>JAAUXT010017602.1_pt1 | contig 23585 bp, 23 predicted proteins | sample 7278171 | NCBI WGS metagenome assembly JAAUXT01 (sample SAMN14350112, study PRJNA611818) | marine sediment metagenome | isolation source: surface marine sediment (1.8m) | place: French Polynesia: Moorea | collected 2018-08
AAAAGGAAATTTTGAGTCAACAGGACAGAAAAGAGACAACAGTGCATCTGTCTTAATTTGAATGTGACTGCAATCACTCCTTCAAGAAGAAGAAACAACTACTTACTCGTCGAGTGGCTCAAAGTCTGCCTCACAGATCGTCTTGTTCAGCATGTCGTCACCTCCAGTCGGACCAATTTGGCACAAACCAAAATGACTCCCAGTCTCAATTTCATCCTCAGAACTTCCACACTCCAGATTGATCAACTGCAGCAAGTCTGGTAAATCACCGAAATTCCGACTCTCATTCATTGCGTCCAAATCACGAAACAACAAATTTCCAGTGTCAAAAACACATCCTTCTGACATGAATACCAGACTGGGAGTGACCAAACCAGACAACATCTTGACCTTGACCCTACCAAATAGGTCAGATGTTGACACACTCGCAATGCACGTCTCCTCGCTTTTTGGTCGACCTTTCGAGGTCACTTGCCAGACATCTCAATGTTTCACATCTCAATGTCATGCTCGAGACATCTCAAGGTCGACCAAAAAGCTCGCAGACTCCGTGGTGCGAGTAGGAACTCGCACACGTCAAAGAATGTGGAAACCCTTACTTCTTCCACTGGCAACAAACGAATGGTGCAGTCCTTTGATAATCAGACATGAACTTGACTCTTTTTCATCTGGTCATAAATTTGTGGGTCCAATATCTTGTAACAAAAGAAGCTTTGCGGCGATTTCAGACAAAATTCCTCACTTTAGTTAGTCCCCACACTTTGAAGGTTCGTCACCAAAGACCAAACAGTTTTGTAACTGAATGCAGAAGAATGTTGATCTCAGGGGCCGATCCAGGGGTAGACCCTTTCTTGGCATAAACAAACAAATTTTGCCGGTGATTTCATGCCACGAACCACAAAACGTTTCATTTTTTTCCTGTGAGATCGGCACCGCCCTGGGACTCGGGCATCCCGGATTCCCTGCTGGGTTCTTGTCCGAAGCACACCGAACACGGTGTGGTCAGACGTGTCCTCGAAAGATATTTCCTGGACTCAGACCTGATCATACTCAGGGTCACGCAGGATGTTTCATCAAAGCGGCTCTGTCACCACCAATTGTCGGACAGCTGTGATGAGGGGCCCCGAGCTGCCGCAGTCGAAATCAGGGTCCCGCTCCACTCGACAGCCACAGGCTCAGAACGAAAACTGCAGCTTTTTCGTACCACACCAGAAAACCCGCAGGTGGTGGCAACAAGAGAAAATTGCTACTTTCTCTGTGTGGAACTTGAGAGATTCTTCAGTTGTTATATTTTGTTTGATCTTCGCTGAGAAACCTGAACACGAGTTCCCAGATTACAACGTATTTACAAACTGAAAGCGCCATTTTGTGAGTTTACAGAGAAAATTTCCACCTGAAAATTGCACATGTAGTGTGCAAGTGTGAAGTGTCACAAATTTGCTGGCTTCATGCACACATGAATCCTGTTCCCACCTCAGCCCCACAAAAACTTTCAATTCAAGCAGGCAGTTGGAACACGGCAGCCTGTGACTTGAGGGCAAAGAGCTAATTGCGTGGCTTCCGGCGCGGAAGACCGTCTGAGCGACTTTCACCTGTCTATCCGCCAAGTTTCCTTGAACTTTATCAAATGATGTGTCCACCCTTGATCTTGTGAACAAACGTGATGCTCGCTTCCTGGACCCTGGTTCCTTCCTCAAAATTTTCTTTCTTGTCCGTCGGAACTGAAGTCTGCGACGTGAGGGGAGAAGTGAATACGTAATACCCATGCAAGTTTCAAAGGGGAGAGGAAGTTTCTTACTAGCGCATGCAGGAGAACTCGTCTTGTCCCTTTACTTCACAGATCAACCCAAGAACGACAGTTTGGCCCACAAAAGTCAGGGTTCTGAACCACTCAAGCGCATATCATGGAGTCAGCGCAGTGTTTCATGCAGTGACGATGTTTCTGTGGAAGTGTTGTGATTTCGCGTTCTCACAAGAACCACACGCAGTGTTGGCCACAGTGTTGGCAGACAGTCGCCCAGACAACGCGGTGTAATTACCAGTGTTTGCTGCCAATTTGCAATGGAAATCTCACCAGCAATTGAGACATCTCAATGCGCCGGAACATACGAACAGTTGTGCTTCAAATTTTGGACAAAGTTACGAGTCAGAGACGCGCAACGGAATGAACGAGACTTCAACCACTGAAGTCAGAGAGCAGTTTCAGTTCCACTGCCTTTTTGCATGTTCCCTTCCCACAGAAGGTTATCAAATGAGCGTGAAGAGAAGCTTCCACTCGAAAGACGTGTTTAATCAGCCGTCTTTTTTTCAATAATTCCACATTTTGGGTGGAGAAATTGACTTTGGCAGCTGCAAGAAAAGAAAAAAAAAGCAAGTGAGATAAAAAGGGAAAGTAATTAAGCCTCCAAACATTTAAACAATCGATTTTTGTCCATTTCATAATCTTGCAGGATTTGAGAGTTTACAATGAGGCCTCAAACAAAAGAGAAAAGCAAATGTTCTTTTGACGTGGGCTTGCGCTTTTTCAACACAGACTCAGAGGACTTCAGTCGACCCGAGACATACTGTGGTTCCTGTGCTTCTTGGAAGCAGATCCGGCAATGGAGTCTCGTTAATTTTGTGAAGCAGATCAAAATGCGTCTCCTTTTTTGGCTTGCTTGTTTGCAAAGTTGGATTCGCTGCCTTTTGGGATTTTTTTGGGTCCTTTCCTGGGGAACCGACCTCAATCTCCGGGTGACCAGGATCGGAGAACGAGGATCTGCTGGGATGTTATTCACTTGGAACAACAGCACACATCCTGCACTTGCTTTTTCGTTTGTGACCAACTGTCTCTTTCCCTTAAACCTGGAACTGAAAGAAGCTGCAGACTTTAAAACCTCTGCGGACTTCTTCTGTTCCCTGCGGAATTATGATGGACGCGCGTGCGGCCAGTTTCCTTCTGGAACTGAGAAGAGCGTCGTAAAGATGCAGCACATCCTCAAGTTGCCACAAACGTTTACATGCATTTAGTGTCGGATCATAAAGCAGAAGCCATAAAAGCCAATAAGGCTGCTATTCTATGAGAGCATAAAGAAGACCTTACTGGGCACAGGAGAGATCATCTCATTTGTTTGTTGACACCTGCTGGGCTTATCTTTTGACACGAGAGGCTCGAAAGAGCTGCTACTTATCTGCGCTGCACTGGAGCCGAACAAGACTCTTCCCGACATCATCATCTCCTCGGAAAGGTCCAAACAATGCATCATTCTCCGTCGTTTTCCTTGTCAAGGTGAATTTGCTGGAAATGTTCGAAATGGACCCGCAAAAGGTTTCCTGCACATGTGCGTCAAGCAATATGTATGTGATTTGACAGAAACAATAACAAAGTAGCAGGAGCATGAAGGTCATGCCAGATCTGCACTCTTCTGGATGTTGAACGAAATGAATTCAGATCAGGAAGCCAAACAGCACTCCATGTTCCGACGCTTCAGAACAACACCATTCACGCCAATTTTCTGTATGTTTTGGTTTCTCTTGCCTCAATCAAGGCCCAGATTTTGCAACATTAACCTTGTTCTTCAGGAAACACGTCAGGAACAATTGGGTTCTGTGATCTGGAAATTTGTTGCTGCCTTCCCCAAACATCATCTATTTTTTCACCAGATGTTTTTGTCCACGCAGTTGCACGCGAGAGTCCCTCCTGCACTGCATGCGGGTATTCCATCATCTGCATCATCTGGAAGCCGAATCTTGTGCCTTTCACTTCGTCTTCGGTTGTGTCCAATGTCTGAACTGGACCCCGGATTTATTGCAAGAACCTCGAAGGGTTTCTCTGCGAAAAGACTTTCATTTGAGTCAATGAGTAAACTTGACTCGAACACATGAACGAAAGTGAAGATTCTGCAAACAAGATAGGAGCTGTACTCAAAGAATCACTTGTGTGATTTGAAATTGGTTCTCATTTGTTGTTGCAACACAATGAAGTCTGCGTATCAGGTGGTTTCACAATGTCGAGATTGTGGAGATGAAACTGGGTCTGATTTTTGTTTGAAACCGCTGCAGACACGTAGATTTGAAAAGAAAATGCGTGGTAACGAATTCAGATAGTTGCTTTGACAATTTTAAAGATGTGTCTGGTGTGCTTCGATTTGTACAAACTGTAAGACTTGGGCCCCGTTGGATTCCATGGGCCCCTGGACAAAACCCCTTCCAGTTGAATCTGCCCCATCGTTTTGTGCCCATCAAGCACACGAATTTGTCATTTTTCCTTCCAGATATTTCGAAGAGCACTGACGGAGGGGTGTGCGTGGTGTACTGGGGTGTGGTGATCATGTCTGCTGGGAGTAGGATGGAGAAAGGACTTTGGACAAACTACACTTCGATCCTGGATGGGAACAATCTTCCTCGGTTCCTTGTTCCAGGCGTTTGGACCGTGTTGCTGGAAACCGAGGCCCAGTTGTCAACCCAGAACACGAAACAATGGTTGGCACAGCGAGCTGAGGAACTTTCTGTCTGTTGAATTTTATCCGTAGTCTGTGGCTCATTCTGTTGACACGTCCTGTGCTTGGTCGTGGGTCCCGCCCTGCGTGGTCCAAGATGTGCTGCGAACCACGCGTCCCCTCTTCTCCAGAATGGAAGGTATGTGGGATATGTGAAGGGGACATTTAGTTTGCCGAATTTTGTTGCAAAATGCGTGGCTCTGTTCTTGTCAGACTGAAAGACTGCTTCTATCCATGCCAGTCCACCTTTTGTTGCAAAGAATGTCGGAAGATGAATGACAATGAAACCCTTTCTGACGCACAAGGAAGACATTTTCCTGAAAGACCAGACTATGAGCAGCCCAGATTTGATCCACAATACAAATCGCACCTGGGGAGGAAACTGAAGGATCGAATCTCATGTCTTAACCGGAGAAGACGCACAGAGATGCGGTTGGTTTGAAATGATTGTTTTTGCATGTGATGCATTTCTTTCTGACGTGTCATCTGACAACGAATTCGTCTCGCGTGGAAAATAATTCGGAGATCAGGCTGGCAAGGGACAGTGATAAATTGGAAGGGCAAACAGACTGGCTCGAGATTGTGTGTTCACCCCCTCCCCCGACATTCTCACAGTTCCAACAATAGGCCGCCGCCGAGACGCAATCACCTTCCTCCGATCCCGCAGCTTTGCCTCGTCAGCTGCTCGGTAAAATGCAGCTCCACGTGAGGCGCAGCCAAAGTAAACGCTCTGTTGAGAGAACTCACGTATCCCAGCAAACAGACACATGAACCCAATATTTACGAACAATAAAAAAAAAACAGGATCACATGTCAAGGCGGAGAGAAAAAAGGCTCGTGGCTAATAACTTTGGTCTGTTGATAAATGATGGGTTGGAAGTCTTATCAAACAAGGATATTGCCACAAATCAGATGCGGCATTCAGCCCGACATGGTTCTCATGCAGTCCAGCTGCGAGCTAACAACCCTCTCGATTACATTCAGGACTCAATCGTCACGAGAGACGTCACAAAACATTTCATCCTTCGCTCAAAACTAAGCCGATTTGAAATCCTCACCGCATCTGCACTGCCTCCGATTGCAAAGAGGAAACGTTGCCGTTGAGACCCAGAGCAGCAACTTCGGTATCTGGAGAACAACGGAACAATCCGCTCTCCTCCCTGTGTTTGTCAAACGTTTCTGAAATGTTCGTGACTTTGCCTAAGAAACTCGTCTTTGTTCAAAACTTTGCCAAAAAATTTTGGTTCGTAGCAAAACTGGGCGTGTCCCGGTGATCATTCTTGTGGCGTACAATCCGAAGTCTTCTCACTGCTTCAGTCTCACAGAAAATTGTGGTCTTGTAGGTGCGCGTGCGAAATCACACACAAGCTATCTTTCTTCTTTTCATTTTGTACCGGAATGAAGTGTGAGTGAAAATCTGCCAAAAAGCTCTGCCAAGAATAAGTTGCTACATGCAGCGCACTCGGCCGAATTTTCCTTCTCAACAAACAAACCCAGAATTTGTCAGACAAACTCACGGTCATGTCTGTGAAGAGGATGGCTGGAGTGATCCGTTCGCTTTTTCAGATCGGAATGCATTCAGAGAGCATCAACGCGGTAAGTTTCTCTGGTTCGCATCAAGGCACCGTCAACTCTGTGGGTCGCTCGGGAATTTGTTTGTTTGTACTTGGCCGCGTAATCAGTTCCCAGCAGGAGAAATGCCTATGATGTGATATGGTTGGTATTTTTCTGCAGAACTGATTTCAATGGCCCCATAATTTTTCCCGAAAAAACAAAACAACCAATTCTCTGCGTGCACTCATTGTGAACTCGTGCATGCACGTACGTATGACCGACGCCCTTCTGTCTTCTGTGGAAAGGTTCATCTTGCTCATGTGTTTCGCAAATTGCGCACTTTTCGTATTTGGGCACGGAGTCACATTGAGAATGCAGTGCATTGTACTGCCAGAGAAGGAATCTGCTGATGGCTCAGACATGGCGGTGCGGGGAGCAGCTGATGCCTCGCATTGAGCAGAGCCGAAAGTTTCCGCGCTGCACGAGGAGTCTCGCAAGAACCTCACCGCAGGTCCGCCAGCACGCAAAAAGGACGGGATTGAGAGTGGAATTAAATATTTACTGTCACTAAAACGTACAGTATTGGGAGTAGATTAAAAGCACTCCGCGTCGTGATTTGTAGAGTACAGCGACCCCTGTTACCTGATGCTTTAAATCGACTTGAACATTTGCGAATTGCAAAGAGTAAACTTTTTGCCGTGCAATACGAAGGCATATTTCCTGGAACTGAACAGACAGCAAGCGTCAACAGAAGGTTCCGCTGCGAGGACAGCTGGTTGCAGCGACAGAGACAAGAATGCGTGTGGACGAGACGAACGAGAGTTCAGACCGTCTCAAGAAAATGCCTCCGACTGGAATCAGGGTTCGAGGGGCCTCGCAGGTTTCCCCGACAAAATTTGCGCCAGGAAAAAAGCAGGACTTTGCTCATTTTGTTCTTGGTACGAGTGTTTGAGCTCTGTTCGATTCTTCCAAACAGTCTGGAAGGTGTTTCCTGTGGGTCAGCACTCTCCAGCCTCAAACTTTGTCACACAAAAGCAAAGAACTGCAGAAGATGGGCGCAATCAGATGTTTGCTTCAGACTGTTTTCACACAAGATCAGGGTTAATTGCAAACTTCTCTCACAAAGAATCGATTCCTGCAGCAATTTCCTTCCAGTCGAGGCGATTAACCCTCCGTCTGTTGGGAAAAAACACTTGTGTCAAGGTTGCTCGAGAATTGTTGCTCATCTTCGTGCAGGTTCCTGGTTCAAGTGCTCTCCGTGTTACATTCTCTCGGAGAAAGGGAGGTGCATGTTGCGAAGTTTTGCCACGTCGATCGAACTGGAAGGTGTTTTTCTGTAGAAGGAACATTCAGTTTGTTCGTTGAGTATTCGGCTCGGTCGTCGGATAAACCGTCACCCCCGAACGTTAGAGAGTCAACACTCAGATAGTCCAAACAATTTCAGACTGTTTCGTGACCAGATTTATGTTTCCATCCTTTGTGCCAAAAAGCTGCAGTGGACAATAGTTGCAGAAACATCATGATGAAGGAGACAAAAGAAATCTCAACAAGTTGCCGAACAGCGAGTAACGAGGCGTCCGGAACAGCTTCATTCTGCACCGTTAACTGGTCGTAAACCGCCATGACCGACCAACACGACAAGTACACCAAGCCTCGTGACAAAATCCTCTTTCAAGACCAGACAAACCAACTCTTCAAAATGGAGAAGAAGAAAAAGACCTTGTGACATTTAGAAAATTGAGATGTTGAGAAAAAAGTCACGACTTCCTTTGTCTGTCACTCATTGTGTGGTACCTATTTTGTTCAGGTTACCTCGTTTCGTTTCGTTTCGTGTCGAGGTGACTCTGCATGCCCACGCAGATGGACGGAGGGACAAAAAAAACATGTTGTTCTTCGAAGAGTCTTTGCGGCTTGAGTAAACTTCAGTAAACTCAAACGGACGTGAAAACTCCTTTGAAGACAATTGTAGCCGTGTACGAAGTAATATCCGCCAGAGTTCCTTTCACTTAGAACTTGAAAGGAGCCATTTGTTGCCGGAGGAGGCAGACTGTTAATACCCCGGATTAGGCTGCAGTCTCTGGCGAGCACACGAAGCAGTGAGAAATCCTTTCTCAAGTGTACCCAGCAAGATTTTAGTTTTTCTTCTGCACGGCACTATTGAGCACGAAAATGACAGCGTATCTTGCTTTGAGATAAGAATTCTGCCAGAGGTCTGTTGTCCAACTCGAGTTGAATGGAAGATTCAAAAGTTGCTGAGACTGAATTGTCGTGAGTCACCAGTAAAATCGCTCCTCAAGTTCTCCTGATGAAGTCTGCCATTGCGTTCGAAGAAAGAAATGGTTGAGGAAAGTCTGTGGTGTCCTTTGTACCACAAGACCACAAGAACTGGAAGGGGATCGTGTTGGGACGCAAGGATTCCCCGTCTGCATGCCGGAAGCCTGTTGCACAAGACATGCAGCTGACTCTGTGATCAAATGAGGTCTGTGTATAGCATGACGTGGTCCCTCGGCATTCCGTGACAGTGATCCTTGTGGGCTGACGAAGAATGTCATTTTTATCTCAGATTAGTTGAAAATAGAATGCAGCAGAAAAGGCCAAGAGGTTTGCCTGAATCTCATCTTCTGAGTGTGCGACGAAATAGAAAGAACACAAAGGACATGCAGGAGTCTCGAGTGTTCAGACGTTCAGATCAATTAATCTCAACCTCAATTGTCAGTGCACTAGATCTCACGACACAGGACACTGCTTGAAAAGATGGCAAAGCCAAGCAACGCAAAATGCAGCAATGTTCCCCAAGTCAAAACAACTCCCTGTCAATCACTCTCGAGTTTGTTGAATCCTCGTTACACCTTGTACTTGAACAGACGGGTCGCTACATTATTTCCTCTTCTCACCTCTCACTCACACTGTATGAATCTCTAGACGTAGCAGATCGCTGCAGTTGGATCCCAAGTGTTACAAAGGTTGTAGACTCCAGCAATCTTGTTGTTCAGTGAAGTGTATTTGCACTTCTGTGTGTGCTGATTATTTCACAATTTGAAACTTCCTCAGGCTGCAGGTACAATCTCAGTGAAAATTGCAGTGTTCAGTGCCTGAACGAAACACATTGTGAAGCTGTTTCTGAGAACACAACTGACGATAACACGTGTTTCTTGTTGGGAGACGACTGAGGCATTTGTTTTCAAGATTTACGTCGAGGTGGAGGAATGACAGGACAAACACCGAGAGCTCAGTTTGACCGAATTTGCTTGCAGGCAGGAAAAAGCAGAGTGGAAGACGTCAGGGTGAAGCGGAGCGGTTCTCGACATGCTGAGTTGCTGACACTGTGAAGAATTGACAAAGAGAAATCAACTTCAGAAGTTGACTGATAAAAAAGATGTCAAAATCGATCGACAATCGGACGAAGTCGAGAAAACAGGATGTCGTGTTGACTGCAGAGGGGATTCTGCAGTTGAAGATTTCTGCTGTTGAGGCTCTCGACGTCCTCACTCAGTTTTGAGCATGAACACTCAGATGAATAGAAGCGGCTGAGCTTGAAAGCCCTGATTCTGTTATCTCTGCGGACACAAACAGCGTGAGCGCCTTTGTCCTTCCGTAATTGAAAAGTCAGCATTGCATGTGTTGTGATAAATTCTGTCTGTGTTGGACAGAGATTTTATCACGGCAACAAGCACCACCAAAAAAAGCCGGCACCTGTCAATGGACAATCACAACTCGGCATGCGAAGTGGGGGAGGAGCTCAGCACAAGGACGACCGACCGAGAGGCGTGCGAGTCCGAAGCAACCGCAACTCAACCGTGCGCGGCAAGACATGGAAAACAGTTCAGGACACCTCGCCTTGAATGGCTCAGAGTCAATCTGTAATGGAAATTGCTCTCATTTGTTGCGATGCCAATGTCAGTGCTTACATGATTTGTGGTGTAAACTCGCAGAAGTCATGTCTCAGTGAGAGGGCGGATCATTCGACTTCACCATTGATTTAGCTTCTCCAGCCTGAAGCAGAAACAGTTGAGAGCACAATCCTCAAGCATTTTCCAGAATTTGCAACACTCATTCTCACTTGTTTCAAGTCAAGAAAGCTGTTGAGAGATGAAAAGTGCAAAAAGGGAAGCAACGCCTGACAAGGAGTGCGGGCACATTGATCACGGGACGAGGACTCGAGCAATTGTAACAAAACTGAAACTGCGCTGCTGTTTCCTCGGAGAGAAAATGCACGCAAAAGTGATGCTGCTCAGCAAATTGAATGGGGAATTGTTAGGTTCCTGACATTTAAACAGCTTGTGCCTTTGGGTTGAAAACAGGGACGAAAACTTGTGTTTTGCTGATGAATTCTTCACACACGGTTGTCTTTATCGCGATGGAGCAGCCCGACAACAGTTTTTCTTGCTGCAAAAAAGTATGATGTAATGTTTATGTGAAGTTCTCATTAGTTTTGGAGCGGGATGATTGACTCTTACATCTTAGATCTTTTTCTGGATCACAAACAGTACTTTTGTGAAAGCCTGAAAGGACTCGTGACGGCAGACGAGTGCTTTCATTATCGTCCACGACTGGCGGAGCTGCGGAAAAAAGCTGCTGTTGAGAACACATTGAAGCGTTTTGTGAATGATGCGCACAAAACGTAATTTATAATCGACGCCAAGTTTTTGTGCAACTCACGAAGTTTGGGAGACGTCGAGGATGTGCAAGTGGAAAATTTCCGTGGATGCTTGGCCATCGACTATACCGATTGGCGAAATCATTGTACGATGCTGGGAGACGTAATCCGAAGCAAAGTGAATCAGTTAACTTTTGTGAGCGAGAACGAGCCTTTTCTCTCGAGGATGTGGAGGACAGTGGAGCTGGGCGGGAGAAGCTGCTGGTGTTGACTCGGGCGAGACGCGGAGGCTTTCACCACACTGCGGGGTGCAATTGGAGATCGAAAGTGCAAATTTGCATCGCTATAGTTGATTAGGTGAGGTCTGATAGGATACAAATGAAATCAAGAATGATCTAGGTGGGAGACTGGTTACCACCGCGGCGAAATGAATAACAAAACGAGGCGCTGCTCGACGAGACTCCCGCTGATCGTTGGGAGATAAGAAGCCAAGAAGCGGGCGGCGTCACTCCGCTCAACACCGCGCCGACCTCAGTCTCTCTTTTCACAGCAAGAAGCTTTTTGCTGATCACAAAACCTGTCAGGCATTTGGGTGAAAAGTGACGGATAATGTTCCAATCAAGCAGTTGACCACAAAAGGTGCCAGTTGAAGAAAGCAGACACCATTTGGCGTGCGACTGAACAAGGCATCGTGGGCAGAAAGCTTCACTAACGAACAACAGGGAGGCGACAAGATTGAGAAGAGCCGCTCATTGACAGTGACAGTTCTATCAGGCCTGCACCTCATGCTTTGTGTCGTGCGATTACCTCACATTCACACTGGATTGCGTTTTATTCCTCCGTGAACGTGAACATCATCCCAACACAAAAGCCTAAACCAGTTTGTGAAACACTGCGGAGCCGCTGCGTGATTGTGCGATGCTACTCGAGCCAATTTGGAATACTCAGATCAAGCCAGGGGAATCGCTTTATGCTCAGCATCACCATAGTTTATCCTTCATAAAAGTCGGTGTTAATGATGTGATTGACGACACAGATACGGACGCGAGAAAAGCTCAGCTCTCTCACGGATTGTGGTATCAGATAAGTTAATGGAATGCCTGATTGAGAACTCGACGCCACCTCTTGTCTTCTCGGGTACGTGTAATGCTTTGTTTTCTCCAAAACTGCAGCAGTCAGGATAAAGCATTTATCCGGACGTCAGGGTGTATTTACGGTTAACAGTTATTGCGCCGACTTTCATCTCCCGGTAAATGGTTTTATGGTCGGTGAATTGCCTCAATACATTTGACCAACGTCAGTCAAGGCAGCGGTGCGCGCACAAATCTTTACTTTTCAGCTTTCAAACGTGTAGAACCAAACAAAGTTTGGTGACATCTGACAACACGTACGAGCAAGCGAGAACAAAGATGAGACTGCGATCTGGCACAAACGCTACTCAGGTTTTCAACATTATCCAGCCAGAAAGAGATTCAACAAACAAACAACTTTTTTGAACCAGTTTCTTGATCTCTTTCTGACTGGAAAATGTTTCTTGAATTTGAAATCACTAAATTTGATCGTGTTACCTTGAACTTTCGGGGGGGGTTTGTTTTTGCACTCCTGCACTCCGTGTATCCAGGGGTTTCTCTTAATCAAGCCAGTCAGTAACCACACTGAACACAAGTGTGTTCTGTTTTCTTCATGCAGTTGAGTCCAGATGGTAGGTGGAGTTTGGAAACACTTATGTCACAAAAACATTCACTGAACCACTGTCATGAAGTTGACTCTCCATGTTGTTGGTCCATACATTGGTCCAAGGAAAGAAAAGACTCACAGATTGATCTCATTTGTGTATAACAGCTACTCCCAGCAGTTGACAAAAAGTAACAGGTTCTTGAGGATTCTAGAATGTCCAAATTCAGAAGCTACAAAGTGGTTCTGACCAAAAGTCCACAACCAAGTTCTTGATCTGGTCATTTATCATCTTGAATGTGGGGACACAAAAGCTTCAGGAAAAGCCGTGTGCAAGACACAGGCAGGTTGTGTAAATTGACAACGTTCAGGCAAATGCGTACGTACAATTACTCTTTGTGGGTACACAACATGCCACGATTCTTTCTGGGAAGAAAGTCTGCAGCGCGAAAGTATTCTTGTTCGTTGCTGCACTTCGGTTGTGGGCGGGGGGGGGGGGGTATATGAGTCCCAAAACCTGCAAATGTTCGTCTCCGAATGTTCTGAAACAATCAAACCAGAAGCAACTGTGTTTTGTGGCCATTGTTTCTCTATTTCTCTGCAAGAAATATTTCGTGCAACTCCAGGGACAAAAACTTGTGTCCCGGGGGCAACGATGCTCATTTTCGTCCCCTTTAGCTTGAAGGTATTCATCAGGATGCCCTGGACGCATTGGGAGAAAAAAGTCCACTTCATGGAGCAAGGCTGCAGTAATTTAGTCGAAGCTTTCTTCAAAGCAGGGCAAGTTCTGTCATTTCCTTTCAGCAGGTGGACTGGTCAAGTCGGACGCATCATTAGCAGACATCGACGGAAGAATATCCCGAGGACTCTTGTGCTCACATCGACCCCACATGTCCATTCGTGAAGATCACGTTCTGATGAGGCACAGGAAACACCGCGACAGTAAAATCTCCATCTCAAGACCATTCCACTCAAAAAACGGACTCGTCACCAAATCAGGTGAAGAACACACGTACAATCATAGTCCTCGACGTTTCGGTCAGACAGGAGCCTCTTGTAAGTTTAAAGGATGAACGTGATCTTGGCGGACCACGAGCAGGGCAGACCTCACAAGACAATGCCTTCAGAGCACCAAAAATGACCACTTGCAACAAAGTCACAAGAGTCCAACATTCAACGTCAGATTCGCGCACCGTCAGTTTGTCATGGTTGACTGGAACTGGCATCAGGTGTGTCCCTGGATCTCGTGACGAACTGTGTTGGGCTCCAATATGAGGATCGTGATGAGCACAGGTAGTGTTGGTGTTTTTTCTACACGACCTGCATTGCCTTGGAGTGTTCTCTCCGTGCCTTGTGCCAGTACCACAGGGGAAACTACATGCTGTATTGAAAGAGGCAACTTCTTGGCGTAATTTCCATGCACAGAAATGCTTTCAGACCCCGAATGTGTTTTTGATCAGGAGGTGTGATTCACCCAGAGAAGGTCTGATGTCATGAACATTTTCATCTGTTTTTCCTTCAGGTCCATAATGCGATCTTTTGTGCTTTATCTCAGAAAACTGTAAGAGAAACAGTTGGGTCCCCCCGACTCGGTCCTGGATATCCTCTGGGCACATCTTTGGAGGAAGGTTCCATCTGTTTGACAATTTGCTGCGTTGACTTTGGTGAAACAGACCTCGTACGTGTACAATGCATGAAATGTTTGACAAGAAAGGGAGTGGAAAGAAGATCGTAAGTCATCATATCTGTGTGTCAGACCTTCTGTTGAAGTGGAAACTTGAAACTTCAACGCACGCAAGGAAAAGGGAGGAGGAAAGAAAAGGAATAATGGAATTGAAAGGCGGAGGGCAGGGAGAGGTTTTCTGTTCTAGGCAAGAGTCACAGAGTCAACAAAAGGTCATTTCGATTTGAAACTGCCGTTTAGATGTTTCAATTGGCACGAGTGAGGGACCGAACGCGCAGGTTTGTGTGCAAATTGAGAAGCACAAATCCGACGCAACGTGCACACGTGAACTTCACGTTACTTGTACTGTGAAGAAGTTGCTTGCTTTAGCGATTCGTCACCAGGAGATGAAGCACCCCAAAACACTTTAAAATGTGCCATCCAAGTTCAACGTTCGGTGTATTTTTCTCTTTTGTTGCCACATCTTTCTCTTTGTGCATGACAGCAAACCACGACTGCTGTATCCCAAAATGATTCCATGAACAGTGTGTTTATATCATGCAATGATCACGCCAAGAACGAGGTGAGAAGAAAATAGAACCAAGAAGCTGCACGATCCGGCGCATTTACAGTTTCCTCAGCGCACGGAGAAGACTTTGTGGAGTTGAAACAACAGAACCACTTGCAACACGACTCTGCGTGAAGAGACCGCTGGATTGGCGCAGGTAGATCCGTGGACGGAGGAATGTCAGAGTAACGTCTGCACCGGATGTGCCTGCAGTGTCTCGGGTTGCTCCTGGCTGCTTGCACCTGCAATGAAGGAAATGGCGTCAATCTGAGTGTGGGGAGAAAAGACAAGGGGGGAGATGTCCTCACTGAACTCAGCGCACATAGCGATAGATCTTCATGCAGAACTGAACTGAAGCAGCCTTCTCTGACGATAAGCATTATCGAATTCCGCTGATGACCCAATTATTCGGGTCTGCTGAATGGAGAAGAACAACAAAGCTCCCAACGTAACACAGACTCGAGCTCTCTGCCAGCAAGCGCCAGAATAAATCACGACTGCGTGGTCTGACGTGTCAAAATATTTTGCTACTTTTGGCTGTTCTTTTTCACCCATTCTTGGTCTGCACCATTTCCACAACATCATGCCACAGCGCGTTTTTGTCGGACCGTGGACTCCGAGATTATCGCTCTGGTGCCACGGAGACTGAGCGAGTCACCACATCCCGCTGACTTCAGAGCACTGACGGTGTCTTGCAGAAGAATGCAACGGAGTTTACCGACAAGTCTTCACTGATTCTCTTTCTGCATGAGCAACAACGTGACCCAAGATTTTATTCTGATGGCCAGACAAACCCACTGTGGGGAAATCACAGCGCAAAATCCCCGTCTGTCAAGGAGGAGGCAAAAGCAAATGCAATCAAGTTTCACTTGCACTTTGATTGTGGTTACGAATTGGATCAACTGTTCTCTTCACGTGTGTTCTGCATTCAGGCAGCTTTGATCCACACGCAAACCAAACTTGTATCTCAATATTTCCAGACGAAATTTGTTTTGTGGCTTTCAATCACTTGCACGAAGTGGTGTGGACAAGGAAATGATTTCCTGCAGTGACCTATGACCCCTGTCCTGGAAAAAGAGGAAATGAACGTTGGGCTATGACCTTGCACATGACGAACATTTCACGTTGGAATGAGCCCCTCTCACCCTCCAGGAGAAAGTTCCGCCTTCCGCTGACCCCGGATCGGGTGCAGATCGGACGGGTGTTGAGCCAGCGCTCCGCATGTTGCAGGAGATGCAGAGTTCACTTCAGCTGCATGTGCGGCCACTGTAAGTTCTTCGGCCACTCCAGCTTTCAGGCTGTCGGACGCGGGTCACGATTTTTTTTTTCGCCAGTGATTCTGCTGAAACCAAGAGGTGGTGACCACCAAGCCGGAGCACGTCTGTTTTGTGAACAAGAACACACCACGCACAGAGGCATGATTGAGGCATGCAGCGTGAGTTGGAATGCCGTGTTCCAGACTGCACAAAAAGGTCCTCATTCCCAAGTCTGATGGATCACCGAACCTTTCCTCCCACCTTCTCAACAAGTTAAATCGAGATCAATAAGAGAAGTCCAGGCGAATTCGCGGAACAACCTTCCGCCTCCGTCTTCCCTTCTCAGTTTCTTTGATAATTGACAACAACATGGATTTTCCTTTTGCGCACTCGGAGAAGTGTCCCGAGGTTCCTTCCCCTCAGCTTTTGGCACGCCAGCTTTCACTATCAATCACCATACACACCGAAAGGAGACGAATGTGCACCAGCGACCTGACACGGTCTCGGCTGCGGTCTGGGGCTTGTTTTTGTTTTGGCACCTGACGAAGCACTCAAAGCAGCAGCTCAGTGTTTGGCCTGCAGCGCTCCGCCCGGTCAAAATTGCCTTGATGATCACTGAGATTTTCCGAGACGTGACGCGATTGTGCAAGTAACTGTCTGCTCTTCTCGAGACCTCGAGGACTTCTTTCGCTCATGGATGAGGGGAAGTTGGGCAGCAATGTTGACGTTCAGAAAGGACCATGGCCTTTAACGCATCGTGCTACTCGTGCTGACACTTTCGCTGAAAGGCAAGGGAACCTTGTGTCCACGTTTCAGTCGTCAGTCCAATTTGACAGAGCGCGGGGACAACCTGTGTCTGTAAACGGAGACACACCGGACCAGAAGAGTCCTCACACTCGTGTTTGCTCAGAGAGCCGGTTTAGCACATCGGTCTTCAAACCAGCGCTTCGCTGCCCCAGTTGGGCCCGCATCATGAACACCGGTGACCAAGCCAAGAGCGCACTTTTGTGGTCTGTGAAGGACTCTGAACACACAGGACATACGAGGATGATTCCACTTCTGGTGAGACGAAGCAGGAGTGCGATTTTTGTTTTCATTCTTGAGCGCTTGAGCGTGTTCTCACCCAGTGGCCAGTCGAAAGTGGTCCTTCAGGATGGCAACATGTCATCAGTTGATTGCGTCTTGCCAGAAGTGAGAGCACTCTCGTACGTACGGTCTGTTCTGCCGAGCGATCTGCGTGTGGCATTTCGATCAAGTCCATACCGTCGTGCAGAAAGTCAATACTTCCGGTTACGACAAACAACACCGGCCCTCAGTGTTGGCCCTGAGTGATTTTCATCTTTCTTGATTCCTGCAGCACGAAGTCGCTCATCTGGTCTCAACACAATCGATTCTATCCAGGGAAGCAAATTATGACAGGGACAATCCTGAAGCAGAATCTTCCACAGTTGCTGCTGTTTCATGGGTCTTTCCAACGAACCTCCTTTTCGACGATGGCACCAGGAAATGTGCTCGGAAGCTTTGTTGCATTGTTTGTGCCAGCTCCCAGTTGCACACCACTGTCTTGGTGACGACATTGATCAGGTTCACAAGGCAGTTGGGAAAATAACTCCCGCGACAACTTCTTTCGCCTGCTGGCGATGTTCGGCAGCGCTGAAACTTCGTCGATCCCTGTGCTTTCATTCGTGACTTCAAATCACTGGACATTATTCTTTTCCGAATTGACTACAAATAGATCAAGTTCATGAATATTCCGCTGGGGAGGGCGACGATTTCGAGACGGTTTAAGCACACCTTCACCTTGCGTTGTTGGGACCGACGTGATGTGCTGAACCACACTGTCACACTTTCGCCGACAAATGAAATATAATCTGTAGCCCTGGTGATTTGCTGGGTGAGTTCTCCGGCATCCATGGGTCTTGTTGTTGCTTGACCAGAACAACCCGGAAGACATCAGTGTTCTATTCGCGGCTCTTCCCAATAACCTGTGAACCAAGTTTGGCAGACGATCCAAAACAAAGTAGCCGCATGTTTCTTGACAGTGTGTCTTGGCATGGAAACAAGATGGTTCGACTGAGAAAGAAACTATTATTTTTGAAGGTGACAGAAAGCAGCAATGCACTGCAAGTCACAGGAAGTCAGGCTCCTTTGCGCGGCTAATGATGTGCCTTTGAATCCCAATTACAGTGACAACAAAGGAATCGAGTCACTGCGCAGACAACTTTCGGAGCTGGATCTTGCCTGACAGGTTTCTTGCATCTGGAACCTTCTGACCACACACAACCTGGAACAGAGAAGTTCTGAAGACCAGACCGTACTGAGCTCAAATGGTGTTCGAAAACTTTCAGAAAAGTGAATGGCTGGCTGCAGAGTGAAAGGCACTCAAACCAAAGAGAAATTGAGCTCCGCCAAGAGCTGGCGCGTTTGAGCATTTCACCCCTGTCGCAGTAAAGCTGGGGGCATGGTTCATTCAACACATTGAGAAGTGCGGTTTTCTGAACAATTCTTTTCATTCATCAAAAGTTATGACATTTGTTTCGACGTACTGTCTGTTTCGCTGAAGCAGCGAGCGCCTCGCATCGGCTTCACTCGGGCGGATGACGTGCGGACCGGTTTGCGTGCGATGTGTGTGAATTGCTGAATGAGACAGACGACTTCTCAGCAGAGAAGCGCAAGAATGACCTATTTGTACGGAAGTGGAAAGTTTCCTAATTTCCCTGATTGCTGTTGCTCTCCGAAAAACCCAAAATGTCACTCTTCCGCCAGTTGTGACAACATGCAAACAATTGCATGTTTTGCAGAAGTTCAGACTCAGAAATTGATCTTCGAGGAATGGTGTTTTCTCAAGCACATGAAGTTCGTCTGGAGATTCTTCACTTCAACTGATGAGATGCTGCTCCTCAATGTCCATGTCTGCTTGTGAAACAAAAGAGAATGTCTCGTATTCAGGGCGTTAAATGGTTGATTGGAAACTGCTTTGGAGCCCAGGCGGATTCAAAGGACGCCGGTCTTACGATCCCACGAAAATTTGTTTTCACCCTTCAAATGTTTGCATCACAGTCACACAACAACAGCCTTCTCGTGTTTACTGAACAGACAATCCATATCAACTTCCTTGAAGGCGTCTGTCGCTCCCATTGCAACCCCGATCCTTGATCCCAAACTTCCACTGCAGTTCATTCTGTATTTCTCCGCAGCGGCGCAACAACACCCACACCGGCTATTTGGCTCGGAACTAAAAGACCAGAGGGAAACAAAACGGCGCATCTGACACTCATTGTTTCAATTGATGTGCTCTGCCAAACCTTCACTCAACGGTTTTGTTCTCTCTTTTTTTGCAGAGCAGTTGCAGCCTGATGAAACACTGTATAGCGAAGGAGGTTGAAGAAGATGCAACAGGCGAACAAAGAAGCACTTGATTCTTCAGAGCACAATCGTTCTGTTGTGATCCTGTGACACACCCAGACTGAGCCTCACACACAAAATGCGAAAGCTGGTTTTCAACAGTCTTCTCAGACGGCCACTTTAGGATGTGAACTTGTAGTCACAAGGAATCGATCCGGTGTTTACGAGGCAACACGACTCACGATCGTAAATCTGCGTAACTACAAATTTCGAGGAACGGACCGCGCGCTCCCAGGTGCTCGGACTCCCCGCGATGTCGCGAGCAAATCTGATTAATGGAATAATTTCGTTGCCCTGACGGACGGACGATGACGTCGAGTGTGAACAAGTCTGTGGCAGATGTTGCCACAGCTGCGCTGGAACAATCGGCGGCGATGGTGGCTGATTTAGTGCTCAACTCGTCGCGGGGCCCTCCCGCGCCCGGAGTGCATTCCTCGCCGACAGAAGGAGAGGCTTCGGGCCCCGCAGGATTCTCCGAAGGCAATCTCACCCATCTAGAGTCGGTTGAAGTGGAACCAGGAGCCACGGTGCAGTGCGGATTGTTCTTTATCATCATCTACGGACCCCTGTACATCGTGGTGTGCATTTTCGGGTTGATCGGCAACTCGCTGTCCTTCGCCGTGCTGCACAAGTACTCGCGCAGCAACGTGGCCACGTTTCTGCTCAAGGCGCTCGCTGTGTCCGACAACCTGTTCCTCGTGACGGCGCTCTTCGTGCAGACCATCACCGCCATGCTCATGTCGTTCGGTAAGGAGGAGGTCCTGGTGCCCATCTACCCGTACATCCAGACGTACGTGTGGCCGGTGACGCACATGATTCAGATGGGCACCGTGTGGATGATGGTTCTCATCGCCACCAACCGCTACATCGCCGTCTGCAAACCGCTGCACGCTCCGCGCCTCTGTACGAAAGGAAACGTCCAAGTGCAGATCCTCATCATGTCCCTTTTTATCATAGCCTACAACATTCCGCGTTTCTTCGAGTACAAGTATGTGTATATCAACGTGACCTCGACCGAGAACATCACAGAGGTGCAGGAGCAAAACATAGGATTGCAGTCGAAAGTGATTTACAACATTCTCTATGAGAATGTGTCCTACTGCCTTTTTGTGTTCCTCATCCCATTGATCGTGCTCGTCGTTTTGAACGTTCACCTGGTGCGAGAGCTGAAGGCGGCTCAGAAATCTCGGGAGGCGCTCACGAGTCGGACCTCCACCGAGGAGAACAACATCACGCTCGTTATGGTCGTCATCATTCTCGTCTTTATCGTCTGTCAGACCCCGTCAGCATTAAATCAGATCCTTTACTACATCGTCGAGGACAAGCAGAAACAGACCTGTTCACACTACATGAAGTATTATCACATCTGCAACCTCCTCATCATAATGAACAGTTCGATGAACTTCGTGATCTACTGTGTGTTTCGCCGGCAATTCCAGCAGGATCTCTGGGCGCTGTTCAGGGGTAAGCCTCCCCGGCAGCGAAACAGCACGATTAAGCGCGCTGCGGACAACTCGTTTCGCAGCAGCAGTCACGTTGTCAAGTCCCACATCTCGGAAAGCGTTCCGCTCACGTCCAGCACGGTGTGCACGGATTTGGACAACACCACGGCGGCCGCTCCCTCGGGACCTGAGGCCGATCGGAATCACGCAAACCACGTCCCGACGACCCACAACCACAGCTGCAACGAGAAGTGGTCTTGATTCAACACACTGACAGCTGACATCTCTCAACGTAAATACCGGTACGCGCAAACCTGTCTCAAGTCACTCAACGGGAACTGTTTCGTTTCGGGACCTGGCACAACTCACCTATGGGCGCATCCAGTGTGGAACCTGCCTCCCTTGCTTTGTTCTCTTTGTGTGACAAGCACTCCTCGGACCTGGGTTTCAAAGAGCTGGTTCCCTCTTTGGTATTGTAACCGAAGAGGCAAGAAGGCGCAGTCGTGTGTGCGGTCGCTCTATTGCGAGCGACCTTGAGGGTTTTATCCCGAGGAACTTCTCTTCTTCTCAGAACAAGAAGCACTTTGTATTCGCACCTGGGACTGAAGTAAGAGACGAAGACAGACTGGCGTGAATTAATGTGACAAATGACCAGAGCTCCTGCATGATGTAGGAGCACCAGAAACCATGATTAGTCCCACATTGGACCCCCTAGCAAATTTAAAAGCCCCATAAAGGAAGCTAAATGGCTGGACATTCATTATTCCCAAAGCTTCCATTCTGCGGTGGACATTTTCCTTATTAGGCGTTTAGAATACCAATTACATGTTTGCCGAAAGAACTGCATGGTACTGATTCATGGTGTCCGTGTCGTACCAGGTTTCGTGTCCTGCGTCTACTTTTACACACTGCAAAAGGTTTCAGTGTCTGAATGAAATGAATGGAGGCTTTGGGTGATGCGGCCGGAACCAGCCAGGCTTCTTTGGAAACATTGTCTGCCTCGTTCAATTCAGTTTACTCGGTATGCAGGGGTCGCGGAACCACAAGCATTCGGGATTTTGTTCTCGATTTTTCTTGTGTACGAATGCTTTCCTGTTCACTTGGTTGTTGTTCCTGTGCTCTGCACTGAAGATTTTGTGGCTTCAACTCCACCGAAGTCTCATTGCTTTTGTTCTTGTACCGTTGTTCCTTGAAATGTATTGTTGCATTGCAGTCCTGCCTCGAGATGCTAAACAGATTGAACTGAAAAAGACGTCACTGCCGTTTCACAAATGAAATTTGCCCAAACAGACAATCTTCGTGCACGTTGAATCCCGCAACATACCTGCAAAAAAGGGAATTTGTGGGGAGTTCTTCAGTGTCCACTTGAATTCATTTGAACCCACCGTGTCCCAAAATGTTGCAAATTGAAACTTATTGTTGCAATGACGCCCTGTTGAATGTCACGAATACGAGATCGAATGTTCCGAGAAGATGCTGAATCCGACACAGAGAGCGACGTCTTGCCGGGTTTGGTTTCGTTGCGCGAGTCTCTTCATTCTGGTGGGAATTCAGACGGGCAGGACTGTTTGTTGTGTGATGGGGCTTTCCTGCAGGGTAAAAAATGTGTATTGTACAAATGTACATACAAGTTGAAACAAAAGCAGCACAGTGTTGAAAATGTGCAAAAATAAAAAAAATTGTGGACGAGTTTGACATCATTTTGTTTCTCATTGTAAATCTAGTGCAACATGTGAAAAAGGTTGGGTGTAACGCAACACATTTTGTTTGCTGCCGTCGCTTGCGAGAATAGTCATGTTGGTTTGAAATAAAAAGATCTGTGGAAGAGAGAATTTTGCTTGTCTCTCTAAAGTTGGTCAAAGTTGGTGAGAGGATCCAGATCTGTGCATTCTTCGCGATTCTTGACAAATTTTGAGAATTTTCCCTGAATCCAGCTGTCGCGAACACCAAACGCCGAAAGAGCCTCAGATCCTGCAGTCGCTGCACATCATTTGCTCTGTGGGAGGAAGACAATTGATGTAAATGAAGGTTAATGCGGAAAACCCGGCTCCTCCTCTGTTGTCTGAGAAGCATAAGATGGCCGAGCCAGTGTCAGGTGGGTGGCAATGACACAGCTAGTGCGGTGGGAGCTGCAACTTGTTGGAGGCGATGAAAAGTGAACAGCAATCAATTAATTGATTATGAGGTGCAAAGTCCTCACGGGTCTGATAACCTCGTCGCAACTCCCGGTGATCTTTGCCGCTCCATTCATTCAGACTGATCCACACAGGTTCACGCTGCACTGCCCCCGCTGCTCCAGGACGACAGTTCGCACTGAAGACATTGAACAGGAAACTCTGGATCAACTTCGGCGTGAAAAACGAGCAATGTCGAACTTTTATCAACAACAATTTGGTCTCACAGTGGTTTTGCCAACTTGTGTGGTTTGCTGAAAACAGTGGGAGGGCAGATTGCCATTTGTCTGAGATTTCAAACAAATACGAGTGTGACTGGTGAGTGGAGTGGTCTCACCTCCAAAGCGCCAAAAGAGAGCGAGGAAAAGATAATAATTCTGAGATTTCGAGTATCGAATGACATCAACAAAGAAAATGAGTACCAATGTATTTGTGACACGGTTTCTTCAAAAGGCATGTCCCGATGCTGGCCCTTCGGTCCGTTTGCGAAACCTATTTGTGGACCCTTCACGGCTTTGCCATTTCATTAACGAGCTGCCGTAGTTTCTGGAGAAAAGCGGATTGTACGCTTAATTGTTGGTTTTGAAACATCGGATTTGTCTTTTCTGTGAGGAAGTGCAGCAAGAGTTCAAAACATTGAACCTGCAGTAGGTGCGAAATCAATCCGCCGAAGGGAAGTTGAGAGCGCAGCAACTGAGCACAATGCTGAAACGAGCTCATTGTGCGAAGTCCCTTTAGGGCGAAGCACCATGTGGTAGTGCAGTATATGGCAGC
>JAAUXT010032496.1_pt1 | contig 23585 bp, 21 predicted proteins | sample 7278171 | NCBI WGS metagenome assembly JAAUXT01 (sample SAMN14350112, study PRJNA611818) | marine sediment metagenome | isolation source: surface marine sediment (1.8m) | place: French Polynesia: Moorea | collected 2018-08
CGGAAAGAAAAATTTTCCAATTGTCTGGGTTAGCGGTACCTCGGACACATTGCTGACTGGGGCATTGGTGGATTGGGACAAGTGCTGTCCTGCCTATGTACGCTGCCCGCGGCTGATTGTCTACTTGAAAGTCTAGTTGGTTTGTGGGTTGGGTCATTACCACCTCCCCCTACTCCTTGACCCACCTTGGTGACCCCACTTTCAACCTAACTTCTCCTGCTTGGTTGATGGGGAGGCCACGTTTGACTGGTCTCTATGTCAGAGCCACCACGTTGCCGAGCGATATTTCAGAGCCAACGTGTTGCTGGTCGATATCAGGGGAGTTTTGTTCTGACTTCTTGATGGCCTTGGTCGCTGAAGAAACGGATGACTGGGTGATAAAACACGTTCCTGAGCGATATTTCAGAGGCGACGTGTTTCTGAGCGATAATACAGACTTCTCCCACGTGTTTCTACAGGACTTCGTTGTGGCGATGCTGTGTGGGTTGGAGAGACCGGTGACGTCAGTACAGAACGCAGCGAGCTGGGGATACTTCAACACTGTGGAGAAGACCTGGAACAGGGACAGGTAAGTCTGCAGGGTTCAGGGGGGGTGAGGGTGTGGGGGTGTGAGGATGCAGGGCTGTGAGGGTGCAGGGGCTGCAGGGGTGCAGCGGGTGTGGTGTTGCAGGGGTATGGCGGTGAAGATAGGGTTGGGCTGCAGGGAGGGGAGCTCCAGTGGGAGGGGGTTCCTTGGGGTGCATTTGGGTGGAGCTGCAGGGGCAGGAGGTGTGAGGGTGGAGGGCTTCAGAGGGTGTGGGGGTGTGGGGCTACACGAGGTGCACTGGGACCAGGGGTGCAAACGATAGGAGTGCAAGGGTTTGGGTGTGTGTGCTGCATGGGGTGTGGGGCTGTAGTGGGAGGGGATTGCTTGTTGTGCATTGTTGTGTGAGGTCCGGGTCTACCCTGTACCCTCGGGACTTCCCATGGGTATAGGGTTGCCCACCACATGACTCTTCCGAAACCTCTGCACAATGTGTCCAAGCTCCCCACAAGCTCAAGCAAACAAACTTGTTGTGTAGAATTGCCAACACATGAAGGAACACATTTATTCCTCTAGCGTGTATAACCATAGCAATCATAACAACAATCCCAAGCTGCTCATGGCACAGCTTCTCATACCCCAACTGCATCAGGGTACTCTCGCAGGTCAAGCAGGGTTGTGTTCTGTCCCTTGCTCCGTGCTGTAAGATATGAATATCTGTGTGGTTCAGGTACTCATGCGCACCACATCAGTTACAGTCTGCTGTTGTCACACAGTTTGTGACAGAGTCTGAGTATGGTGTGCAGGTGTGACAACCCAGACCAGAGTTTGTGCCTTAGCTGTCAGCATAACCAGAGGAGATCCTACTCTACACCATGAGTACCCTCTCAGATGTACAGCAGCTTCCTTACATCCGAGCATTCATGCTCTCTTGGCAGCTTTGTGCCTCTCATTTGGTACAGTGGGATATTTGTGTGTACATTTACCATACATTCCCATTACAGTATTGCTTTTGTCTTGCCCTTACTTATGGGCTCACGTCCTTACAGTTGGCGGAAAGGTTGAATTGCTTCAGTGTTGGATGCGTGGAAATCTTGTGTGTGTGAAATTGTGCAGCACTGGTTTGGAAGGGGCAGCATTACACTGGCACTAAGTCTGTGAACAAATTGAACATGTTTGGTTCGTTGAACACTGAGAGTTCACATTCATACATTGCTTGGGTTTGCTCTTTCAATCTTGCCATTGCACAATGAGAGATATGAAGTACAGGGCTTCTGACAAATTTTGCAGAAGTTGCCACCCTCCTGTGTGAGTTCTGAGCCCATTTTGTTTCGAAAAGAAGCAGTTCATTTCAACAGAAAGAGTAAAAGAGTGGTGCTCAGTACTTCTGATCATTGTTACGTTCCTTTTGACGCAGCACCAATGACCATCATCATTCAAGTTGCATACAGGCAACTGAGGTCTATTATACCATTCAGAGGAGGGCAATTGTCACAACATTTCCAGCTTGATCATCAAAGGCAAAAGTTGCAAAAACATGAAGTTTCCAGTGAATTCTCCACCAGTTGAATTTTGTTTTTCAAAGTGACAAGTCGAATTTTTGGTCGACTCTGTGCAGATTCAAATTCACAGTGAAGCACAATGGCACATGATACAACATCCATTGAAATAGAAATGGAAAGTTTTGCATTCATTGATGATGAAGCAGAAAGCAGTTGCTCAAAGTCAAAAAGTTGTGGAGATGTAGAAGAACAGGAAGTGTGTGAGCACATGGGCAAGCAGGAAGAACAAAGATTTGTGCAACAAGGGTCTGTTTCTGATTGGTTCATAGACCTCAAAACTAAGCTTCAGAAACCAAAAGCAAAACACCAAAAGAAATTACACATGGCTATTTTGTGGGCTTCTGTTGGCATGTCTATTTGCCTGTCTGCAGCTGATGTGATCACAGATGTGATTCTTGCTCTCAAATACCACAGAAATGGTGACTGGTGGTGGTTTCTGCTCACAACAATTTTCTGTTCAGCACCATTCGCCATTGTTGCAATTGTTGCTCCATTGTGGGTCATTCACCGCATATGGATTCTTCGCCAAATACAAACAAATGCAAATACAAACACAAGCACAAACAAAACCATTTTGGAGAAACTACAACAAGGGAGCACACTCTGGTCTGCATATGAAGTTCTGTTTGAGTCTGGGCCACAGCTGTTGCTACAAATGTACATCTTGGCTCAACCTACTGGCACTAGCATTGCACCAGGTAGTTTAATCAATGTTTTTTAATGTTGACAAATTTACGTTGACTTCCACAGGCATGTATACTGCAATCATGACTGAAAGTTAGAAGTAGTCTAGTATGTATCTGGACTGTTCCTTGTCAATAGCAGGGAAATGTAACTTCACTAAACTGCTGGATTTTCTGACATATCAAGAAAAACAAATTTCCTCAAATTGTGATCTGAAACATTTACAGGTTATCAACTTGTCTGTTTTGATTTGTCAGACCACACATGGGAAGCAAAAACTTCTGTTTCAGGGATTGTTGAACGATCAAAACATTCTATTTTGTTTTTTCTTTTTCAGGGTTCAGTACAAACACAACATACAGATGCAATGTTAGTTTGTGGGCTGGTAACTTTAGTGCAAACAGCATCTCTGTGAACACTGATTCAAGTCACACAGACTCTGACAAAGATCTGCAAGACAAGAGTAAGTGCACACTATAAAGAATGCAAGTGCTTCTTTTGCTGTCAAAAGTCTGTCTTGCACATACACTTGTTCTGGTCTTGCTTTTTCTCTTTGATTTCGTTTACTCCTTTGTACATTGTCATTTTTGCAGTCATCAATCTGCAAGTGGCCACATTGCTGACATCTTTTCTGGCTGTGAGCAAAGGAGTTGTAGTGTTGCGGACACAGCTAGAAGCTGTGGAAAACACAAATGGCTACACATGGAAATGGCAGGACAAAGCTGCTGACATGGTGTACAATTGCCTTGTTATCAGTGCCAGGATGATAGCTATGGCTCTGTTTGCTGCCTATTTCAGAGACTGGTTCGTTGTTCTCCTGGCTGTGCACTTTGTCATAGCAATTGTTCTGGCATATTGCATGCTTGTGTCAAATGCTGTCATCTGGAAACATCTATCAATGCCAGAAACACTCAGATATGTTTGTCTGATGTTGGCAGTGGCAGGCATGGCCTCCATTGTAGTTGGCTTTGTTTTGGCCGTCTTTGCTGTTTTTTCTGTCTTTCAGTCTGGGAACACCACCAAATTTATCTCATATATTTTGTTCTGGTTCATCATGTTGGTTGAGAATGCTGTTCTGATTGGTGTGTGGTACACCCACCCTGCCACTGCTGATCTTTGGTATCATGATGTAGCCCTTGTGTATGTTCTTTCTGCTCACATCCTCTCACTTTTTGTGAATACCATTCACTACAAGTACAACAACTACTGTGGCAACTCACAGAGAAATATGAGGGACTGGTATTTTTATGTCTCCAAAAGAGAAAACATCTTATTTCCCAGAAATTTCAAAAATGCTAGGCTACTAAGAAAACACTCAAACCAGATGGGAATTGCACCAGGTGATGAGTTTACATATTTTCTGAGGTTGAACTCAAGAGATGCTTTGAGAGTTCAAACAGACTTTGAGGGCATCACTTACAAAGTTTGTCCCCTCCGGTTTGCACCTGAGGGAATGGTTCGGGAAATGTAGGTCATGACCCACAGAGCTCCTCACCTGTCTTCAGAATCGTCTTTGCAATTTTTGTTTCCACGCCCCAGCTCAGCGGATTGAAATTGTTTTGAATGCCACATTTGTATCCAAGATCAGCAGAGCCACTCAGAATGGTTCCTGAATGCAACAGTCAGCTCCAGAAAAACAAATTACATGCAGTCAAGCCCAAAAAAATAACACAGACACACAGGGTGCAGTTTGTACTTCACTCTGTAGTGATTCCTTTATTCCTATTTTTGGCTAATTTTCATGTGTAAGGGATTGACACCATGTGAAGCACAACAACAAACACAACACTGTGTTTATTTTTTTCTCAAACAACATTGAGTCAGAAAGTTGATCTGGTCCTTGAGCACCATTGGGAAATCACCAACTGACTGACAAAAACACAAAACTTGGTGCAACAGAAAGATCATGTGATAGAGTTGACTCAAAGGTCAGCCTCAAGGCACAGTAGGAGCCCACAGATCCCAAGAAAAGTGGGTGAGACATCATGCTGTTTGTCTCACACTCTGGCTGAACAGAGTGTTGCTCAAGGATTGCATGTGCAATTACGTGGCATTGGTGCAAAAGGGTTTTGCCTCGTTCTGTGTTTCAAATGTTTGGTGTCAGTATTTATTGTCCATTTCTGACGCGTGTTTCAGCTGCAGTGAAGTCAGTATCTTTAGTATGCTGCTTGTGGCACACAACAACTAACAATCCATTTGAAATTGGTTCCAACAATCAGCTGATTTGGTTCTGTTACATTTTGATGCGTCCCAGACATCAGCCTCAATTGTGACATGTGTGTACTGCATGCTGTCTGTTGTTGATCATGATGAACTACACTTTTACTCTTGTTGCTGGACATGACACCAGTAAAGGAAACATATTGACAGTTTTGGCAAAACAGAAATTCCAGCTGAAAACTTAAAATCTTTGATGAACAAGTGAACAAAGCACAGTGCAAGGGAAAACAATAGAAGATGTCCAACATGAAAATACACAATGTTCAACTTACCCAAGACAAGGAACTGTTGTATGGTGAGCCCACAAAAGAGGTGTCAGAGAAAATGTTTGCAAAAGTCTCATATAATTTGTTCCAAGTGTGGACAAATTCTCTGGATTCAAATGTTCTTTGCTTGTCATTTTGTTTGAGAAATCTTTGGTTTATGTGGTGAATTGTGTTGTCAATTATATTTTTAAATTGAATTCTTTTTGGTGCAAAAAGGGAAGATTGTCACTGTGAAGAGGAATGTTTGTCTGGCATTAAATCTTGACAAAGTGAAACCAAGTCCTTCATGACTGCTCTGTTTTGCATATTCGGCTTGAAGTGCGATTTCTGTTGCAAGCACTGAATAAATGTGTATTGCTGCATTTTCAGTGAAGCCAAATACTATAACATTGTGTCGTGTAAACCACTACGAGTGAACATTAATCCAAATGACCTTGACATTACGTCATTATCAAGTTCATTGTGCAATCAAGTTGCAAACGCATTGCGTCATAAAGAACTTTCAGGAAATGTCCAGAGTAATTCATAACTGAAGGTTCTAATTGAGTCCGTGTATAAAAAGAATAGATTCCTTCACTCAAGGCCAGTTGCCTGAGAACTTCCTACTATATTGTTTGAACCTTTGAACTATGAACTGTATTGATATGTTTTTGCTATGTTTAGCCTTATGATCAATGGAGTGGTAACAGAGCTATGGCTGTAAGCCAGCAACTGAAGCACAAGAATCGGATTGAGTTTGATTCCTAAATATGCGTTGATGTGCGGTTGAGAACTCGACAAGGAGGAACTTACACAACAATTGTGAATTACAAATGTAGGCTTTGTTTCACCCTTTGTGGATCTTAGCTGCAACTGCACTCTTCCATTGGGCCTTTGGTCCCACAGGTTGAGTACTGGACCCACCCTGTGATGACTAGATCACACAGAATCTGTCTCAGTGCCTTGGGTACTGAAAACAAGCCTTGGTCTGGCAACCAGTAGAAGGGGAATTTGCTTCCGAAGCGGCTCTCAGGGAAGTTTTGAATCCAGTGGGAAAATCGTGGTGGCAGCTGAACCAGGGATGGTTCCACAACATTAGCTGCTTTGCATTGGTTTGAGTACGTGTGTGATATCCAAGAGCACCCCCATGACTGTTGCCACTACAGGAGAGACTAAACAAGCAATACAGTTGCTGGGCCCCAAAATCAAGAATTCTGGCTTGGTTTACCATTCTTTTCAAGATGTCTGTCATCAAAATCAAGGATTATCTGCAACTAACGTTTGTGTCTTGCCCTTGAAGTTGATTTCAACATCAGCCAAAACAAATTCTTCCGAAACTGAAGTTGACAAGATTACCAAGTTTGAAACCTCTTCACATTCTCTTCATTGAAATTTTTTCAACAAGGAGCAACATTTGATACCTGTAGACCTTCCAGTTTCCCATGAAATGTGAAAGCCAAGATGGTTGTATGAATTTTCAGGCCCAACAAATTTGATCCACTCTTCATGATGGAGACACAAAAGTGGAAAACATTTCAAAGGAAGTTTGAGACCCTTCATGTTTTCAGTTGTGTGCAAAATTATATCTGTTCAAAATGTTTAAAATTTTGAAGAGTAGAAATCAGTGCCTTGAAAGTGACCACTATTCACATGCACAACCATTTGGCAGTGTCAACTTGGACTGAGTGTGTTTGACTGGTGATTCCAAAGTGATTCTGAATTATTTAAGTTGGTTTGTCTCAATAAGAGATGAAATTTACAACTATTCACAAATGGTTTTTCATTACCTGGTGTGAAATACTGTGCTTGATAAAAAGTGACCTGATAACACCAAGAACAGTACCTGAAGATGTTGAGAAGTTGTTTGGACCAAATTTAACACATAGTGAGAAACAATGGCTGCTGTTCATAGACTCCAATGTGTATGTTGGACTGATAAAATGCTTCTGGCAACTTGGAATTGGGGGTGGATTCAGGACAATGTGGTTCTGTGCTTTGCATCATGCTAGTTATCCAGAAGGACCAAAAAAGCTCAAACTTTTTTGTCCAGCAGCTGGGCAACTAAGTCAGACACACTGGCACAGAACAATATCTGTGATTGGAATGGAAAAGGTTGAGCCCAAATCATGGGCTGTTTTCAACATTTGGGTCAAACAGAAAGGGGTGGACTTTCTGTATGTTTCTTACATTTTCCTTCTTGACCCTGTACTGAGACCTAATGTCACATTTCTTTTGTTCCAAGTGCACATATTTGAAAAAATTGCATTTCGAAAGATCAAGATAGAAGCAGAGGAAATCAAATGGGAAGAAGCAGCAATTGTAAGTTTGTTTTGAACCAAAACTTCAATTTGTTTCTATTTCATTGAAATTTGTACATCTGTTGGTGTCTTGCAACACTTTATGTTGGGACATTTTCAGCTGAGAGGGAAAAGATGGGACACCACTGTTGTTTCTCAGACAGACAGGACAACTTTGAAAATGAAAACATTTTATGAATCTGAATCAAAAGTCCATTTTATCTATCAAATAACTGACAATGCTACAGTGAAGCACCAGTCAATATCCCTTTTTCTGCAACAAAGCTTTGGAGCTATGTTCATCTGGAAATCAAAAATCCCTTTCCTGGCAAAAACAATACTTGTTCCAAAATATCTCAGATTGACTCTTTATTTGGTACATCCTCAGGGCTTCTATGTTCATGATGGACCAGGCATGATGAGTGATCAGCTCAATCACAACAGCCCAGTCATTCACCTCACATCATTCCGGGCTTTTGTTGTGTTTTTCAAACATGTAGATAAAAAATCCCACAATCTGACCTTTCATGGGAAAAGCATAACACACACCAGGATACATGTCACTTCTTCTGACATTGTTCCTGTACCTCAGTGCAGAAGTGACACAAGTGACCAGGAAAGAGAAAACAGATCTGAGGCAGAAAACAACAGGAACCATCATTGTGTTTACAGCTTCACATCTGAAACTGGCTTTGTCAATCTCTCCATAACTAGATTTGATTACATTGGATATGATAGTGCTTTTGAACAAAATAAGTGTGTTGAGGGTGGGATTGCATACACCCACCACTCAGGACATCTCACAGAATTATGTAACAAACACACAATGAACACAAATGTGCCCAATGCAAAACTCACATCACTGAACATTGTGAATGAGAGGGAGAATGTGTTTCTCCTTGTTGTCTACTCCTACAAATTTTACAGTCAGGTGTCACTGGAGGCTGCAGTGAGTTCAACACAGTGCAATGGAATTTTTTTCATAGGGAAAAGTGAGTTCTTGTCCTTAGTTTTTTGGTTTTGTATTTGGCTCTTCAGTGTTCAATTCTGCATGGCATCATGCTGTCATAAAAGCTTGTGAAGTTCAAGTGTCTGTGGAGAATATTCAAACAAAAGCTTCTGGTCTGAAGCATAACTGGTACAAAGATTACTCCAAGAGCATGTCTGCATATTTGTTTGAGGCTGTGTTGACAACATAAGTCTGGAAATATTTGTGCAGGCCCTCATCTCTGCAGAAAAAGATGGATGAAATCCAAATATATATTCCTCCTCAAACATTGGAAAGGGTTAAGGTCTCTGATGAACACCAACAAAATTTTTGGAATTTATGACATATTTATGTTCAGTTGATCTGTCTTTGTTTTCAGGCCACTTTGATATGAAGCAAAACAGTTGCAGTGTGATACACTTCTTTGCTACTCTTCATGGTTACATAACAAATCAATTTGCTGCAAAAAGCAACAAGTATCCTCACAGCAGAATTTTCCATAAAGATAATATTTTAATTTTCCCAAATGATATAATTTCATCACACATAAAAGAGAATATCAGTAAGGAATTGGATGATGTCTTTGTGATGATGTACAATGACAGTACTTTGTTGAAATCTCCAACCCAAGTTTGCCTGAGTGACAAATGTAAAAAAAGAAAACTATGTGTTGGTGGAGAGGACCAAGCTGAATCACAGAGTACATTGCAAGGCTCCTCATCAACCAACCCTTGTCACCATAGAAGCTGTTGGCTTTGGCCACCAGGACACTCATTGGTCCTTTCAATTTCAATCTCCTGTGCATGTCAAGTTAAAATTTCCAATTTATTCAAGGTTAACTTCAACAATGTACCACATAAACTGCTCAGAGAACACAATACAGATTTGTAAAAAGTTTGATCTGAATGAAACTTCTGTGAAAGAAATTTGCCTGGAGGAATCCATTGAAACATTTGAATTAAAATATGGAAATACACAGTACTATTTGAAAACACCACTTGCTAAGTCCTCCAAATTAAAACTGTGGGAACTTGGTGTCAAGTTTTCAGGTATTCTCAGACATGTCAAAAACATATTGAGCTTTGGTATCATAGAATTTGCTTCCTCATTTTGTACAAAAGGAGAACACAAATGGGGTTACCATTGTGGAAAGTTGGCAATTAATGCTACACTATCTGCTAGAACAAGAAAACATAACTTTCACTTTGGATTCCAAAGCAAAAGAAACCCTGAATGTATTTACCACCCTGATGTTGCCATCAGACATTTACCTCATGTTGCTAAACTGAGCTACAAGTGGACAACAAATGCCACATCAGAATATATGTACAAGAAAACTGCCTTTCAGAAACAATATGAACAACAAAAAAGTGAACAATCAACCTCCAAATCATGGGTGGAAGCAGAACAACATTGTAAGAAGGAGAACATGACTCTGCCTCATTTGAAAAATAAAAAATCAACAAAGCTGTTTGTGTTTCACTTGCTGAAAGGATACCACTTGCCAACATTTGCCTTGTTTGTCGGCCTAGCAAGGAAGGTGTGTATCTCATATTTGCTTCAACACGTAAGTTGCAGCAAAAGTTGTATGATGTTTTTGATTTTTGATTGTTTGGTGTCCTGGTGGTACAGAAAACACCAAGATGACACTGCATTCCCTGCACTACTTCTTATTTGCCAGTTTGCCTAAAAGGCACAACCTCTGAGAAAAACAAGTTTTGTTTCAACATCATCAACAAACAACACACTGTGTGATTAGCTGACATTCTTCACAAAATTTTGCAGTGAAGGAAAACCTGGTTTTCATTTTTTTTTTTGCTTTTTCTCTTTTCCATTCTTGTATTGCTGTTTTGCAGAAAAAAATAACAAGATGGACAAATGGAAACCCACTTGTATTTTACCCCTGGGAAAAAGACCATGTGACAAACTCAATGCATTACAAAGTGGTAGCAGATGAAGAAAAAGCAATTCATCATCGATCTTCCCACTCCTTGTGTATATTAGGATTTTGTCCACTAGGATTGTTTGAAAGAGCTTTTGATGGTCTGGTGACAGGTGGTGAAAGCCTCTTTGGGGGGGTTTCTCATCATAACTTTCACTTGTTACCAGACTCAGTTGCATTAGCATCAGCACTGAACATGGAAAACACATTTGACCCAAAAAATTGTTTTATGTTGTCATTATTTAATCCAACAAAACCACATCTGAAGCTTGTCAACTGCCAGCAAAAACTTCTCAAATACTTTGTATGTGAAAAGCTGCAGTCTTTTTCCCATTCATTGCTCCCTGTTGAACTTAAAATTCATTCAGCCTCAATCTCTGGTTCCTTTGTACCTTCTGCGAATTCTAACAAGAAATATGGAATTTGGAAGTGTCAAAGTGGTCATTACATATCCTCTGCAGGTGTCTGTGATGGAACTTCAGATTGTTCAGATAGATCTGATGAATCAAACTGTCAATGTATTTTTAGTGGTATAAAGATAAATGACAGTGTTGAATGCTCTCAATATTGTTCTGTCAAAATCAAATGTATCTGTTCTGTTCTTTTTACAAAACACAAAGATGGAATATACTTCAGTTTTGTTAATAAACTGCCTATTTTCAGAGAAAATGTGAAGAATAGTTCAAATGATATGGTCAAAATGTACCAGTGTCAAAAATCATCAGTGTACATTACAACCACATTGATCAATGATTTGGTGTTTGATTGTCCAAGTTTTGATGATGAAAATCAACTCATGGAGTCCTCAGTAGAAAGTCATGTTTGTGAGGACAACATGCTGGAATGTTATCCTGGACACAGCCAATGCTACACAGTACCTCAGAAATGTAATTACAATATAACGAGACATACCCAAACCTTGATGTATTGTAGAAATGGCAAACATTTGCAAGATTGTGATGCCACACATTGTGATGGGATGTTCAAATGTCCAGACACCTACTGTGTGCCCCACAGATATGTTTGTAATGGGATGTGGGATTGCTGGAGTGGGGAAGATGAAATGATTTGCACAGCTTATTGCAACAGGAGGTTCAAATGCAAAATGTATTTGTTGTGCCTTGATATGATGAATGTATGTGATGGAATACTGGATTGCCCACTCAATGATGATGAATTGACATGTGACCAGCTGTCTTGCTTTCATGGATGCAGATGCTTGAATTATGGCCTCAGATGTCACCAAGAGAACAGAACTGCAGATGACTTTTTCTTGGTATTCCTGGTTCACTTTGTGTTTGTTTCAATCTCAGAAAGTAAATTGCCAGATGGCAAGGTGAATGAGTTGATTGATGTCTTGATATTGGTTTGTCATGAAAACAATCTCACCAGTCCATTGGCTTGTGATTCCTCAGGTCCAGATTCAAAGATGAAATATTTAGATTTGAGTTTCAACAACATTGTGAAGCTAGAAAATGAGAATTTTTATGTGCTTGTGCAGTTTAACTCAGGTTCTGTTGAACAACAATGACATTTCATCAATTGCAGACAACTCATTGCAACAGCTACACTTTTTGATGGTATTGGATCTGAGTGACAACAAGATGACCTCATTCAAAAAACACTCATTGTCAGGTCCAAGAAATTTGAAAGTTTTGATTCTCTACAAGAACAATATTTTGTTTGTCAACAGAATGCTGTTCACTTTGGTCCACATCACCTTTGTGGTCACAGATAATTTCCATGTTTGCTGCCTCTTTTCAGATTCAAATACTTTGTGCTCTTTGCACTCCTTGTGGCCTTTTTCTTGTAAATGTTTCTTGATACACAGTGGACTAAAAATTCTTTGCTGGTGCATTGGTTTGCTGACTATAATTGCAAACTTTTTGTCAATTTTGTTCACCAGCTTACAAGGGCTGAAAGCCAAACAACTGAAGAACTATGATAGATATGTTATTGCAATTAATGCCTGTGATTTGTTGACAGGTTTGGTTGTTTTGCTGATTGCTGTTAAAGATGTTTCACTTGGTGAGAATTACATGGAATCTGACTTGAGGTGGAGAAGTAGCATCGAATGTCATCTGTTGGCCATGTTTTCATTGTGGTCAATACTTTGTGAAGCTTGGTTTGTCATGATTATCAGCATTGCAAGATTCAGGGTTGTGAAGGACCCATTTGAAGAACCATTTGATGAGTTTACTGGAAGGGGAATATTCATCATCATACCAATGACATATGCAATCATAATCATCACACTTTTTGCTCTGAGACAACAAAGAGAATGCATTTCCTTTTTGCCATCTGATGTGTGCAATCTGTTAGGAAGAACAGATGAGTCAATCACACAAAAAGTAGCCACTGTTCTTTTGTCTGTTTGCTTATTAGCTATTCTGGCAACAACTTTATTCTTCTACAAAAGGTTACTGGAAGAGAACAAAAAAACAGGTGGAATTTTGTCTGAATCAAAGAAAAGAGAAAGAGAAAAGGTAATTTCAAAAACAGTTGTTTTGGCAGGGACTAGTAAGTCTCTCTGCTGGATTCCATCATCAGCATTTTACCTGCTTTCACTGGTTGTTGATGAATATCCAGTTGTGATTCTACAGTGGATGGCTCTTGTGGTTCTTCCATTTAATGCTATAATGAATCCCATTGTCTTTAATTTGTCCACTATCAGAGAAAAATTGAAACTTTGTATGAAAAAATGTACATGAAATCAAACCTAATCTGACAGTGTAATTTGCCAGACTCACTTGTGCCTTTTTTCTTGATTTCTTTATCTTGAAGAATCTTACAAAAATGTATTTCTCATTCAATGCTTCCATTCTCTGTTGAAAAAAAAAAACACCCATCAAGATGAGGCTGCACATTGACAGAATCCCTTGGCAAGAAAGGATTCCCAAATATTTGTTCACCCTGGTTGTGCACTGATTGGTCTTGAGAGAACATGTCCTACTGATAAAGGCATGATCTGGAACTCTTTCCCATGGTTTAAGTTGTAGAAAATGCTGAGTGACCAGTCATCTTTGAATGCTTTTCCTTGTGTGTGGCAAGGTAAAGTTGCCACAAAGAACTCAGTCTCTCTTGGCTTACATTGATGTTTCACAGTGTAAGAGCTGTTCTATGTATTCTTTCTTCAATCACAAAATGAAACTCTTGTTTTCTCTTTTCACTCCAGATTTGCTCATCATTCAAGGATTTATTGGAAACCTCATGAGTTGCTATGAAACTCCATTCTGCTTTTCATTCCCTATTTCCTCCAAGAGTTAGTTCTTGAATAAACACAGCATAAGAAAGGTATTTTTCAGGGGAAAATGCATAAAAGTTTGCTGGGCACACTGCAACCTTGAGCTGGCCCTGCAAAGAAGTAACTGAAGGAGTTTAGTCTGACATTACTGGGTCTTAATTTCTGATCTTCTGGCCAACCACAGGTGTTTATTTTCCAGACAGACACCTGATGTTGAGAATTAAGTGTAGGAAGATACTCACTTTGAACAAGATCCAGATGGCATTCCCAAGCCAACACATCAACAATCAGATGCCTGTGGTGTGTGCACTTGACATGGGATGTGCACAGGTCTACATTCAGAAATGCAGATCCAGAGAAATGTAGCACAGCATTCTCCAGACATGTACACACTCTGTTGTCCAGCTTCATAGAGTAAAAAACACCAACTCAGGTTGTGACGATAGCATGGTGAGCCAAAGGCAAACTCCGGAGATTGAGGGTGATGGGACTTCAGTTCTGGATTTGCAAAAGATATGTCCTGAGAGTACAGTTCCCATCACCACAGGTTGAGCAAAAATACTCCTTTGAAATGGCAGTTGCACTGTATACCTGATGAAAATCGTTCAGGGATCAACAGCAGAGCAAGACCAAATCCCTTGTCTCAACCAGAAGTGGCTGCATATGGTCTAAATATGAATAGGATCAGGAAGTGTGGAGTCTGAGACTGTACCCAATGTAGATGCCCATTTGACTCTATGAGTACAGCATCATGTTGGTTCAATGGGAACTTCTCTGATTTCGCAAGAACACAGGCAACATTACAGGCAGTCCATTAATTTGGCACTGCATTTCACAAACTAAATTTGAGCTGATAGTGAAAATGATCTCACTATATGCATCACATCTTCAGATACAGCTGAAATGTCAAACTGTGACAAGATAGCAATGAATATTTTTGAGCAAGCATTTGCTGCTCTGAAAACCTGCATATTGTGACAATGCATCCTTCCTCTTTGGTTGTGTACAAACACTGAAACAAGATCCAACAACACAAAGATGAGGGGATATTGTTTGATGATGAAACTTGAGAAATATCAAGACCAACAGGTCCCTTGCTCATTCAAAAGTGAACAATACCCCTGAGGTAGGGAATCACAAGTCTTGCACAAAATTCAAACCATTTCTGTTCTGTGCCAGAGAAACTGGTGCAAGTTTAGCAAGGGACATGCTATTCTTCAACAGTCACATTTGTAATTCACTTGTGCTCTTTGCTGTTCTTTCTTGCAATAAATGTGATTTAATAACACCACAAGCAGTTCCTCCTCATGTAGAACTGCAGTTTGGATCTCACTTTGTGCAGAGTGACAAGCCATGGTTGGCTCATGTAAACTCTTGCTTTTATAAATATGTGAAAAAGTGGCAGAGAGGAAGCTTGGATGAGTTTGCCAGAATGTGGATATATTCTTTCTATCATTCCATTCAACCAGATGTAACAGAGATGCTGAAACCTGTTTGCCCAGCAGCTGAAAATCTGAACCAAACACATTGGCTTCAAACAACATCAGTGATTGGTCAGGTTGAGATAGAACCCAAGTCATGTGCTGTTTTCATATTGTGGGGTTTTCAGGGCAGGATGGATTTTTCCTCTGTTTTTTATGTGTTTGTTGTTCACCCAATACTGAGAGTAAATTTTACATTTAAATTGTTTCAATTGCATGTATTTGAAATGATAACATTTCACAAGATAAATACTGAAGGTAATCCACCAACTTCAACCAGAACAGCAACAGTGAGTTCCAAGTTTTTTCCTGCTTCACTTCCACTTTCATGTTGTATCTGTATTCTGGTCAGGAAATAGCCTTGTTTATGTGCCCTGTTGGAATGTTTTTCAGTTGAAGGGGAAAAGATGGGCAACTACTATTATTTCTCAGACAAACATGGTTGTTATGAAAATGGAAACTTACATTGGATCTGAAGCAAAAGTGCATTTTATCTATCAAATGACTGACACTGCTACAGTGAAACATCATATTGCACCAAAATTTAATCCAGGGTGGCTTTCTTGTATCCTGCTCTGGAAATAAAAAATTTACATGCTTGTAACAAGAATAAATGTTCATCCTTATCAAAGATTAACTGTGTCTCTCACAAACCCTCAGGGTGTAATGGTGTTTGATGGTCCAGGCATGTTGAGTGACCAGCTCAACCACAACAGCTCAGTCATTTCTCTCTCATCCTTCCAATCATTTATTGTGCTTTACAAAAGCCCCAGGCATGGCCGATATACAACTGAAAATATAAAAAATCAAGGACTATCTTATTATGGGAGCAACACATCAGTTACAAGAATATATGTCACTTCTCTCAACACTGTTGAGGTACCTCAGTGCACAAGCTATCTCAGTCATCAAGATCCAAATTACGACAGAAATTGCCACACTGTCTGCAGTTTTACATCTGAAACAGGGTTTGTGAATCTCTCAATAACCAAATTATTTTACATTGGATATGATCAGGGATGTGTTGAGGGTGGAATAGCATACACCTCTTCTTCAGGATATTTTGATAAATTATGTCAGAATTACACCATGAATGTACAACCAAAAAATGTAGAGAATACACCTGTTGTGAACATTGTCAATGAGAGGGAAAATTCATTTTTTCTTGTTGTCTACTCCTACAAACATTACGGTCAGGTCTTCTTGGAGGCTGCAGTGAGTTCAACAATCTGCAAGGGAGTGTTTGTTGAAAACAAAAGTAAGTTTTCTTGGATTCTTTTGTTCTGCTGAATAAACTGCCCTGCACTTTGAAGCTCCACAAGCATGAGATTCAAACAAACCACAAAACAACACAACACCACAATTTAGAAGTTTCACCCTTTGTGTGGAAGTGTTGCTGATGTTGTGTGCTATTGTTGCTGTCAGACCACAACCCACACTGCTAGTACCAGACTTCCTAGTTAGAACAGCTCAGAGCTCAAGGCTGGCTCTCACTGGGGTTGAGTTTGTTGATCACTCTGTGAGTACAGCAACATCAGCTGGAAGGAGTCAGGCTCTGGAAGGTGGCCTTCAGCCAGCTTCAGCTTCTCACTGCTCCTGAAGCCATCTTGCAGTACTCTGCTCTCCAGCAAAAGCTGAATTTGCTGCACAAGAAGAGATTATGAGGTATCTTCTGTGTGACACTGAGGTACCAATGGACATCAATGTGATGGCACTTACTTGCACTGCCTCCCAGAAGAAAGTGTTTCTGCAAACAAGGAAAACAAGACCAAATGAGGGAGAATAATTGAAACAAGAAAGCTTTTCTGCATATTTCTGTGGCTGACCAACACTCCATCCAAAAACAGTGCAATGTTTTGTGCAGGAAAACTCTTACACAACATTTTTGCCAGCAAGCGCTTCTTTTGAATTTTGTTGTGGGTTCTTTGTTTCTTGGGTGGAAACATAAAGAATGTCACAATGAATTTTTGTGCATCTTTTTCAACCAGTGTTGATGTAAAGCCAAGCAGTTGCTGTTTTATTCAGTTCACCATTGTTCCCAATTTTACAGTTGGAAAACTATTTTCTGTGTTGGTCACCAAAAATCCATACTCTAGAATGTTCCAAAAGAGAGCATTTTAATTTTTCCAAACATATATTCTCAGATTTTATCATCACAAACAAAACACCTCAGTGGTATCAAACTGAATGATGCATTTCAGCTTTTGTACTACCAGGGTGAATTTATCAAGGAACCAACACAAATCTGCATGAGTGTTCAATGCAATGTTCAAGGCAATGTTGTGACAAAAAGGACTGGAAGGTTTCATCTTGGAGTTCATTCCATGGTGTCTTATCAACCAACACAGTTGCGAATTGAGGCTTTTTCTTATTCAGCTGGCACAAATGTGATTACTGAGCAAGATAAAGTACATCATCCAGTTGAGGCAAATTTGAGCAAAAGTCTTCATTGGTCTTTTCAATTGCTGGCAAATTTTACTTCCAAGGCTTTCATACCTGTTCATTTCCGGCTGAGTTCAACCATGTACCACATAAATTGTTCAGAGGCATTCCAACAGGTATCACAAAGGTTCCATTTGAATGACACAATACTAAAGAAAATTTGTCATGAAAAATCATTGAAAAGGCTTGTGTTGCAAAATGGAACAGGACAGTACCCCTTGAAGACACCATTTTTGACCCAAAATTCAAAACTCTGGAAATTGTTGTTTCATGTTGGAGGCATCAACAACACAATCAACAACATTTTTAATTTTGGTAGCATCAGGTTCATGTCCCAAATTTGTACCAAGAGAAAAGAATGTGCCAAGTTCATAACATCTACAAAACTGGTTGGCAGGGTGAAAAGAAAGTTTCATATTGGATTGCTGCTCTTCAAAAATCCAAAATGTTTGTATCATTCAGGTGTTTTCTGTGACAAATCCAATGTTGTGCAATTGACCTATAGATGGGAGTCACAGCACAAAGCGAAAGCTGGTGGCAGCCTGCTGAAAATAAGATTCCAACTGGAATACCAGAATGACAACAGGAAGTATTCTTGGCTTGAAGCAGAAGAACATTGCAATGACAAGAAGATGAGTCTTCCTCATTTGGGGAATGAAAAATTAACCATGCTCTTTGTCTTGGATTTGTTGGAGGACTACTTGTTCCCAACATTTGCCCTGTTTGTTGGACTCAGAAAAAATGTAAGTTGTGTGAAATCTTGTGTCCTCAGACTGGTCTGATGGCATCAGCAATGTGATGAACAATGTAGTTTGTTCATTTGAGCTAGCACAAACTGCAACCATGCAGAGCAACAAAAGTTCTCAAAAACAAAACGTATGTGTTCGAACAAAAGCTTGATACTCTGTTGCCTCCAAATGGTTTATTTGCCAACATTTGTTCTTGCATTTGCAGAAAGCAGCAACCAGATGGACAAATGGAAATCCACTGGTGTTCTACCCCTGGGAAAATGACGCCCTCACCAATTCTATACATCATGTTGCAAGACAAGAGAAAACTGATTCCATTTTCTGGGATACCTTTGTCAATCTCACTTTATATGCTGCTCACTTTCAAAACACAGCCATATTAGCTGCTGCTCTTGACATGGGAAACACAAATGAAATGAAAAACTGTTATATTTTGTCATTGCTCAATCCAATTGTACCCCACCTCAGGCCAATCAGCTGTCAGAAAAAAATTGTGAAACACTTTATCTGTGAGATTGTCACACTTGTACCTTATCACAGCACATTTGCTGAAGCTAAACAAGCTGTTGGAAAATATGGAACTGTGAAATGCAGAAGTGGTCAATATATATCCACTGTAGGTGTGTGTGATGGAACTGCAGATTGTCCAGATGGATCTGATGAATCAAACTGTCAGTGTATAATCAGGAGCAAGAGGATAAATGACAACATTTCCTGTTCAAAATTTTGTTCTCCAAAAATACAATGTATTTGCTCAATCCTTTTTACAAAACACAAAGAAGGAGGATGCCACAGTTACATTGACAAACAGCTGATTCTCAGAGAACCTGTGGAAAAAATAAAAAGTAGCCTTTTCTATGTCTGTCAAAAGTCAACAATTCATATTGATGCTTTCCTGGTCAATGATTTAATTTTTGATTGTCCAAACTTTGATGATGAAAAACAGTTGCTGAGTGAAGAATTAGGACTGAGGAAACTTTGTGGGGAAAATATGCTTGAATGTTATCCTGGACACAGCCAATGCTACAAGGTATCTCAGAAATGTGTTTACCACCTCACCACACACACACAAACTTTGATGTACTGCAGAAATGGAAAACACTTGCAAGACTGTGAGGCTACATTGTGTGGTGGTATGTTCAAATGTCATTACAGCTATTGTGTTCCCCACAGATATGTCTGCAATGGGATGTGGGATTGCTGGAGTGGGGAAGATGAAATGATTTGTGCTCCTTATTCTTGTATCAACATGTTCAAGTGTAAACAATATTCAGTGTGCATTGCCATTGAAAATATTTGTGATGGCATGTTGGACTGCCCACTCAGTGATGATGAATTGATCTGTGATCAGGATTCTTGCTTTGATCAATGCACATGCCTCAATTATGGTATTAGATGTCACCATCAAGATATGGCAAGCAGACACAATTTTTTTGTATTTCTGACTCACTTTGTATTCATTCACATTTCAGAATGTAAAGTTTCAGCTGGTAAGACAAATGAGCTTGTCAAGGCAATCTTACTCATATCAATCAAAAATAATCTCAGTCATCTCTTTGTGACTCATCAGCTCCAGATACACACATCAGGTATTTGGACATGAGTTACAATCACATTGTGCAGCTAGAAATCTGCAATTTTATTTGCATGCCCAATCTGGTCCAACTTCATCTGAAATTCAATGAAATTACACTGTTTGGAAAACATTTGATGAAGTATGTGCACAGCTTGGTGTATTTAGATCTCAGCAACAATAACATGAACTCATTCATTTTGTCTGACCAAACAGAGTTGAAATTGTTGATACTTTATGAAAATGAAATTCAGTGTGTTGACAAACAATCCCTTTCAATGCAAGTTACTTTTATTGTCACAAATGATTTCCATGTTTGTTGCTTGTTTCTGCACTCCAATTCTATGTGCTCACTGAAGTACCTGTGGCCTCACTCATGTCCAACCATGCTCTTGCACCTTGGATTGAAGACTGTCTCTTTCTGTATTGGTACTTTTGTTGTACTTGTGAGTACTTTATCAATACTTTTGATGACTATGTATGGGCAAAGATTAAAGAGACTGAAGGCTTACAACAGCACAACTGTTATTATCAATTGTTCTGATTTCACAATTGGTTTGTGTTTTATTGTCTTGGCTGTCAAGAATGTTTTATTTGGTGTGAATTTTCTTGAATCTGACTTGATGTGGAGAAGTAGCATTGAATGTCATCTCTTGGCCTTTCTTATTTTGTGGTCAATTTTATCTGAAGCTTGGTTCATGATGATTCAAAATGTGGTGTGCTACAGAGTTGCAATCAACCCATTGGAAAACCCATTCAGTCAGAACACTGCAGGGGTTCTATTTGCTATCATACCCACAATAAAAGCAGCCTCAATTGTAATACTTTTAATTTTGAGGCACCAAGTTGAAGGTCTATTGTATTTGCCATCCAGTATTTGTAGCTTGCTGGGGAAAACAGACAAGTCATTCACACAAAGTGTAGCAACTACAGTTCTGCCTGCATTGTTATTGGCCATCCTTGCCACAATTTTATTGTTTTGTCTGAAACTACTTCATTTGGGCAAACACTCCAATGGAGATGAACCTCAGACAAACAAAATAGACAGAGGGAAAGCTGCAGCAGTGATTGTGATGAGATGCTTGACCAATATCCTCTGCTGGATTCCAACATCTATATTCTGTGTGTCATCAGTTTTAACAGATAAGTTTCTGGTTGTTCCTTTGCAGTGGGTCACCTTTGTGGTTTTCCCTCTCAATGCTATCATGAATCCTGTTCTCTTTGCATTGTGTAAAGTTTATGTTTTGGGCCAGAAAAAAAACTGACAATAAAATGCATTGAGTGTAACAGTTACAATATATATGCAAATAAATTTTCTGCAATATTCATTTTTTCATACATTGTGATGAACACTCTGTTTGCAGGATATTTTTCACATTTATCTCCAGCAAAATTCAAATAGAAAATCATCCCATGTTCATTTGAAATGAACACTTATTGTTGAAATGAACGTTGAATTGAAATGAACACTTGCCAGTGAGGATTTGCCAGGTGGTGCCCTTCTTTTGCCTTGCTCCATCTCATTGAATATGTTGTGTGAGGAGAGACACAGCAAAAGCTGGCCTGGCCTAAAAAATACTGGAAACCAAAAAACCTGAAAGATACCAACCACTGTGCACACCCCTCAGACCATGTTGAACAGCTTTGGTTCCAGCCATTGCGTGGTGAGTTCAGTGTGTATGAACTCCAAGAAAATGGCTCTCAAAACCCTTTCGGTGAAACTGCTTTGTAACAGCAACATCTATAAGCAACTCAGCCTTGACAACCGCTGAGGCAGCCTTGGCGACGGTTTTAACAACAACCTTGACTCTGTTGGTAATGCCAAAGGAACTTTGCATGAAGATGAAACGGCATCATAACACCATGGCAACAGAAAACACTCATGAAATGCACCAATCGGTACTTACAAAAAATTGTCATGCGTCACGTGCTGAAGATGCAAGGATGGCTCAAAAGGGGGAGGGGTCCCCCCCACACACACACCTTCATTGGACGCCTGAATTATGAATTTTGTGCCTCAATTTTACATGACAATGTTGCGCGGTTGTTTTGTCAAGCGAAAAGTGTTATCAGTTGTTTGAGTGTGTGTGTGCGTGTGTGTGTGTGTTTTGTCGCCCCCCTGGTGGAATTCTGGATCCACCCATGGAGTGCATCTCAAAGAGTGGAGTGTCTGCAGAAGAGACTTGATGGAATCTGCTGAAAAGAGGAGGGGCTGGATCCAGAGAGAGGTGGCACTGAGGTCGGCAGAGCCGATCATCCAGGGAACATTAGCTGTTTGTGTGTGTGTGTGTGTGTGTGTGTGTGTGTGTGTGTGTTTGTGTGTATGTGTTTGTGCTTGTTTGTGTGTGTGTGTGTGTGTGTGTTTGTGTGTATGTGTGAGTGAGTGTGGGTGAGCGGGTGTGTGTGTGAAGACTGGAGGTGTGTCTGTGTCTGCCTACTTCTGTCTCTCTCTGTCTGTCTCTGTCTCTCTCTATTTCTCTCTGTCTCTGTCTCTCCCTTTCTCTCACCCTCTCTCTCTCTCTCTCTCTCACTCTCTCTTCTCTTTGCTCTCATCTCCTTCCATCCTTTCATCCTTCCATCCATCCATCTTTCTGTCCATCCGTCTGTCTGTCCATCCATCCGTCCGTCCATCCATCCGTCCATCCATCCGTCCGTCCGTCCATCCGACCGTCCGTCCATCCGTCCGTCCGTCCGTCCGTCCGTCCGTCCGTCCCTCCCTCCCTCCCTCCCTCCCTTCCCCTGCCCCCTGGATCCTCCCCTGGATGCGTGACTTCAAGGCAAGTGCCTCCACTCAGCATCCCACAGAGCATCCCCGACAATCCGAGTCTGCTGTTGCTGAGTGGTTACCATGGGCGACGGGGGGCACACTGGGTGCGTCACACGCTGCGTCAGTGTGAGGAGGGGTTATGCTGGGTGCGTCACGCGCTGCATCCCTGTGTGAATGATTGACACCTGAAGCCTTTTTCACTTTGACGTCGACAACAGAATTTTGACATCAATGTCTAAATTTACATGATGCCCAATTGGTGGGCCTCAAAAATGGTCCAGACCATTCTTTGACATGCTCAAGAAAAGTTGCCATTGATGTCATGAAAAACTTGACGGCGTCATCAACGTGAAAACCCCCCACTTGATGCATCACGCTTTGCCTCCCTGTGTGCAGAGTCACGTGGGTTGCGTCTTCGGGAAGCTTGGCATCTGGACACACCAGGTGGCACTCCAGTGTCTGTTGAGCTGCACAGTGACGCAACGCACGCAGTGTGAATCTGGCCTTCAGTTGGTGTTGGGAAAGTTCCAGTTGACCAGGCGTGAATCCAGGGTTTGGTTGAGGGAGCTGAGACGTTTCAGTGAACCAGGAGCCTCAAAGCCTGAGAGCGGGGGGGGGGGGGTTCTGTTCTATCATCTTACACTTTGCTGGATGCAGACCGCCTGCAGATACAACCGTTCTGTGTGTGTGCGTGTGTGTATGTGTGTGTGTGTCTGTCTGTCTGTCTGTCACGCTCCTTTCCTCCTCCCTCCTTCTCCTTCTCTCTTCTCTCTCCTGCTCTCTCTCTCTTCCCCTGACTCCCTCTCTCCCTCTCTCTCCCTCCTCTCTCTCTCTCTCTCTCTCTCTCTCTCTCTCTCTCTCTTTCTTC
>JAAUXT010117737.1_pt1 | contig 23580 bp, 25 predicted proteins | sample 7278171 | NCBI WGS metagenome assembly JAAUXT01 (sample SAMN14350112, study PRJNA611818) | marine sediment metagenome | isolation source: surface marine sediment (1.8m) | place: French Polynesia: Moorea | collected 2018-08
CCCACAGCCAGACCCCCCCCCCCACACACACACACAGTGACAGCATGACTGGTGGAAGACAAGGAGGACAAGGGACTTCGCACTGCAGTTGCCTTGAGCACTACTTCTTGTTGACTCAGTGACGCAAGACTCATTGAGCTGTGCAGCAACGCAAGGACGCACCCAATGTGAACACAGGTGCTCGCCTCAGAATACACAGACCTGATCTCAGCTTCAGGGAAAACACGCCTCCTCATTGGTTGATTGCAGTTGACCAGTGCGCCAATCGGGTCTGCAGCAACCGAGGCACCTGCGAACAAGGCGTGTGCGTCTGCGAGCAGGGGTACTCCGGCGTCAACTGTCAAGGTACGGCAACACACACACACGTGCACACACACGTGCACACACACGCACACACACACACACACACACACACACACACACACACACACAAATCGTGAATCCACTGTAAACGTTCGTGAAAAAGTCTTGTCATCTCACCACTGAAGGCATCGCTTTCCATACAACATGACGAACCACAAAACTTGGAAATCTGAGTTCTGCTGCAAATTCATTATTTTTTTTTTTGAAAACTGCGTCCTCCCTCTTCAGTGAACGAGTGCACGGGGCGGAGCTGCAGCGGGAACGGGGACTGCGTCGCCGGGGTGTGCGAGTGCGACGAGGGCTTCACCGGCTCCGAGTGCCAAGGTGCCGCGAAGCGCTTCCGTTTGCGTGAAGCCAATACGTGCTGTGTGCGAAAAAAACAGTGGAACATTACGGAGTTTTAACAAAGACGTCCTGTCCTTTTCTTACATGCCTAATTGCCAGATCAGTGACACAGAAACCATTTGGTCACTTGTCATTGGCTCACAGTACCCCTGATCTAGCAATTGGGACACCGCATGTGAGGATTTTTTGAAGTCATTGCTGAACCTCCCCGTTAAACATAGAATGGTGTTTCATAGTTTTGGCAATGTTGCAAGAGAAAACCCAGGTCTATTGGTTTGGGTTCGTTCAACCAGACAAGTCGTTGCCCATGGTTGGCTTACACAAGGGACTCAATTGATGAGTTTCATCGTTGTCACCCTCACTTCAGATACGGTTGTATCGTGCGAAGGAGTGATGTGCGACAACGGACAGTGCGACAACGGTGTATGTGTCTGTGATTCTGGCTACACCGGAGACCTGTGCGACGGTACGTGTCATGGTTTGTAACAGCGCATCAAACAGGAGGGTTCCGACCCACAAACCCGACAAAGGGGTCCTGGCTCCTTTGTAGCACCAACCAAAGACAGAAAAGACGACAGCCGGGAGAGAAGGGCTCTCCCTTTCGTTGCATTATTGGTTCTTCCCAAGACGGACCCAGGGTTCGAGGTTCCCCATCCGTTATCTTTCTCACAATTTTCATGGGCAAGCGGAACTTGTTGTGTTTTCCCGTGTGACATTTCTTTTCAAAGATGATGATTCTCTCGACTGACCCTCGGTGTTGTTGCAGTGAGCGTGTGCGCGGGGGTGAACTGCGGGAACAACGGGCGCTGTGAGGACGGGGAGTGCGTCTGCAACACCGGCTTCACGGGCGAGTTCTGCCAGAGTACGTGCGATCTGCTGTCGTTTTGTCTTGAAATCTAAGAAAGATTAATAATAAAGATATTTCTCAATGTCCTTCTTCCCCCTTCACCGCATCAGTGTCTGATCCAGTTCTGCGACCAGCAGAACACACACAAGCCCTGATAGTGTCAACTCTTGTTTGCACCGTCCACAAGTAAAAACATTGTTTTCCACACAACAAAAGGACTCTCGTTTCACTGGATGATTTGTTGGGAGTGGGATTCAGCAGTTTGTCCGGTCTTGGCAGACGTGTTGGCAGATCAGAGACACACGAAGAAGTGTCAAGAAGACAACCGGTGGCGGTCCCTCTTGAATTTGGGTTTTTGTGCCCACTGATCTGGCCATTGGAGCACCCCACGTATGAAAACGACAGATCGCACCAAACCTCCCCTGATATGGATGACCGTGTTTCTCCTTCAGCGGACCAGTGCGCGGGGATCAGCTGCAACAACGGAGCGTGTGACGCGGGCGTCTGCGTGTGCGACGCTGGGTGGACGGGAGAGTTCTGCGACCGTGAGTCAGCTCACCCCGTTACACACAGGGAACTGTAGATTTGTGCAGGGGGATGACACGAACGCTTTCGTGCCCCACCACGAAACCGCACGCGACGTGGGAAGGAAGAAGCAAAGAATCATGGGCAAAAAGAGAGAAGTTGCTTTTTGGCGCGGTGGAACGAACGGAAACAAATGTGCGAGGCCTGACGTGGTCGAGCTGAGTCGGTCGCATTTTTTTTCGCCAATTCGTGGCGACGCGAGATAAATGACAAAAGATATTTGTGCGAAGTCCCTTCAGGGCGAAGCACCATGTGGTAGTGCAGTAAAGATGGCAAGGTAGATGAAATGTCCCCTGCCCCCTCCCCCCTTAGCCCCCCTCCCCCGCCCTCAACCCCCTCCCCCTGCTGGACCCCCCTCCTCCTGCTGGACCCCCCTCCCCCTGCTGGACCCCCCACAGAGAAGACAAGGAGGACAAGGAAGAATCGATGACATTACCGGCCGGCAAGGGACTTCGCACTGCAGTTGCCTTGAGCACTAGACTCTACTTCTTGTTTCATTTGCAAAGGAACTTTGTGACAGTCGCGCTCGTGTTGCAGTTGCTGGTGACCTGTGCGCCACTGTGACGTGTCAGGGAAACTCGGTCTGCGAGCTCGGCATCTGCACGTGTCCGTTTCCGGAGCTGAGCGGGGTCACGTGCGCAAGTAAGGGCCGCTCCCCCCACACCAGGTGGAGCCAGGGGTGCGCGGGGGGAGAGGGTAGAAGGGCAGAAACAGGCACACAGAGCCGGTGGCGTCTGTTCTGTTGGGAATGTATGAAGTGGATGCCTCCAACCCACGCTGTGCTGGAAACCGGTGCCCTGAAACTGACAACGCTTCGTCAGTTCTGCTTCACACAAAGGCGCAAGTGTGTGAGTGTTTCTGTCAGCAACAAAAGAAAAGGAACATGAACACGTCAACACCACCAAAAGTTGTTGGTGTGGATACGGTGATTTTTTTCAATGCATAACTGCAGACGCGCAGGGTGGGTGAGCACGTGATTCGTAAGCTGGGGTTTCGGCTTAAATACACCGTGTCCTGAATCTCGTCCTCCCCACAGCATGCACCGGTGGAAGCTACCTGCTCGAGAGTGGAGAGTCTAAATCCGTAGGCAGCCCCGGCAGCAGCCAGGGAGAACCACATCCGGGCAACGTCGAGTGCATCTACGAGTTCACCGCCCCCGAGGACCACGTCATCGTGTGCGTCTGTGTGTGTGTGTGTCTGTGTGTGTGCGTGTGTTTGTTTGTGTGTCTGTCTGTCTGTCTGTCTGTCTGTCTGTCTGTCTTTCTTTCTTTCTTTCTTTCTTTAGAACTTTCTTTCTTTCTTTCTTTCTTTCTGTCTGTCTGTCTGTCTGTCTGTTTGCCTGTCTGTCTGTATGTCTGTCTTTCTCTGTTTGTCTGTCTGTCTGTCTGTCTGTCTGTGTTATTTTCTCTTTTGCCACGGGCCAGTTTACAAGTGGCGTTGTTGAAATGTCGCAATTTCTTTCTCGGTCAAGAGAGTCTCTCATTGTGTAAAATGACGCCTGACGCTTCTCCAGGTTTGAGATCGAGGACCTGGACATCATCAACGTGTTCGGCTGCCGGTACAACCTGCTCAGCATCGGGCCGCTCAACTCCGCCTTCAACGAGACGACCCTCAGGTGTGCGCAGTGGGCTGGAGTTTGCTTCGTGTGGTTTGACCCGTGTCGCGGCCGCAGCTGTCCGAGGTTCAATGCTCTGTGTCCAAACGGGCAGGGCAGGGGTGAAGCACAACGCGAGATGGGAAGACTCAAATTCCTTTGTCACTCCAGATGCTGTACGTGTACAAGAACAGTGTCTCTTACACTGTTGGCTGAGGCCTCTCAATAAAGGCAGAACTGTCACCACGTCAGTCTTGTGTTTCTGGGTCGTTTGGATTCACGTGTGGGGACCTCAATGGACTCTACTCTCCGCAGGTTGTGTAACGTTGTGTACGGCGGGGACTTCCCGATCGTGTCGGCCGGACGCATCGCCGAGGTCAACTTCACGGCGCTGTACCGGTCGGGCCACCGCGGCTTCCGCCTCACCGCGACCGCGCGACCCGAGGAGGACGACGGTGGGTGGCGCCACCTGCCGTCCAGCGGGTGCACCAGGGGAATACCCACGGGGGGGGGGAGGACTTTGTCCTCTGACCCGCGAACAACACAACCTTCTCATTTTTCGTTGCTGGTGCAAAGATGTTTCCTTTCCACTGAGAAAATGTTCCAAGTTGTAGTTGGGCTCCTGATGAGTCGGGCACAGCTTGAGTTCCTGGATTCTCCCTGAGCTTCGAGTCCTGACCAGGTCCAACCGAAGGTCGACCAATGCATTGATCTTACAACAAGTGTGTGTCTCATCGTCCTCAACGTGCTGGGGGAACCTTTTGTCCACCGGGCGTTGGGGCCTCAAAGATCTCCAAGACTTTGCATCTGTGGGTTCATGTACTGTTCACTGTTCAGATTGCGCCCACCCGAGTTTCAGCAAAGTGTTTTACTGTGGGCTCTCCTCGCTGGGATTGCACTGATGCGTCTCCCCTGTGGCACAGCGTCCTTCTCTCTTTCTCAGGCTCGGAGCCGGTGGACCACTGCGCGGGGCGGGACTGCTCCCCCGGGACGTGCACCAGCCTCGCACACGACTTCTACTGCACCTGCAGCGAGGGAGTCGCGCACTACTGCCGCAGATGTGAGTGCTGATGCGCGCTGATTGCCGGAGTGAGTCAGTCTAATGGTTGAATCACACGGATGCAAGGACTTGTGCGTGCAATGCCAAAGTGCTGACGTCGCATCCAGAAGAGGGTTTGCCTGTGGCCAGAACCAACAGAAACAGATTATGTTGCGTGGTATTTGTGGGCGAAACACGCAGTGCGTTGGTTTGCAAGTGAGAAAGAGAGAGAGAGACAGAGAGAGAGAGAGAGTGAGAGAGAAAAGGCCAACCAAGGAGGAAGACTGGTGTGAACAAGTGAGCAAGTGAGTGCGTGAGTGAGTGAGTGTGTGAGTGACTGACTGACTGACTGAGTGAGAGTGAGTGAACAGGAGTGAGTGAGTGAGTGAGTGAGAGAATGAGTGAGTGAGTGAGTGAGTGAGTGAGTGAGTGGGTGGGTGGGTGAGTGAGCGAGTAAGTGAGTGAGTGAGTGAGTGAGTGAATGGACAGATGGACAGAACGAATGACAGCAACCCTTCTGATTTGTCCACTGTCCTGTAACCCCCACCTGTCCCCCACAGCTGACTGCGGGGCGGTGTTGACGAGGCCCACGGGCCGCATCCTCCCCGAGCTCGGCGAGGACGGCACCTACCTCAACAACTCCGACTGCAGCTGGGAGGTGCAGGTGGAGAGCGGCCGCGTCCTGCAGTTCGAGTTCGTGGATCTGCGCCTCGAGAACTCGCTCCATGTGAGTGTTCCTGTGTAGCGTCTCACCTCGCGCGGTCACGTGCTATAGACGGGGAGGTTTAGTAACCCCCAGGCCACACCACGTGTGCCAGCGCATAACGCACAGCTTTTGCGACATTCTGCACCATGCACCAGCACATGTTTGGGGTTGGAACCCATCCATGATCATGAGACCCATTTGGGTGTACTTTGACCTTGGCATGCGTGTGCGCTGGCACATGCGGTGTGACCGAGGGGTGAATCCATGCAACGTGTTCCGTATACACCGCTGACGTCGTTGATGCTGGCAACAAAAGTTTGGTCCGTGAGAAGCTCATAGCACACGGCACGGAATGTGTGGTATTGTGGAGGTGTGTCAGCTGCTGACCAATCACCATGTGTTGAGTTGGGAGAAAACAGCAGAGATCACACCCCTCCCTGCACTGTCTCACGTCAGCCACAGACGGTACACGTGTTACGTGGAATTGGCTAAACCTCTCCAACCTCTACCTGTCTTGCGTTAAGCATTGTGACAAAATTGTTGCTTTCTTGTCAGTTTGGGAGACGAGTAGGATTTGGGTTGGGGCGGGGAGACTGGGTCCGACTCGGGTTCTGGGTCAGTGCTGACCAGACGGACAAAACCAGAGGAGCACAGACGTTGTCTTTCTCAACCAAACTAGTTCGGAAACAAAAACGTGCAAATACCCCTTTTCCCCTACACGTATGTAGCAAGTCTTTTCTGCAAGACCTTTCGTTCGTCTGTTTCAGTACGGCCCATTTGACTGCAAAACAGACTACGTGAGTCTGTTGGACCAAGAGGACCCTGACGCGAAACCTTACAAGTGAGTTGCTGTTGTCTGTCTCACCACACAACGGTACTGAGTCCTTTTGCGTGCAACAAACAAACAGCCATAAACGACCTCGTTTCGAACAACTGGCTGTCCTCGCATTTTCGTCAGGCATTTTTGCATTGCGTCTCTGGTCTCGACTGCAAACGTTATTTCGATTGAAAGCACTTCAATGGAAGCAGGCGTTGGTGGTTCGCAAGGCACGGAAAAAATTTGGTGCTGAGTGTTGTTGTGTCTCCCACACATAATTTGTACAAGTCCCTTGTTGCTGTATTTTCTCCAGGATCTGCGCCCACTTCCAGTTCATCGGACGTCGCACGATCGTTGTCCCGTCGCACAACGTCCTCGTGACGTTCCGCAGCGACTCGGCCAACTCGACGCAGTACGCGTTCGAGATCCTCTACACGTCCTTCGTGCCCGAGTCAGGTCAGTTAGTTGCGACTTTCAGCAACTGCTCCGCAAGCCAGTTTCCGCAAACACAAACGCAATTTTTAACATGACATCCCTTCAATCAGGTGAGTCCATTGTTGACCCAGAAATTCTGAAAATTTAGACCTCATTTCACAACTCTTTGGTGCAATACTTACTCATTTAGTGACCCTCAAAATGGACATGTGTACAAAGAAAGACTAGAATTTTAAATTTCTCTTCTTGGATTGTGTTTCTGCAGTGTTCTTTTCTCATTATTATGCTGCGGAACAAGCACATGCAATTTTGGAAAAGTTGCATTGTGACCCCACGCAACCAAGGGATACGTTTGCGTTTGCGTTTTCGTTCAGCTGAAAGTCCCAAGTGCGCTCAGACGGAACCAGGGGCTCGTGAGATTTGCCCTTCACAGCCGCGTCGACTTTCTGTGTTTGCATTCAAGGGCTGTTCGAGTTGCATGAACGGCGGTTGTTTGTTTCAAGCCAACACAGCAAAATGCAGCACGGTGCAGAAAAGCGCAGACGCGAACGCAGAGCAGGGCAAATCAAACGAGCGACCTAATTTGAGGCCGCAGGAAAATTTTATCTGTGAAAGGATACACGATTTGTATCTGCAGTACTTTGAGGGTGCAAATTTGTAGCAATTTGAGGCCCCTGCCCCGGGGTATTTGGCAGTGTCAGCATCGTTATTCGAAGCACCTGCCTGATCTCCAAACATGCGAGGATCTTTCTCACGCGGCTATTTTTGTTCAGTGAACATTGTAACTCTGGACTTGGTGCAAAAACGTGAAACCTGAGCAACAACTCACTCGGTCTGCTTCAGAGGGGTTGGGAGTTTTTGTCACAAAGGGATTTCCGTTGACAATCTTCGCAGGACTGAACTGCGTTTAAATTTACCAATGGGGGGTGTGTGATTCCACCACTTTCTGGCTGAACCATGTTGGAATTGAAAAGCGGACCACTTCGTTGACGTGAAGTTTGAAGCTTGTGTTTTGCAGACGAGTGTGACCTGGACTGCGGGGTGGGGCAGTGCGTCCCGACTGAGCAGGGCCCGGTGTGCCAGTGTCAGCACGAACACGGCTGGTATGGGAGCCGGTGTGAAGGTAAGCGCTGACACCCCCGCGATGGTATGGGAGCCGGTGTGAAGGTGAGCGCTGACACCCCCGCGATGGTATGGGAGCCGGTGTGAAGGTGAGCGCTGACACCCTCGCGATGGTATGGGAGCCGGTGTGAAGGTGAGCGCTGACACCTCCGCGAGACCAGCAGTGCGGCTTCTGCTGTCAGGAATGTCATTGGAGTGCAACAATTTACTTGAGCTGCTCAAGCTAAATCCAGTCACAGAACACCACAGGGACGCAAGGATCTCACACTCAGAGCAGTTTGAGAAGTGCCATCTTCTCACCACGCCAGACGAAAAAAAAATCATGACAGTCAAGATGCTCTGCATTGAGACTGGAGTGAAATTGTTGAGTCTGAAGTGATGGGAATTGTCTTTTTCAAACTGCATTGAGTGTGAGCTGCCATTTTTGCAAAATGATGGCAGGTTGTCTCCCGTGCTGCATGCAACATGTTCAGTTGAGTGTGAGAAGTGTCACTCGCACACTGTGTCTGAAATAGGGTCAGTGAGACGAGATGCCACAGATGAAGAAACAGACCTTGACGCTTCTCAGATGTGTTGCAGATCAGTGCGTCAGTTCGAGGGACCCTGACCGCACCATCCCGAGGCTGCAGGCCCAGGCCACCCCGCAGACCTTCTACACCCCCGGCTACAACGGGCCCAACGGGGGGCAGTACCCGCTGTTCGTCATCTGCGTCTGGGAGGTCGTGTCGACCGGAGGCTTTCTCATCTTCAATGTGACAGCGGACATAGAGAACCCGGGACAGACCGCGCAGGGCAACGTGTGTTACGACTATATCATCATTGGAACAACCGGTGAGTTCTCAGGGCTTTTAGAATCCCGCGTCAGAGGGTTGGAAACAACTTCAGAACAATTTTTGAAGTTCAGGGAAGTGTGTCTTGGCCGCTCAACAATACTTATTTCCAGGCAGGGTCGTGTTTGGGAAGGGGTCCAGTCTGCCGTCGTGGCCAAATAAAACACACGTGTCTCATGGGTGTTGATGTTTTCTCTTTGTTTGCAGTGCAAAACCGGCACGTGCTGTGTGGGCGGAACTCCTTCCAGGTCCTGCAGCCTCCCACGTCCACGTTCGTCTTGTTCCGGTCGGACGAGACCGTCACGGCTCAGGGCGGCGAAGTCGTCTACTGGTCAGGTCAGACACACACACACACACACACACACACACGCACACACACGCACACACACACACACACACACACACGCAGGCAGGCACATAGGCACGAAGGAACGCTTGCATGTACTCACGTACACACACGCACTCAGGAACAAACACACAAGTTTCTTGCACACATGTATGAGGACACACATACAAAATCAGACACTCACACGCACACACACACACACACACACACACACACACACACACACACATGCAGACACGCACACACCACCACGCGCACATGCGTTTTTCGTCACAGCACAGCAGCAGATTCACAGCCATACCCGTGAGCAAAACAATGACCTCACCAACATCATTCATTCTTACACGGCACCTCTTCACCCTGTTTTTCAGTGAACGCTGGGCGATAACGTCACCTCGCGCCGTGCGGCAGAATTGGTGTGTCGGAGATGTTCCACTTTTTGCTGAGATCAAAAACATTTTAAGTGTTGTGATGAATTCGGGGAAGGGAGGATATTCCCGACGGCTTCTCGAACTGCTGCTCAACTTCGTATCGGGCCGGTTGTTGAAATGGGTTTGAAATCAAGGAGGGTGGGGTGGGATGGGGGTGGGTGGGATGGGGGTCGGTGGGATGGGGGTCGGTGAGATGGGGGTGGGTGGGTGGGTGGCTGAGTGTCAAGCGACAATGTGGGCAGCTGCAACAGGCTGCAACACTCCAACACCAAGTGTTGTCTTTGTGACCCATGGGTGGGGCAGTTGGTGGACTTTTACATTGACTGTTGGATCAGTGGTTGTTTTGTTGATTTGATGAAAGTGTTGTCGCCGTATTTTTCCCTGCACATGTCTCAGATTCGTGTTTGTTGACGCTTGCAAATCATTCTTCGCTCTCCATCTCACAGAGATAAAGTCAGTCATTTCCCACATTGGGCAAAAACGGCGCTGGCTGACAAGCATTCACCTTTGGTTAATATCTCAGTGAGTTGTGAATTTCAGTGATAAAAATATTTCTCGTGTCACGGCTGGAGGAATCCGAAGTCTGATGCATACTGAGCGCGTCCTGTGTTGTGCACCTCAGCTCGGCGCTGCGTCGCCAAGTCCCACCGGTGACCACTAGAAAGAGCTCTCTGCAGCCTATTGTAGAAAACCTTTCATCACCCACAAAAAAGGTTTTCTCCGAAGGAACATTGCACTTTTGTATTTCTACTCGCGAAATAAATTGTTGTTATACTGACCTTCTGGCGCTCGTCTCTTTGATCAGATTGTGAAAACAAACCGAGTGCGCTGCTAACAAAGGCGCCATGAATGAGACTTCCGGTCGTTCCACCCCACATACGCCGTGCGCAGCCAATGGCGTCGCGCGCAACTAGCGGCAGAATTTCCCCGAGCCCTAAAGTCACGATGCTGGCCAAACAAAACTTTATTTTTGTCACGACGTGAGAAAACCCAAAGATTGCTACAAATTTTGTGCTGACTGAAGCGCAACTCACAGATGAGTTTTGATGAGAGACGTGGTTTCAGGCGATCACTTTGTCTCTGGTCTTCGGTGCGAACACAGCTGCACAACACGGTCACGAGAACCGAACCACAATTTTCAAAAGCTGTCAAACAATTGGTAAGTCCAATTTTATTCAAAATGTCTGGAAAATTCATGCAAGATTTTTTTTTGTTGAACTGCGTGGGCGCAACTGCAGAAGCTGATGAAAGGGAAACTAGAAAGGCAAGCGAGCACATCCTCAAAAAATGCCACATCCGACGCAGTTTTTGGAAAAATGTGTGGCATGTGTGTGGTCAAGCGTGCGTGTCTGCGTGCGTGCGTGCAGGACATGCGTGTTGCGACTGTGGACCTTGTTTGTCACACACGTGGAGAGGACAAACTCTTTGGAACCTTGATGTACAGGTGGGCAAATCCATTTGATGTTCGCTCAATCCAGATTCGCGACGTGCTGTCAAAAACGCACTCCAAATAATGCAATGCAAACGCGCGTCAATAAGTTTGATCAAGCAGATTTTTGTGCGGAAAAAGAGTCCGGACTGGACATGGTTATTTTTCGTAGGTGCAACAAACTGCAGACAGTGTCGAACACCAAAGGGACTGATTTTGAGTGACCAAACTGTCATCAGAAAAAAATACAGCAAAAGCAATGGAAAGGAAGCACAGCCGACGCACAGACTTTTGTTTTTGTCTGAACAGAAACAAGAAACTTTCTGCGTCATTCCTTGTCGTAGAGCATTCAATGGTCTACAAACACACAAAAAGAAGGGATTATTTGAATGTTTTTTGTTCACTCAAAAGAAAAAATAACGACAGGCAAGGCAGACTTGGTGTCTGCGATTTGGGCGGATGCTTTTTGTACGCACCAAAGGGCTCCAAACCCAAAGATGCAAATCCAATTTCGCCATTTGTACTGATGGACGCAAAATGAGTTTTACAAGTTGCCTTTGGCAACAACAACATGAGACACGTCAATCTTGGTCGTTGCGTTCACTTCGCGATACTTGGCTCTCGGGGCACTTTCAGCGTCGAGAAACTCTGGTTTCGTGCAAACTTGACTTTCTGATGCAACCCGCAAAAGTAAATTTGCGCAAATTCAATGCGTGTTCTTTTCTACGTACAAGGAAAAATCGTGTTGTACATATGCCAATTTTGCCTGTGATGCCAAATGACACAACCAGGAAATTTGAACGTTTTTTTTCCTCAATTTTGATCTTGAGGAAAAAAAGATGGCTTTACTTTCCGTAATTTTGTTGGGAAAAGGGCACATCAACGACCCGACTTGATGTTGAAAATTCGCTCGAATTGAGGCTACGTTGGCGTTCGCGTTTTCACGACGCTGAAACACGTCACCAAAACGCCTGTGTTGGGACGTAATGCGTGACGCTTCCAGTGTGGACCGAACCTGAAGAATCGCAGCATGAACCGAAGTTCTAGCGGCATTCCTTTTGCTCTTCTGCTCACTGAAGAACTTCCAACCTCGCCAACTCCCGACGCGCCTTGTCCTGAGGAGAAATTTCAACGTCCAGGTTCTTTTCAAAGCCACGAAGAACTCAAAGAATGTTCTTCAAAAAGGCTTTGAGTTAGAAATGTAAATCAGAAAAAGTTGAGGCAATTATCTTGGACCAAAATTGCGCATTCGAATTTACATGGGAAGAAGGCACAGAAAAACTATTCGTCAATGAGCAGAACATTTTACTTTACAAAGGCTTTGCAAATAGAGAGAGCACAAACTGCAGATGCTTTCAGAAATTTACTGCTTGATGTCTTTTTTTTTTTTGAAGGAAGACATTGAACGCAGACGCCACAGTGTTGCGCTCAGGATACCTTGCACCGCGTTGTGTAAGATTCGCCCTCACGTACATACATCACCCGTTGTGTGGGGCAGATCGCCAGAGATACGTACTTGCGGCAATTGTGGTGAAAAAAAAACAAGCCACCAAAATTTTTCCCACGAGCACTGCATAACTTCCTGCTGCTGCTGAAGTTGTTTTTTTTTTGTTGTTGAAGTTGGTGTCGCTGTTTGCAAAATTTGCAGCTGAGCATCACCACCATTGGTACAAGCAGCTGAGAGCGTCTGAAAAAGCCGTTACTGGAACACGGGTTATCGCTGCTTCACCAGGGCCTCAATCTGCCAAATTTCTCACAAGAACCACGCACGGAAAACCCTGGTGATGCCAAGGGAAGGGGTTTTGTTGGCTGCACAAGGCGCCAAAATCAATCACACAGAGGAATCAAGTGTACTATAGTTTTGCACCCTCAGCCCATGCGACGAATCACGGCCACAAGGCCAAAAATTATGGCAAAGGGTGGCCATTGCTTTTGCAGGCAGTGTACCAGAGAGAACCTGTGGGCCCTGCAGGAGCTCTGGGTTGTAGTACTATTTGTTTCCCATGTCCACATTGGATACGAGTTGGAATGTTCAGTGGCAGAAAAAAGAACTCAGTGAACAAATGGCCAATGATGAAAGAAAATTGTCATCATTTTGGTGGCTTTCTTCAGTGAATGTCAATCTCCTTCAGTCACAACGAGTTTTTTTTTCGTCACGAGATGTGGTGAAATTTCCCACCCACCCGTTGTGAGGCTTCAGTCTCAGTCTCGCCAAGGCCAAGATGACTTGCACAAAAACCGAGTCAGGGTGAGAACGGCGTGTGCAGCGGAGCCTGAAGCGACTCACGACTCCGTCCCAAACCATCTCTGTCACGTCGCGTAGACAGCGCACCAAGAATCCACAACTCCACAGTGCGTGGGCGGTCACGTTTTCTCGTGGTTTCGATCCCTGAAAAAACACCACGAAAATATCCAGACCGAAAAGAAATGATTTGTTGTGACAGAGTTTGGTTTCGATCCTTTCAGACCCGTGCATCCCCCACTGGAAAGGGAATCATTTGTTGTGAGGCCTGCGAGAAACGCCTCAATTTTTGCTCAGAGAGTGTTCAATCTGGTTTGTGAAAAGAACGAAAGGTTGTGTTATTTGAATGGGAATTTGCTTGTTTGTTCCGACCCCATCCTTTGCAGAGACCTTCACACGAATACCAAATTTATGCTGCAGCACAGATTCTATTTCCTTGTGTGAGCGTGGGTCATCAGAAGACGTGATTTGTGTTGCGACAAAATTTTCAAAACACAATACAACAAAATTAGAACTCAGTTGTGCAGAGTGTAAGCTTTTCAAAGAAATTTTCCAGACCAAAGTTCTCCCTGATGCAGATGCAGCTGAAACATTTTGTGTGGCCTTTGTGGGCAGAATATGAAATTGATCAAAGATTCTTTCTCTCTTTCCAGATTTACTTGAACCATGGATACGCAGAAGTCTGCTCCCCAGTTGTTGAGTGTAGTGGGGCAAGCTAACATCAACTACGACCAAACCACGGTGAGTTGCCATGGAAACATCGTGACGCCGTTGTCATGGTTCGAGCTTTCGTTGTTATCCAACGCAATTGTACTTGGAAATTTGTCGCAAAACGTGTTGTCTGTGGCAGCGTCGTGCCACCCTCTTCTGAAACTGTTGGAAACTTCAGATAAAGATCACAAAGACTGCATTGTGTGTGTCGCTTTTACTCAAAGACGTTGTCCTGCGGGAGAATTCCAATTTAGAGAATGTGTTTTGAAAGGGTTTTTTCAAGAAAATCGTGCAAGAGACTCACTACTTGTCTGTTTGCCGTGGCGGAAAAGAATTTGTTCTCAAGGGAAGAAAACAGTTTCTTCAAAAATATGAGAGCCTTGAATACGCAATAAAATATGACATTTTGCCCTGTTCCTTTCTCCCTACAAGTCGTAAATATATTGAGTAATGCTCCAGTGGATTTTCTTGAAGTCATGCAATTTCCATCTTGAAAGTCAACAGGTGCAAAAGTAGAGGGAGTTTCCGATTTCAGTGTTGATGGGAAGTCTGGACCCCTTGAATTTGCTGCATAAAATACCGTGGGTTTCTGCAGAGTTTGTCCCAGTTGCTTGGGTGTTGGTTGGGAGTCCGAGTTCACGTCTTGACGCCAGCGTCGCTGACGGGCGGGTCATTGTTTCAGAGCACGCTCTCCAAGGCGACGGCGATGCACAAGATGTGGCCGCACGGGCCGCGCTGGCAGCCGGAGGATCGCTACAACACCATGTCCGAGGAGGAGGGGTGCGTCACGTGTGCGTGCGTCAACGTGTGTGCTTCTGTTTGTGAGGGTGAGGGCAAGTGAGTGCGTGTGTGTGTGGGTGAGTGTGGGTGTTTTGTCTTTGTGCTGGGGGCAGAACAAGAAGGCGCGTGGCGTGTGTCGTCATGAATGCAGCTCTGCCCGAGTGTGTGTGTGCGCGTGTGTGCGTGTGTGTGTGTAAAATCTATTTCGGTCGAAGCTGTCAAACCACAAAGTCAGAAAAGCACAGTTGGGCGCAGGGATCTTTATGTTTTGTTGTGTATCGGAAACAATCATGAATCAGAAGTGCCCACGAACGAATACAACGCAAATGTGGAGAAACGCGCCAGCCACTGCGCAAACGCCAGGAGCGCACCCTGCTTGAACCCGGCCCTTGCTAACACGCCGGGTTCTTTCTCACAGGTCCATCGGGAGCGCAGAGAGCAGCAGGAAGGGTCTGTCACCGCTGGTGAAGCGCGTCCTCGTCGTCCTGGTGATCCTCCTGCTCATCATCATCACACTCGCAGTCCTACTCCCCACCGTCGTCTTCAAAAACATGGGTAACTGTTCTCTCATTTCTGCTATGCAATCATGTCACATTGAAAAATAGTTTGTGTGTGTGTGTGTGTGTGTGTGTGTGTGGTGCCAATTTTTTTGGAGAAAAGGTGCGTCATACAGGGGTGGATACGGTTATCTTTGCAAACTCAAACCTCCCATGTGCAGGGAAGCGGGGCGGGGCTGTCAATCTCGTCTCTGTGTCTTGTTCTGTGCACCAGTCCAGAGGTTTTCTGTTGAAAACACACAAACAGTTCCAAATATGGCTGCACCCCACTTGCAATGCTTTCCCTTTGTTTCACCAGCCTCCACACCAGATGAAGTTGGGCGCATGAGTCCATCGGGTGGACGGACCTCCACAATGGGTGAGTGCACACCACAACTGATTCATTGTCAATACACGTGGTTCCTACTGCACCAATACTGGAGACGCAATATACTGACTGTCTCACTTCTTCCATTGGCTCAGTTGTTGAGAGTTTCCGTTTCCTTGTCACCAGATCCTGATCCCGCTGATGTGACGTCGACGCCTTCACCTTCTGTCCCGCAGCCCACGATGCTGACCTATGGTGAGTTCGGATTCCTGCATCAGACCACTTTGCCGACGGCTCCTCCAGAAAAATGAAACCCTTTCGCTGCACAACGTTTCTTTGGCCTGAATGACACTCGACAGTCGGCCAATGATGTTGCAAATAGTTTTGAAATGTAAAAAATCCTCTGGTTCCTCGTTTGTGTCGAGCAAACGTCTTGATGGAAATGCTCGGTGAGCACCGCAGTGATCAAAGCAAACAAACCCCTGACACTGACCTTCAAGTTTGGCACGGCCTTGAAAGCCTTACGTGCGGTGCCGCTATTGCCAGATCAGTGGCACACATCACCAAAGTTTACACTGAGAACCAATGACAAATGTATCACTTGTAACTTTTGGGGCACATTGGAAAAGGAGTGGATGTATTTGCGAAACCTCCCTGCTGTCCTTGGCTTGTCCGTTCACCGACCGGTGCAATGAAATGGCCAGGCCCCAGCAACCAGCAGACCCCTGCCACTCAGAGCCTTGACTAATTGCACTCAAAGATGTGACCTGGGGTCTGGCCATTTAAACCCACACCCTGAAATGACCAGACCCTGGGTCTTGAAAATGCCGGGTCTCCTAATTTCATCCCACCGGCTTCTATTGTGGTTGTTGAGACACATTAGAAAAAGAGCGGACGTATTTACAAAACCTGCGTGTTCTCTCCCGCGCAGCCTCGTCGGAGCAGTGCGGCGGGGAGCTGGCGGCGCCGGCGGGGCGCATCCTCGCCGAGCTCGACGAGTCGGGGCTCCTGGCCGAGGACCAGCGCTGCGAGTGGGCGGTGCGGGTCCCGGCCGGCCGCGCCGTGCACCTCGACTTCACCGCGCTCGAGCTCGAAACCGCCGACATGGTGAGTAGATCTACCGCTGACAGGGCCTGGTGTTGTCCTGTTGGCTTGCTGTCCCACTGACACGGTGTTACTTGAACATGGGTCTTCCACCATGTTCCACTAACATGGTGTCAGTGAAACATGCCTGTCAACCAGACATGCAACACTGGTCTGAGCGGTGGGTAGAACTGTTCCTGACCCCCCAGGTTTACTCGTCTAGTTTGGTGCTGTTTTTTGCCCAGTCGTGTTTTTGTCAGGGCCACACCCACTCGGGGGCTGCTTTCCATCCATTCAGTCTCCGACTGAATAGCTCCAGGGTTCGGTGGAGGGAGGCGACATCTTTGCGTTTGATTGTTGACTTTGAGTGAAAATGTACAGCTCAACACACTTTCACAGTTCCGGATTCAGACACAGTTTTGGCTTCGTGCCCAAAAAATGGGAAGAAATCAGGACCAGCAATTCATTTTGATTCCAGGTGGGTCCTTTTGATTGCGAGTTCGACTACATCCAGATCGAAGACATGTCGGGGAGAAACCTCAAGCCCTACAAGTGAGTACCTGCGCTCAGAATCTTCCTCGAAAATAGGTCCACTCTCAACACAAACGTGAACACAACCAAAAACCTTCCTCCAATACTTGTGCTCTGCAATTCTCTATGTGAGAGCGTTCAATGGCTAGATCAGCAGGACATCTCTGTATCAAACGGTCTGGTTGGCCCCGTTCCGCTGCAATGAAATGGCCAGACACCAAATATCAGGAGGCACGGGGTGAGGGTCCCAAGCCTCTGCCCAAGGTCAGGCAGGTCTGGTGGCAGGCTCATGAGCCCTCTTGCCTGGTACCTCCTCATTTCAATTATCACCTGAATTGGCCAGACCCTCATCAAGTCTCTGAGTGCCCTTACCAACTGATATGTGAGTTCAAATGTCAAAAATTTGGTGTGTCTCCCCATTTCGTTCCCCTGGCTGAACGCGCGACTCCCCATTATCGCCCGCAGGATCTGCGCGCACTTCCAGTTCGAGGGCGACCGGACGCTGACGATTCCGTCCGACCACGTCAAGGTCACTTTCGTGACGGACGGACTCTTCTTCACCAGCGCCATCTCCGGCTTCGAGCTGCACTACTGGTCTTTCGAGCCGACTGGTGCGTCTTCACGTAGGGGCTCATCGGGGGGGGGGTCGGGGGGGGGCTGACTCACACCCCCTCCAGATCTCAGGAACGAAACCAGAAAATTATCACAACATCAGAAGGGCAGCTTTTCACATGATGATTGTATGTCATTGACGTCATTGTCTCGACCTCAGCGGTACAGTCATGGAATTGGCTATCTCTCTCAGTCCTTGCCCAGACCCCAGTGCAGTCGCATAATTCTTTTTGTCTCCCTTACAGGGACGTGTGAGCTGGAGTGCGGGGTCGGGGCGTGTGTACCCAGCCCTGCGGGCGGGTACCGGTGTCAGTGCCAGGCGGAGACAGGCTACTACGGCACAAACTGCCAAGGTACGAGCTCGCCTGCCCTGCAGAGGCAGATCCAGGGGCCCCCGGAGGGATCCAGGATGACGACATCTGAGCTGGCCGAAGAAAAGACGCACAAAAGCAATGCGGAGATTCAGCAACCGTTAAATTCCACCAAGCTGTTCCATTACCTCCCCACACTACACTGAAGATCGGTCCATGGAAACCTCAAAATACACGTGAAATACGTGTGGTGTGTTCTGCCTCCACAGTCAGACATCGTCTCCACATTGATGGGCCAATTTCGTCAGCCCATAGCACGTGTTTGCTGAACCTCCCCAATGTTTCATTCCCCCTTCTGTCTTCAAGAGACCAGCACCTTTATATTCGTTGTCGTTGGTTCTAGCCAGTTGAAACTTTGCGTGCTTTTGAAAACATTACGGTGATGCCTTACAATCAAACACAGTTTTCTATTCATCTGGAGACGAAGCCCCTTGCAATTGTCCTTTCACATTTTTCCAGAGCGGTGCGTGTACCCGAGTTACGAGCAGACGGTCGTGCTGGAGGCGAGTGCGAAGGAGCAGTTCATGTCGACGCCTGGGTACAGCTCGGGGATGTACCCGCCCTCCGTGCGCTGTGCCTGGGATTTCGTATCCAGGGACGGGAGGCCCATCATGTTCGAGATGGTGGACGTGGACCTGCAGCCGCCGTCCCACACCGGGTTGTGCCGCGATGCGCTCGAGTTCACCGCAGGTGAGAGTACAGCCGTTTTTCACATTGGTGCCGTCGACGTCAAAGTTTAGCAGAATTTTGACGTCAACGTCAAAATTTAACCTGACGCCCAATTGGTGAGACCATTCTTTGACGTCGTCAAGAAAAAGCTGACGCCGTCACCAATGTGAAAACCACTTGCGTTGCTCGTGGATTGGGATGTTGTTGGCTGTGTGAGGGGATCGTGGGATCGTTTCCTCGTTGAGGTCGAGGTCACAGTTTTCAGAGAACCTCGTGTTCAGGGGACTGAGTCCTCTGATACATGGACCGGAAAGCCCAGTTCTCAGAGGACTGAGTTCTCTGAAAATCCAGTCCTCTGAGAACCTTTGCACCGGTTCTGGAGGTCACCAGATGATACCTGAACACGCGACCACTGTGCTGAGCTGAAGAAGCGAGACGCACGAAGCACCCGTTGTGAAGCTGGTCTGAAATCTTGCGTTGCAAGCTGTGCGCAATTGAGACTGACCCCACCGCTCTCTTTACCGCAGGCACGATGCGGTGGAGCATATGCGGAGGCGACGAGCCCGACGTGCCCGACCCCGCGCCCTCCACCAGCCTCACCTTCACCTCCAACCAGAGAGAAAACATGTTCCGAGGCGCCCGGATCAAGTATTACACAGGTGAGGCCATCTGGTGGAGACGCGCGAAGCGGAAGGTCTGTCGGCGCTCGGTCGCGATGGCGCCTTCAGCCGGTTTTCACATTGGCGCCGTCGGCGTCAAAGGTCAGCAGAATTTTTGACGTTGATGGCAAAATTTAACCTGACGCCAAATTGGTGGGCATCAAAAAACCCAGCCCAGACCGTTCTTTGACGTCATCAAAAAACGCTGACGCCGTCACCAATGTGAAAACCGCTTTTGTGTTGAGACACACTTGTCAGGATGATCGCCCCGTTGCGTCTTCAACCCGATGCATCAGTGCACAACTTGAAACTCGAACCTTTTGGTACCTTTCAGTGTGATCTGACGTGCATGCAGAGCTCCTGTGGACCGGAAAAGGACCACGACCCTGTCAGGATAGGAGATCCAGGATGCGGGCGGTGCCGGTTGTTGCTGAAATGTTTTGTTTCTCAATGTTGTCCAAAGTGCTATTTATTTGTGCCATGTTCATGTACATACACAACAAATATAACTGTTAAAAGCGCAGATGAGTGGTGATGTTTATTTTGAGACGTCCGATTACATGAGCTTTCCCTAAACCAAGTCGATTGGAGAGATTGATCTTTGGTCCACACACTTTAAATTCTGAAGTCACGGAAACCAACTGGGATCGCTTCCACCGGGGGCTCAGTGGTCGACCAGATCCAGGAATAACGTCACCAAGGTGTTCTTCTGTTGCGTTGCGAAGTGTCGCATCACGACACACGACGCCGAGTCACGTGATCACAAGACGTCACTGTGACACGCCACGCTGCGTCACGTCACGTCATGTCACGTCACGTCACGCCATCTCGCACAAAGCTGTGCAAAATTCCGCACACTTAGCGGCACCACGGCTCCGTAGAGTATCCACGGCTTGAAATTGAACTCGGTACTCTCGGGATGATTAAAATATTTATTTACACGAAAGATTTCTTAATTTGTACATCGGACTCCAAGCAAACAAATACGGATGAGAGGTTTTCATCGCTTTGGTGGTTTTCAACCGCCAAATGCGCCTTCTCAAGAAAGTGCGGCATGATTTCACATCGAGTGAGACAGATTGCACCTGTTCCCGATTGCACAATCTTTACAACGCTGTGCACATGGTCACAAAGCCTCTCGTACAAGAATGTGACCTCATTGTAAGTGAGTTCACACTGGAAAAAACAGTTCCTGTTCAATCCCAAAACTCTTCTCTCGACCAAATGACCCCAAAAGTGAGATTTCACAGGAACCAATTACGGCGTATGTGAACCCTTCCAGTGAAACCTTGCTGTGAGTTTAGCTTGTTAGTTTTTATGCCAGTGTACATAAACACACTCACAATGAACCTGGGATCCCCCTCCCCCCCACCACCAGGTTCACTGGCCCACAGAGGGTCGGCAACGAGTGTTTCTTCAGTGCGTGAAGAAGAGATGGTGAAGATGACGCTCGATCGACAATGGAGAATTGAAGAAACGAGAACCAAGGATCAAACGATTGCGCTGTAGATCCGCTTTCGTTCCCGGTTACATAACAGGACCAGGCAACGACCACACTCTGAGGTCATCGAGTGGTCCTAAAATTTCAGGACCAGGCTCTGACCTTCCAGGACTGCCAGGCAGGTCAGGTCCTGGTCGTGGAATTTTTTTAGGACCAGACAACAACATCGTTGTCTGGCCCTGAAATTTCAGGACCAGACAAAGACGTCGGAGAAATGTTGCGGTTGGGGTCTGGTCCTGAGACACCGGTGTTGGCTTGCAAACAATGCCCCGCGCACGGCAAGGTGCCTCCTCCTGCACAAAGAATGGACGACCGTCGAGTAGATTCTGCAGGGAGAGGCACTTTGCCTTGAGGGGCATTGTCCCCCTCCAACACCGTCGCCCTGCTCCGGGGGGTACGGATGGGTGATGAAGCGGACCTGCGTCGTTCGTCCCGTGGACGCACACGAGCAAACCGACTCCCAACCGTCCCCCGACAAACGTTTGTCGGATTCTTGGACGCAAACAATAACAGCTGCTATGACAATGTGGTAAAAACACGATGACAGTGCAGATGAACATGAACACGAAAAATGGAACAGCGTGAACAAATGAATATCCCTTGCACATCCATTATCCATTGATTGATTTGACAAATCCGACGTATCGGCAGGCTGTCTACCTTGCTGGACGAATATCAATGCTCTGGCTACATTGCACTATTCCCGACACAAGAAGGTCAAATTGCAGGCACAGCCCCCTTCCCTCCCCCGTCGGCGTGTTTGATTGCGTTGTGCGAGCCGAATGCGCCACGTTCACTTTTACACGAATGACCCGTGTTGCATTCGGCACGCAAACAGAACACGCCCATCTGGGAGATTGAGCACCACGTTCTTCCCCCCTTCTGTGGACCCTTCCAAAGCAGGGGCGTTGCTGTATCAACAACTCGTGGGTGTTACGTGTACGTATGGCTGCGGAACGTCGTGCTGAAACTCCCCAATGAGAACAGAGACAATGTTGGCAATGCTTCAAGTGCGGTTTCCAAACCAAACCAACTTCTTTACTGTAGTTGTGCTCGTGTTGGTCACCCAGGTTTCTGCTGTAACTTTTCTGCGGTGATGTGGCCTGTTTCCTCCCGGCTAGACTGAAAAGTGCAAAATACAAAGAATTTAGTGTTGAATGGAGCGTCGAACAGCATTAAGTGACCTGTTCTACAACTGCACTGTCTCGATACGGCCTTTTTTGCCTTGAGTGACGCATGTGCGAGTGCACAACTTGTTGAAGCAGGAGCTCACACTCAGTGTGGTTTGAGATGTCCTTTCCCACCACTTCAGACCCAAAAGATTCACTTCAGTTTCTTTGTCTGGCGTGGTGCGAAAGGCGTTTCTCAAACTGCACTGAGTGTGAGATCCTATTCCTATGGCTGGGAACACACTCTCAGCGACGCAGCAACCAGCGTCGGTGCTGCCCCGTGGTGCCCTCTTGGGTTTGTATGGAGGCAGCTGTTCCACCCCAACCGCTCCCGGAGCAGTTAGGGTGATGCAACAGCAGCCTCCATACAAACCCAATGGGGCGACGCCACAGCACGATAAGGCAGGCAGCACGTCACTGGTTGCTGCGTCGCTTCAGTGTGTCCGCACCCTGAACCTCGGGACTAACCGAGTGTGATGGTGATGGTGGCTCCGGTCCTCGACTGCTCCTCGTCGCTGACGAAGCGGATGAAGATGGGCGAGTCGTTCGTCTCGAACGTGAGCACCTGGTCCTCGTCAAGCGGCCCGCAAAAGCCTTGCAGGAAGTCGGTCGCTGAAGCAGACAGAACGAACAACACCCGTGGGTCATTGGGAAGGTTCAGCAAACACGTGCGACGTGCGCTCAAAACGTGGCTGATAAAATCGGCCCGTCAATGTGGACACGGTATGTGGCTGTGGAGCCAGAACGCATCGTATTTCATGTGTTGTGTGTTTTGAGGTTTCCACGCGTACTGATTTTCCGTGTGGTATGGGGAGGTAAATGGAACAGCCGCACTGATCATGTAAAATTAAAGCGTTGCGGAACCTCCGTTGTTTGTTCGACGATTGGGGCTTTGTCGTCAGAAAGGAAACTGTCGGATTCAGCCATGAGGCTGTTCGATTCAGCCACCGGATGCACCAAAAATGCTTCTGGTGGATGTTGATGTTGTTCTTTTTGCATCCACCATAGTGCTCTGGTGGACCGGAAGCCACTGGCTTCCCTAGTCTGGTGGTTGGGATTGGTGGCTCTGGTGGCCTGCTGTTTGATTTGACACTGGGGCACATGAAATTTCTTCGTTGTCGGTGGATATTTTCGGTGTGCAAGTCGAACCTGCGCCACAGACGTGTCACATTGTTGTACTGATTCAACATCACACGAAGGGAAACAAGGGTGTCGGTGTTGTTTCAACAAGAAGCAGTGCTCAAGGCAACTGCAGTGCTGAGTCCCTTGCCGGCAATATCGCCGATTCTTCCTTATCCTCCTTGTCTTCTCTACAGGGGGGGGGTCTGGCAGGAGGAGGGGGGTCTGGCAGGGGGAGGGGGAGGGGGAGGGGAGGGGGAGGGGGTGTTGGGGTGAGGGGTGAGGTTGGCATGGGACATTTCAACAACCTAGCCATTAATGCACCACCACAAGGGGCTTCGCCCGAAAGGGAGGTCACAACAATACACACACAGCACCAG
>JAAUXT010141615.1_pt1 | contig 23580 bp, 28 predicted proteins | sample 7278171 | NCBI WGS metagenome assembly JAAUXT01 (sample SAMN14350112, study PRJNA611818) | marine sediment metagenome | isolation source: surface marine sediment (1.8m) | place: French Polynesia: Moorea | collected 2018-08
CCACCCTTGCTTGCTGTACCTTGGCTTGTTCCACCGTTGCTTGCTGTACCTTTGCTTGTTCCACCTTTGCTTGTTCCACCTTTGCTGGCTCCACCTTTGCTTGTTCCACCTTTGCTGGCTCCACCTTTGCTTGTGCCTCTACTCCCTCGTATAATTTCTGCAGATTGAAAGCACAATCATTGTTGAGGGCAAAGACGGAATTCGTTCACGTATTTTTTCTCGGACAATCAGTCACACACCACACCTTCATCCTGAGGCGTTGAAAACAGCACGATTTCCTGAAGGTCAGATTCAAACACAATCTGAAAATGTCAAACATGTGTGCGTCAATACATGGCTCCAAGACCCATCCTTTCCCCTTTTGTCTGAAGTTAAAACTCACCGGACATGTGTCTGGTTTTCCCACAAGAAACACTTACTGTGGTGTCAACCACCCAAATGACTCGACAGAGCACCGGGCCTCCTCCCACCACGGTGAATGAAGCAACAAGGTCGAAGTCTGGCTCAGCTGCAATGACCATGACATTTAAGTTTTCTTCCTCACACGACAAAATACCTCTGTGTTGTTTCCTGTGAACAGCAATGGAACCTACTCAAGTTTCTTGTTCTGTTGCCCACATCAGAATCAATGTTTCTGCCGCCATTGCGTCTGTTCACCTCCACGCTGACGGAAATATCAAGGATTGAAGGGCCAAGAGACGAGAACAAATTGGGATATCCGAGAAACCGCTCAAGGCCTGCAAAATAACCAAACACGTTGACAAGAAAATGCCGAAATGAGGCTGATGCTCAAGCGATTTTCGATCCAGTGAGGCTTGTGCTGAGTACCTGGACTTGGAACAGGAGGAACATGGCAAAGCACTGGCTTCGCCCCGCTGTCTTCACAGTTTGTTGTCTCCCATTGCAAGTCGCCAGGTCTCCTGCCTTTGCTGGTTCCGCCCCCCAGGCTGCCTGGCACGCTAGAACCACCAGATCCTGCAAAAGTGTTCATACACAGAATAAAGACCTGTGAACAATCGGCAGATTGGAGAAACATTCAACTTGAGAGTCTGCCTTGCTCTTTTGTGACGCAACCTCCTGCAAGAAAGTTGGAACCCTGAACACAAATTCCCTGTTGACGGATTTTGAAATTCCATGATATTTAAATACAAATACCAGCACTTGGCAGTGTTAAGAAACACGACTCGTGACGATGCGTCACGCACCTGCAATCACCCCACACCAAACCAATATCGTTTCCACAAAGACGGCGTGAGTTTCTCCAGTTTAAGGAGAAACCCTGATGTCATCAGGGTGATGGCATTGCAGTCTCTTTGAACAGTTTTCATGGGAAATCTTTGCACAAACAGAGGCGTTCCCACACACCACAAACACACGCTGTCCAAACAAATTGAGTTACAAACCTGATTCACTTTCACTAGATCCTGGTGGAACCAAAACGACACATCGGTCTCCATCTAACTCCAAGGATCCCATCAGGTTATCGTCAGCAGCAAATGCCGTTCTGCCATCGACCCAAAAATGCTCCAAGTCCCCTGCAGAGCCTGAAGATTCCCTTGAACTGCGCTGAGAAGTCATGTCGCTCTCTCGTGTATCCTCTCTCCCGGCTGCTCCTGATCTTGAACGCAAACGCTGACGGTAGTTCAAGAGGTACGCTGCAATGGAAGCAGAAACACGCTGTACGAGGGCGTCTTCAATGATAGTTTGAAGTTTCTTTCAACACAAGGCAGTTTTTCCTGTTCACCTGCCCCCCACCGTGCTCCTGGTGGGGCCTGGGAACCTGCAGCGAACAGTCGTACTCCAGGTCCGAGAGCCTCGCACACGGCGGCCGCCTCGCCGTGGCTTCGCACTCGCTCCTCCACCGCGACCAGCGTGAATCCAGACGCAGACAACACCGTCACATCTGTTCGCACACGCACCTGGAAGCCATCTATGTGGGAGAAGAAAACACGTGTCAAACGAAGAACACACGCACGATTGTGGTGCATGTTGGTAATAAATACAAGATTCCGGGAAAAAACTCACCATTGGCGTGGCTTCTGCTGTAGAAGTTGAGCGCGGTCACGTCGAGCGCTCTGTTGAAGAGGAAGGTCGTAGAGTACGTGTTCCTAGCCGAGTGCGGTCCCAATGCGATTGTGATGTCGTTGTTCGGGACAAAGTTTGGCACAGCCGATGCCTGCACAATCTGTAGGTGGACAGGGACACTGCGTTTGTGACAGCCACTTATTCTTGGAGTGAGACAGATGCAGTAGCTTCTTCCCATGCCACATGCAGTGACCAGTGCAATCAATAGAAAAAAAAAAATCAGTGACGAAGACCTCAGATTTAGACTTGGAGATGTACCTGTCCATTCAAATACAAATGAGCTGAGGGAGAAACGTGGTTGTAAATGAAACAGATGAAATGCCAGGTGGAATCCCAACTGTTGTCTGGACTTATTTGCGCGACAGGAGTCCTCCTTCCCCGATAGAACAGCTCTACGGTCCCTCCATCGTTCGCAGAGATTGACAACACCTGCAAACATGGTCAAAGTGAAAACACGACCAATAGGCACACGTCGTGTCGTGGCGACGGTTTGTGTTTGAGGACAGCGGAGTTCAAGATAAAACAGGGCATGACAGCAAAGTTGCCTGCAATCCCACCTCTGCAAACTGCGGATCCACGGAGAGTACTGTTCCAGGACCAGAGATGTTCACCCAGGAACACAACGTGAACGTCGTGTCTGCTCTGGTGCCTCTGATGGTGGCAAACGCTGCGGGGACGCCCACCTGAGACAATAGCACTGCATTTCTGGTTTCATTCTTTTTGTCGCGTCACAATGCAAAGAGAAATCATGCAAAATGACACACCTCCAAAGTCAAACCGCTGTCGTCCTCCACCGAGGCTGAAGTTTCAAACCTGACGCCTCCAACTGTATCGTTGACACCAGTGCAGATACGGAAGGGCCACACTGCCACCGGACTCCAACCTGAGCAAGGACGTGTAATTTCACTCGTGCGGCACACAGCTTTCAACAGACTGATATTCATCAAAAGTATTCAATGTTGATCTATCAACTCCGACGCTCGTACAAATGGAATCTTACTTCCGACGTAGGTCCAGGTTGTGGCGGGGTCGCCCAGATTTGAAGTCGGCGGGTTGCAAAACTCAGCGTTGTTCTGTGGATTCACTGCCAAGGCTTCGTAGCATCTTCCCGCAATGATGCAGGATCTGGTCACCTGGTGACATGCGAATCCCAGAAAGTTTTGCATTGTTATCACCAACCAACACGTCAATTGGGAGAATGACAAAAACTGCAAATTGACGAAGAAAGCATTTCAATTTGCCTTGACAACAACTCACCCTGCGAGTGAGAGCCTGGCCGAGCTCAGGTTCTCGGGGATCACACGAGAAACAGGCCTCGTCGTAGTTGATGACGGTGACGGCTCCCTGGCTGACGACGCCAGCGCCGCCTTCGTTGCTGATGCGCACCGTGAAGGGCGCCACGACTCCGAGCGTTGCGTCCTCGTCGAGCCACGGCGGGCACAGCGCCTCGTGCCGCCCCCCGACCACGTGCGCCGGCGCGCTCCAACTCACATCCGACTGAAAACATCACGGCTGCTTGATGCAGCTTCGTTCAGCCTTGATTCAAGAAAAGTGATACGAGCAAAAGCCATACGTCAGTCGTTTTACCTCCATGTTGTTGTAGAAGCAAGTGGTGTCCGGGCCACCCACAAAATTGCTTCCCCTGACAGAGATCATTCGGTCCCGCTGGCGAATGTTGAAGCAGAGTGTGGCTTCTTCGACACTGGGTGGGATGCCTCGCTCAGTCTCACACGTGATGCCGAAATACCTGCTCTCGCAAACGCAACGGCCTGCAAAAAGAAATGCGTCTTCAAAAGGTCTTTCTTGTGGTGCAATTTCGTGACCTGCTTTGCAGCCAAAAACACACACACGTATGCCAAGAGTGGATGCTATTTCTGTAAGCCTTGCATACCTCTGTCGCAAACGCCGTTTCCGGAGCAGAGCGCAGGGCAGCGGAAGATGTCAAGTCCCGGAGGGAGTCGGCGGCGCCGCCGCCGGGCGTCCCGCAGCACCAGCTGCTGTGCCGCCCTCAGCGTCAGCCGCACGTGCAGCTCGATCACAGCCGGGTTTCGAGACAACTGAAGCATGACCACACCAAATTTGCCACTGAGTCTGATGTAGAGACATGCAGAGCAGCATCGGAAAGCATGAATGTTCTGTGCAGTGTTGGTTATGTTGTCTCTTTCCTTGTTCATGTCACCTAAATATAAAAAAGACGTGAATTTAATATATACCTCAAAGTCGAAGACAGCTCTGTTGACGGCTTGGCGCAATATCAGTTGAAATCTCGGGACAAAAATTCCGATCCTTGAGAATTCAACTGTAACCCGGGCGCGAATTTCCAGAAGCACAGCCGAGTTCGGTGGAAGTACCTGCGAGGTTCATGCCAAAACATGAATTTGGCAGGAATCTAGTGAAAGCCACACAATAGCAACATCCATCCGGGTTCACTCACAGTGTCCAGCACAGGAGGGATCTCGAACGTGGCATTCAGAGTTGGCCCGTCAGTCAGATCGTTGCCGAGATCGACCACCTCCAAATCAATCTTGTCGCCTTCTGCAAGACAGAATTTGCCCATCCAAGTCCAGAAAGCACAATCTCATTTCTGTACCTTTTTGGTGGCGGAACAAACTTCCGGCAGAACAAGAAACAAGCACTTGCGGTGGCAAAGAGGTTTTGGAGTCTCGAAACAGCTGGCAAGAAGCAAGTTTCCTCGTCCTCTCTGCACACAGGCGCACGCGTGGTGCGGTCTCTGCACTTCTGTGAATGACCAGTCGTCTTGTCCCATGAAAAAGCCTTCCTGTAGACTCTCCTGAGCATTCACCACTCTGAAATCGAATTGCAACAATGAGCTTCAACTGTGGAGAACAATTGGTTTGAGTGAAACTTATGTTCAAGTTCTGCTCACTGCCACGACTGCCAGAATCCATTGGGTGCGAAGGCTGGCCATCCTTCTGTGGACGGGGGATCCAGAGTGTAAATGGTGCCGTCAGCGGACATGATATCGTTTTCTGGATCTCCATCCAACGTTCCACACAACCCTGTGTACACGACATGTGAAAAGCGTTGGTTGAAATGAAATAATAAAAGTCGCAAAATTGAGTTGTTGTGACCGGTGCAAACCTGAAGTTTTCCCGTAATCTGTGGCATAGGGACGAATGATCACGTCGATGTGTGGGTGGATCGAGGTGGAGACAATGACCGTGGGTCCGTACGGGATTGATATCTGCACCAATAGGGAACAGCTGCAGCGCGGGAAGAACAACGGGCAAGACGTTTGCAGTACAGACAATTGAAAGTTGAACTCACCTCGAACTCCCTGTCAGGAACCGTAGCATGAACTTTGAATCCCGGAGAAACCTCACCTCGTCTGAACATTTTAAACTGCATTCTGCGGCCGACAACAAATGTCACGACAACGTCATTTCCCGAGAGAACCAGAACTTTGCTGACACATGTTGGATGACCTTGGAAAGGACCTTGGCACCTCTCCAACAGGACATTAACCTGACAACAAACAACAGTGCGTTCAATGTTCCAAACCTGAGTTGTGGTTCGACGAGAAACACATAAAGCAGAAACATTTCATCAGTGAGAATCACCTGATAGGGAACCATCCCGTCGGTGTTTCGGACAAGTATGAATTCTCCAAGTTGGTGAAGATCGTAATAGCCAGACCTAGAAAAGGGTGTGCGGGCCCATTTAAGAGCCTTCCCAGTGTTTGGAAAACATCCGAGTCGACATGAGCGTTTGACTGAAGACTCACAGAGAACGAGCAGCTTGTGTGCTGAACATGCCTGCAGCGCCGCTGTCAAAAGTGGCGATGTGCGGGTCATTGACCATTTCACATCGTGCTGTGGCGTTGTCAGTGTCCCGGATAGTTATCTGGCAAAACAAGGTGTAATCCTGAAGATCTTGAATCAAGTGAGACAACCGAAGGCTGAAGGCTTCAAGAGACAATGTGATGTGTTTTACGTGTTGTGCCCCTCGCGTTTGTTCACCTGCTTGGCAAGCGCATCCGCTCAGAAAACGAAAACAAATATTTATGGACAGAACCATGGCATGACTTTCACGTACACTTGACTGACCAGTGTTGGAAGATTCGCTTTCTTGCATGGACAGAGACCAACCTGAAATGATGCGATCAGGCTTCTTGTTCCAGGAACCTCTGCGAACGACATCTCGTCTTGGTCTCCAGCTCTTCTGCAGTGCTGTGTGATGTAGACATTCCCAGTGGTTCTCGCGGTGTCTTCTTGTCGACCATCCAATGTGGCGTACAGTCCGACGACAACACCGTCGGTCCAGCTCTCGTCGTCCAGCACGAACCCGCATTCCTCTCCTGCCACCGGGCTCTCACCCTGAGAAACATGCAGCGAAGAGAGCAATTGAAGATTCTCTTTTGTTGTGAAAACGAAAAAGAACCTTTGGAGCTGTACGTGTTGCACAATTTGACTCACTGGTCGAATCACCATGACCTGAGGAAAGTTCATGTCACCGCACGAGTACTCATCCTGCTCTTCATCCAGGTAAAATTCAACCTTTTGGACACAGCCTGAAGTACCGGTAGGTGTTGCCATTGCGGCTGGAGGCAGAGAGCTGCAAACACATTGGACAAAAAAGGCTTGTAGCAAAGGTCAGTACAACACACCAGTTCTTCCTGCAACGTTCATCGTGGTTAGGGAGATGGCGGTGGGGACAAATCTGCCTCACTGCACCTTTCAATGGTGAGGATTACAATGTCGCCCCCTTCCTCCAACTCCAGCTCGTGCTCCCTGTCCACGACTCGGCCATTCAGAGTTACCTGCAAAATAAAGCCAAGTTTGCCAGAAACGCTCACCCACAGAAGCACCAAAGCACTTCTTTTGTCCAAAACCTCAAAAAATCGGACTGTTAAATCACTCACAGTGAAATGCGGTCGCACAGATTCACTGTCGACAGGACACAACCTTGTCTGTTCGCAAGAGTCGTCAAAACAAGCCGTCACAGTGCACTGAACCTGCGGGGTTGAGACCAAAGCAAACTTTATGTGTCGGAAATAGAATCGACCTGCAAAATGTGTTGGTGGAAACAAACAAACTGGATTCACTGACTCCAGCCTCGATGCGAGTGTGGTTCAGTGGTGTGGTGTCTGTGCGCAATCGCGCCGACAGCATCACAGTGTCAGTCTCTGCAGGAAAGTGAATGAAGAAAAGGAAAGCAATCAGAAACAAGCTTCAGTTTGTGCTTTACTTGGCGGAAAGAGAAATTTGCAATGTTAAAAGTCTTGTACCTGGCTCAAAACAAGATGGATCCACCCAGTCACAACCCGCCAGGCGACACAATGTCTCATTCCACGTCACATTTCTCCTTCCAACACTCAAACTGCCTGTGTTTTCCCCACTTCTCCTTCCAAAGAAGGCGTTCAAATCGTTGGTTCCAGGGAAATTTATTTCTCTGCTACGTTGGCTTTCGGAGCCTCTGCGCGATCTTCTGCTGCCTCTTTGACTTGAGTTTTGCTGGGAGCTTCCTCGAGTCGTTCTTTGTGAGCGCCCTGCACTTCCGCGTGAAGAGATCCTGGCTCTCGGCTCTCGTTCACACTCACGTCGATCTCCAGGCCTCATCTCTTCTCGCCCGTCGGGAACTGCGATAAAAACCAGCAATTGCACGATCTCAGACTGTCTTTGGAGACCACCATAATTTTTGAAAAGGAATTAGTTGAAGACACCTGACTCTCTTGGCCAACACCCACCACAACAACAAACCATCTCCCTCCAGACGCAGTCACGATCCGCACTGGCTTCACATTCGTCGGTCGTCCACATTCTCGACTCGTCTTCAGCACATTCTGCAGATTCGAATCGCTTTTGTCTTTCTGATCTCCTGGCTTTTCTATCTTTCTCAGGAAAAATCAAAGCAACAGATCCCTGGCAACATTACCTGGAGGGTACGTGAGCACTTGCGTGTTCACCGGTTCGTCCCCAGCCAGCCAAGTGAATGTGAAGCGACCGACTCTGCTCTCCAGTCTGCGTAAACGTGCCAGTCAAACGAGTGTGACAAAGGAAAATAATTCGAATGGTCAGTGTTGTACTTGTCAAGAAGAAATTTTGTTGCTCCGCTGCATTCCTTGTCTGATTTGATTCAGAAAGGAAAACCTTGGCACACTGATGCTGCATTCAAACTGCAGAATCGGTTCATCACCAGCACCGCCCGAAGCCCCATCTGTGCGCAACCGTCTTGCTGACACTCTGGGCCTTCCAACACGAGGATTTTCTGGTTATTAAAATCAAATGGTGAAGAATCAAGCACGGAATGCAACCTGTCGAACTGGTCAAGGGCATTGCCCGTGAAAGTTCACTGAATCTCAACGTCGTGGCAGGAGTTGTCATCGTTGACAGCCCAGTCCTCGACGTCATTGGCGGAAACTGCGATTGTCCATATTTTAAGACAACTGATGCTTCCTTTCCAACCCTAAAAACATAGGTTGTGCAAGCCTGTGTCCACATGGTGCTTGCACATGACACGCCAGGGGGGTCTGTGTTTCGTGAGAACGAAAATATTTGATTCAAAAAAGTCAATTTGTGTTGAAAATGAACATGAAGACCAGTATCGGCAAGTGCTTACTCTTCCCTCTCCGAGAAACAGATCGCCGTGAGTAGCCAGAGTCTTTTGGCCAATAGTCTCACGATTCATGTACACAATGCCATCCAGGTTGTAGATGCTGCAAAAACAGATGCCCATATCACACAGCAAGAATTCCATGTTTGCTGACATTTCTCTCGAGTGCTGCCAACAATGGGCTGTTTACCTCGCGTTTCCTGAGACAAAGTCGTAGGTCGCGACGATCCAGGCCCATCTGCGTGGAGCAATCCTGACGCTCGGTCCTTGTGCGACCAACTTGTCTCGGTTCCTTGGAACCCACCTCATTTGAATCACTGCAAGATTTAACGAAATATGGGTCTCTCCCATGTTCCTGATCGTCGATACAGAACGCTCAGAAAGTCATGACTTACGATCGCCTGTTTGGTACATTGCAGCGCCGTGCATTCCAAATGAGAAGAGGACAGTTGCTTTTCGTCCATTCACTTCTGAAGGCCAGACGCGGACTGACACCGTCGTGGATCGCTTCGTGTCCAGTTTCCAGTCATTGAGCACCACACACCGCCCATCTGCATGAAAAATGCCCTTCGTCATGAGAAATCACCGGTAGGTGTGTTCACAAGTGAAAACACTCGTGGAAGGAGAGAATGGTGACATTTCAATGGATTGGGGGCTCCAACCCCAACGGCCCTGATCTCAGGCCGGAAACATGAGCCCCTGGATCTGCTGAAGATTTCCGTCCTTCCAGAGTTTGTTCAGCTATCCAGAAGTACACTCATTGCCTTCAGTTGCACGTGACAGGAAGTCATACCATTGAAGAGGGCAGGAGGGAAGAGCCTTCCTCCAGGAACAGGAGCTGAGAACCGTACTCCCTGCGTGCACTCTGCTGGTTCCGCGTTTCCGGTCAGGTCCACTGCTCCGTGGCACGAGTCCAGCGGCCAGTGAGCGATCAAACTGTTTCCTGAATGGGCACAAAGGTCAGGCAAAATCGCACACAGAGAAACAGCACAATGAAGAGCACGAAAAACCCCGGACAATTGTATGAAGAAACGCGAAGTAGCGTCAAACCGACAAGTTCCCTTCGGCTTGTCTTCTGGGCAGCAGTGTCAGAGTGAAGCAAATGTGTCTGGTGCGTTCTCTTTTCTTTTTCAAAGCAAGGAAACGATGTTCCCTGATTTGAGCTGATTGAACCCAACTGAAACCCTGAGGCAAGACAACCTGTGCTGGAGCTCCATTCTGTCGAGGCTAATGTTGCGTTGCAAACGAGAGTTGCATCCCAGGGGTTCAACTCTCCATTCTTGTAGCACTGTTCTTCTCCAGTCACGGGGTGTGGGATGCGGCACGAACCTCCCTGATGAAATAATTTTCTTTGGAGAAAAGTCTCATATATTTTCACCAAATATAGATTTTGCTGTTGGCCAAAGCATTGACCTTGTTTGTGTGAACGCCTGCCATTGGAGAAAAAAGTTTCAAACACGGAGACATTGGTGTTTACCTTGGTCGTCCTTATTCCAGTTTCAAGATTCACATCAAAACACACTGTGTCGTAGATTGAGTAGATCCTGTTATTGCTTGACAGAGATGAACCATCATACGAAACAGAGACACTGTAAACTCCAGCTCCTGCAACAAGGCCCCCCCAATGAGAAAGTCTGGGTGATTGTGCTCAGAAATAGCAGATAACTTGAAACAGCTGCACTCACCCAGACCAGCAGCAGCCATGTCCACTCTCACTTCACTGAAAGTCAGGAAATCCGCCTGAACAGTTGTTCTGGTGCCAATTATTGGCCGTCCACTTGATATCTGCAACAAAAACCAAAACCCAATTTTTTTGTTTTCGTCATCAGAATTCAAGAACACATTCACAAAAATCTTCGATGTTCCGAAATGCAGAAATTTGATGTAAAGCACGAACACTTAGTCTGGTGAATGTGAACTGTAGGTTGAAGAAGAGGCGATTTCCAACAGCTTGCGGTGAGAGGCAGTCCGCCAGTGATTCGAACTGCAGATCGCACAGCCCATTGTGACCCAGAAACAGCAGCTCCGGAGGCTGCGTCACGTCCAGCTGGCACTGAGGACCGAAGAGACCTTCAGGACAAGTGCAGGACCCAGGCGAGTCTGGGACAAAGTAGAACTTGTGAAAGCAATTTGTCAACAATATGTCTGACCCTCAACTCAATTCCTGTGAGATAGCGTGCTCAAAATAAAATATTAAAGCTTCCATTTTTCACAAACAGGACAGGAGATCGAAATCTTCACTTGCCCAGAGGAACTGTTGTGAAGGTGTAGACATCAATGTTGGACGCTGGTTCAGTGTACTCAGGAATCACCACAGAGGAATTCGAGAAACCCCGGCAAGTCTGAGTGTTCGCGTCGTACACAGCAACTTGACATGAACCCGTCAGTCCACACGCATCCAAACAATCCAACACATCTGACAAAATACGCACACTCGTCGTCAGCATCAGGAAAGGAAAGTTCTGCCTGAGGCTGGAAGAAAGCTGTGTGGTCGGGAGGATCCTTACCGAGGCCATCCGGTTGAAGATTAACAACAACCTCACTCAATGGCGATCCAACTAAATCAGGGTCGACCACAGTGGTGTCTCTGGATGACGTCCACTGTCGTGGACCTGAAACGTAAATGACTCATCAATAAAATGTTTTGCGCAAATTTGGACGACACTACAACTGATTTCCTTCCAGGACTAAACAAAAGCATGGCTGAACTTCTTACCACAGAGTCCTCCAAAGCAGTTGAGATCACACAGGTTGTTGAGTGTAGACGCACGAGGTATGTACAGGCCTTCTGCGCTCAGATCCCACTGACTAGGCACACCAGGAAGGTATTCTCGCGCCAGTGATGACATGTAGTGCACGTAATCGTCAAAAAACACCATCACAGCTTCTTGGTTTGTGCTGATTCCCTCTTGTCTGAGGATCTGAGGTGGAAAACAACACGCAGGGTCAATTTCCAGACAACAGCAATGTTTGTTGTGTCATTTCCAATGCATGTCCATGTCCTTTCACACACACATACACACACAAACACACATACAAACACACATACAAACACACATACAAACACACAAACACACATACAAACACACATACAAACACACATACAAACACACACACACACATACAAACACACACACACACACACACGCGCGCGCGCGCGCGCGCGCGCGCGCATCGAAACAGGACGGAACTTACCAACACGACGTCAGCGCAGATGAGCTCGGCAGTTCTCGACACGAAGTCGTCAGCGACGCCGACCTGGGCGTTGTCGTTGAGGCGGTCTTGACACGCGGACAGTGCGAACCGTCGACTGCCGGTCATCGTCGGCTACAGGTGGGGAAATGTGGGGTGCGATCAACAAGGAAAATCTGAAAACTCCACAAACGCTTTCATGGGGATAGCATGGAGAAAGGGAAATCACCGCAGTGTTGACATCGGGAATGAAACTTTCTTCTCCCTCTGGCAGCGCGCTGTTCACCAGCAGATCTGTGATGTCCAGACCTGCAGCAAAAACACAAGTTTCGGCGGCAGTTCACGAAAAGAAATGCTTGAAAAAGGTTCAATATGAACTTGAAAACACAAGCCATCAAGGGATTGGATCTTTTCCAGTTCGTTCCCTGAAACACAAGACAGATTGTACACAACATTTTGAACGAAGAATGCGCAACACACGACACTGAGACACACAATGCAGCATTTCGTCCGCATTTTTGCTTTCCTTTGTCAACAATCACTGAGCACAAACCTGAAATCTCTGTTTCTGTGAATGTCAGGCAATAGAGTCTGTCTTCCGTTGTGGGCATCTGTACAAATTTTGGGAAAAGTGTAAAACTGGGAAAATGGAAAGAGTGCTGGAAATGAAACGGTGCACCGATGTCGTGAACACTGGGCTATGAACAACGGAAGGGTCATACCACAGGCCTGTTCTCCATATTGACGAGGCATTCGTGCGCGAAATGACTGAAGAGAAACAAAGTTGGAATTTGCAGAACCTTCACGACCAATGAAACATTTTTATTCACAAAATTTCGCTGCAGCAAGCCTCAACGCCAGGTGCACCGCCTTACTCGTAACTGAACTGGTGACAGCTGTTGCTCAGACAGAGCTGCGCACAGCCCCGCCGGAGGGGAACACCCCGGAACAGCAGCGTCGAGTCCGACTCAAACAGGCATTCATGAGTAACCACAAACAGACGGTTCCCTGCAACAGAGTTGAACTCGTGGATTTATTTTTCACCCAAAAAAGGCAAAATGGACACGAAAGAATACCGTGCATTTGTACTTGCCAATGATAATCCTTTGTTTGTGTCCACAAGGATTGAAGGCGAGATCAGGACTCGCTCTCCCAGCCTCACTCCCCGCGCACTCACTGAACAGCCCAGTCCGCCAGTCCTCGTCTCTGCCATCATCTGTTGTGCCGTCTCGAGGGCCTCTCATTGGTCGCATCATTGGTGGCAAGTTCATTTGTGTATCAGCCATGCTGTCAACAGTGTTTTCATTTTCCTCTGCCGCAATGTTTCTGGGCCATGGCTTTTTGGTTCCCGACAACAGGCTACCAAGTGGATCTGTTATTCTGAGAGAAAACAGAACATTTTCAAATTCATTCTGCTTGGAATGAAAAAGGACTTCACTGAGATACACTGAAGCGACTCCCCGTGTGCACCTGTTGCCCATGAGGAAGTCCGTCTGAGGCGGTGACGGGAGAATCGGCAGCACAGTGATATTCATGAGTGTGGGATCAACAAGGACAAAGTCATTCTCGTTGTTTCCGTCATTGGAGCCGCACAATCCTGAAAATGTCACACTTTTATGGAGTGGTGATGAAACACCTGAACGCTTGCAAAATCAAGATTCGGAATGATCACGAACCAAACGAAGGGTTCCGATCCGCAAATGACGGAACAATGAAAACATTGAGTCTGCCTCCCCTGGGATTGTCAGTCACGACAACGTAAGTTCCCGTCATCACGTTCGTGAGCTGCAAAAGAACTCGCAATCACTGAAAGGCCCATTCTGTTGTTTTATTTTTCCATAACTGCATGAAGATTTATCGACAAGAATGACACCAACCCGATGAGTGTGTGAATGATGTCGTCTGACTCGCAAAGCTGGATTAGCCGGTCCATAATATCTGAGATGCAGATAGTTTCTCCTGTAGAAACAAATATAAGTAAAGCTGAATAACATTGAAAAGTAACAGTGAGCCAAAAAACACAGGGTTTTGATTTCTCACAAATCCCAGCCAACTGACCCTGAGGCATCTCTTCTCTTGACACAGACGGTGGTCCTGAACACGTTCACGCAAACAGCGAAAATGCAAGTGAGTTCCGTGTCCACGTTGCAGAAGTCAACAACATAAGTCACCTTTGTGTAAAGGGAAGCCATGCGTCAATTTGATCAAAAAAATTTCCGTCAGTGAACACTGGAACAGGATCTGACACGAAAAAGTAACAGCGACATTTGTGAAAACCTGAGTTTGTGTTGAGGGATTCACGAAGACTGTGTATTCGCCGACAAATGGATTCCACAAAACATTTCCATCGAAGGTTGTGATGTGACTGTTTGTCATGACGCAGGCGGTTTTTTCCAGGTCCGTGATTGCCACCTGCGAAAACAGTTGAAACTTTTTATCACAGGCAATGCCAAGCTTCAAGGAGGATGTTTCGAAGTCCAGACGCAACGGTGATTCTGCAGCCTTCCGGGACTCTTTTTTCCCAACTCGGCTTCAAACACATCCTGTACCTGAACAGTCCCGTCCAGGGTCCTTGCGTTTTCGAGCGTCCCATTCTCCAGAAGTCTCTCGAAGTGGAAGCTCACGTCGACAGTTCGGTCTCCATCCTCGATGTTGTCGTCAGTGGCCGCTACATGGAATCCTGCCTTCGCCCTGGCGGGAAACAAACATCACAACGCGATTCACGTTTTTCTTCGTCTGTAGTCTAGGACCCAAACCAAGTGGGCAGACTCTGCAAGAAGACAAACCAGTTTTCATTGGTGATCAGCAGGCCACACGATTTATTTCCTCCACCTCTTTCACCAGCAAAGACGAGCTGTGGAACAGTTCTGTTCACTTCCAGACACATCTGCAACAAAACCTTGGTTCAGCAGAACAAATGACACACAACAAAACACCGACAAACACAAAACAAGAATTTCAAGAATTAATCACCTGGGGTGTCGAAATGGCTGGAACCGACGACACGATATCGTCCTCTGTCGTGACAGGCCAGACAAGAACCTCCTGTCACAGGGTGGGACCGTTGTCAACGGTATGAACCCCACCTGCCCCTCGACCAGCGTCAGTTGCCCGTCAGTTTCAACTTCTGGCTGCAATGCGAAGACCCGTCATCAAACAACAGCAGTAAAACTCGCGTCGTGGTGCCGCCATATTGAAAAGTGGAGAACTTGTTTTCACCATCTCGGTTGACATTGTTGGATTGCTTCGCTTTCCGGGACTAATCCAGCTCCGCAGGTGAATCTGGGAGTGGAACGCTGCGTGCACTTCTGCCGTGATCCTGTTTCGCAGCATGTCACAAATTCCCATGTTTCCCTGAAAAAGATACCGTGTTCGCCAGTGTTTCAGTCGTACTCAAGGAAAGGACACACCCCAACATTTGCCTCCGCTTTCTGACACCAGGTTTCCAACTTCACCCCAGATTAAAGGCGCACACGAGTTCTGATTCAAAGGAACCTGAACACACGGCTGCTGAAATCAAAAGTTCATTCACTCACTGGAAGACGTCCATTTTCTGGTTTCACGCAGGATTCCACAGTGGCTCCAGGTTCCTTGCACCTGACGGTCTGGGTGTGAAACTGAATCCTCTGAGCCGCGACGAACCAGCGGACCTGGTACCGCGTCGCCACATCGTCCAAACAGACGAACCTGCACAAAGGAAAGCGCTTTCAAAAATAACAAACAACTAACTTCGCAATGGTTGGCCGTCGTTTGTTTTTATTCGAGGAAAAGGGCCATGAGAATTTTTCCTTGATCGAAAACAAATCGAAACGAACCTGACACAAACTTCAATGTCTTCCCTCCTTTCGTAGGGAATCTTCTTGATATCAACAACAGGAAATGTCAAAATCGGATAGGCTGCAATTCCAACAAAATATTTGATGTTTGAGAAATCTTCAGAAAGATTCAACATCACATCATCTTTCTTCTTTCTCGTTCACAAGTACTTGATCCAATTTTTTTTCGTCAAGCCAAAAAAACTTACGGATCATGCGAGTGTTTAGCTGATGTATTTGCTGCACTTCCTGAGCCGTCAGCGCAAAATCAAAGAGCTGCACCAGGGCGAGTGCGCCTTCAAAATATTGCTGAAACCGGATGTCATGAGGCAAAATTACCAGAACGTGTGGTCAGCAGAATTGATCAGGAAAGGGAACAGTCACAAGTAAAGTTCTCAATCACAAATCTCAAATTACCGTCTGTGTTGCAGTGCTCATCGGAAGTACGCTAACACTAGAAGAACGACCGACGACAGACAAGAAACCAGCAAAACCAGAACAACACAGCGAGAAGGGATGTTGCCATCAACACATACGAGGTTGTATCCAACCATTGTAAGAATTATCATGTTCACGATTGGCCTGGAAGGACACGGATGATTGATTCCAGACAACTGATTCCTTTCACATTCTCAGTGCAGACTGGCCAATTGGTTTCACCGATGAACATGACAATTCTTAGAATCGTTGGATAGAACCTCGTAAAAGTAAGCTCATAGCAAGCGGGAACACACAAGTGCTAGCTTATCGGACAAGTCGCCTTGCTTTGTATTACCTGTTCTTTTGGAAGCTTCCAGCTGAAGGTCATGCCAAAGAGAAAACTTGTTATTTCGGTGCTTGTCTAAACAAACTGGGTTTACATGTACAATGGTCCAAAGAACTGGGATGCAATCTTACTCTTCAGCCACATCTACAGTTGCAAGGGTCGGTCCCAAGATTGTGCAGCGGACGGGGAATATCTGACAAAGGTTTCAGCCTGCAATTTCAAAGGGCAAAAAGCACCTCTGTGCAACCTTTTTGTTGGAAACAGAAATCAAGGAACGCAGAAGCAAGATTATGCCAATGTATTTTCAGTTTGACATGTTTACTGTGAATGGGGTGTATTCAGCCTGACAAAGGCATTGAGAAAAAAGCATCAGTGTCACCTGCAGACTTCGCACGGCTCCAAGGCGCAGATCAAAATTCGTGACCAAGTCTTTGAACGGAACTGCCGTGCCATCAATCTGCAAAAAGCCAAACAGCAGCAATAACAAGGAAGCTTGTCAAAAAGTTGCTGAGTCAAGGCGTGCGCATCCGACTGCTTCAATGTTGGACCTGTGCGAGAGAACCAGGGTCAGGTTCACCGTCGAGGTAGATTTCATGATTCAGCGGCCGGGTCGAGTCCAGAACAACACACAGATGGTACCAACGTCCAGCTGCAATGAGAATGTTCTGCTTTGATGTGGCGTGTGCGCAAACTCAACAAAAACGTGAAGCAGCTTCTTTTCGGACTGACGTGTGAGGGTGTGTTCCTGGTTCCCCCCGAACAACACGGTTCCGTCGGACACGATGAATGTCACGCCGCTGCTGCTCCAGTCTGCGTCCACTTTGACACCGATCTCCTGTGTTTCCTGGTCAAAAGAACAAACAGGTGTGAAGTGAACAAGTTCTGCCTGTTTCTTAATTGGAAGGCAAGCATTTTCTTTCCAAATTCATCCAGCTCACAACAAAGTCGCTCTCTTGATACATTTTTTCAACATAGTTCAAGGAGTTTGAAATATCATTCACTCACAGCGTTGTAATAGGAGACCAGGGGCAAGCTGACAAACGGCAAGTCTGTGGTCAGGTTGAACCATTGGAACCAGAGAGAAATTGTCAGAGCCTGAGGACTGTTCGTCCAGACGGAAGCTGGGATCTCGATGAAACTTATCGAGAAAATGAAACACACTTGAATAAAGAAACTTATATACCACTTGGTCTTTGACAGGATTTTCAGCACATCACTTTCTTGTGATTCCAACAGACGTTCAAAGCTGTACCTTTGTGGGTTGTTTTGGAATCGTACAGCTTGAAAGTCTGGGAAGCTGTTGTTGTCGGGTCCGTTTGTGAAGCTGACGCTGTTCATGGCTGCGATCACTCTGCTATCTGCTGTTGGACAATGAACACACAAACTGAGTCTCTGACAAGGAAACACATTGCACTTTTCAAGTCAACAGCAAGTGAGCCAATTTACTTGTGAAAGCAACAACCCGTTCACCTGCAATGCTGTGCGCCAGTGTTGGGTTTTCAATCTGGTCGCTTTGGCTCTCGTCAAAAGGGAAGAACAATGATGGGCGTGGACCTGAAACAGAAGTGAACATGATATCGAGACCACATCTGAACACACAGAAGTTGCCGTTGTACACTGTGGCTACATACCACCATTGAAGGTGACTTGCAATGCTGCAAGAATCTCTTGACCAGGTCTGCTGAATCGGTCCGGACTGACGCTCAACTCTTTCTGACGCAAAGGATCCGAGACGCCCGGCAACCAGATGATGGGAAAGGCGTTTTGCGATCCAGGAGGTGGTGACTCTCCTGAGCAAAGTAGAAGCGTTGACTGCAGTTCTGGTCCTATTTCAGTTCGTTCTGCTGCAAAATGACATTTTCCCAGACAAAAACAATTTTAGCTGCACCAACCTGGCACAAGAAAACTGAGAGGCATTTCGAGACTTCTTCCCCCTTCTATTTGCATTTCATTGTGGTCGTTGTCTGTGGGTAGAAACGGGTGGACTCCCATCCTGATGCCCGGCTGTACCCATAGCCCTTCGCTGGGGCCAAGGTCCACTCTCTGAAAGTCAGACCGAAACGAGATGCCAACCATTCAACCAAGGACAGCTGGTACTTGAGCATCGTTGCTCGAGAGGAGTTGTGTTACCTGGGGTCCGGCTGCTGGGCACCAGAGTCTGATGCTGTTGAGCGGTCTGAACACTTTGCGTCCCACATGCTCGTACAGATCCAGATAAAACGAGCCGTTCGTTCTGCAGTGCCACGACAACTGCAAAGAACGAAGCGAAAACACAACCTGTTTTATGCGGTTCGAATGCCACAAGAGCAAGATCCACATGTGATACGCATCTCTGCTCTGATGAACAATGGTTGTGATACCGATGTGATGCGCCCAAATGTGGTTGTAGGTTTGGATATGAAGATGACTGAGCCATTCATCGCCGTCTCCGACAACTCCGTGATTGGCCCCAATGACACAAAATCTTCTGCAATTCAAAAGGAGATGTGCACTTGCATATCATGGGTCCACTTCTCTGAAAACCAAAACCTGTTGAAGTTTTTTGGCAAAAAATAACGACACCGAAATGTGGCAAATGGCTGCACGTTGTTACTTCTGGTGAAAAATATCAGGTTGTACGCACCGGGAGTGTGTTCGTCGGTGAGGGTGAACGTGGCGTGGGAATCTTCAACCACTCGCTCGAAACACTTGTTCTCACCGAAGAGGACAACGTCTCCAGTGTCGTTGGTTCTCACAAACACCACTGTTCCAGCGACTTTCTGAATCTGGATAAAGAGTTGGGACCAATATATCCAAAGCAAGTGCTCGCAATTTCGGATGGACAATTGCTGTTCAACGCTGTGTTCTTCGGCTTACGTCGACTGTCCTTCCAGGAGGAGCAACGTAAATAATTGTGTGACGACCTTGATCATCCAGCTCAAAAATGTCAACTGGTGTTCTTCTCCTGAAAGTGGCCGCATGATAAACACACGAATCTTGAATCGCAAATCACTTGAAAAACATCGGCGACGCCATACCTGTTGATGATCGTGATCCGCCCTGTTTCCGTTGCACCTGATTCACTCCGCACTTGTGTCAACTCATCATTACAGTCGTTCACTGCCAAGCAAGAGATCATGAAAAATGAGAGTGCTGAATTTTCCTGGAATAGGACATTTCGAACAAATGATGAATTTGTCCGGCAGAAGATAGCCAACGCACCCATCTCTCGGACGCTCGCAGCGACCCAGGACGCAGCCTGCTGCGATTCTGCATTGTCGACAGCCAGGCTTTCATCGTGCAGTTGACATTCACCAGTCCCATAGAAGTGGAAACTGAATGCCCGACAGGTGAATCTGAACACAAATAACATTCAGAAGATTGACTCGTGAAGACTAACAACAAAACAAAAATGTCCTGTGTGGTTACAAATGGCAAAAGTCTCACGAAGAATCCTGAAGACATTGCAGAAAACATTGTTCCGGGGTGTCCACATCACGGAATGACCTCACGACGTTGACAAGCTTGTGTCCATAAACAACCTGTCTTTCGAAGTTGCCTGATGTGAGCATGAAACGACAAATGGTGAAAAGCACAATTTGTAGCTGCGAGGACGCGCTGTCTGGGTGAAATTCACAAAGGAACAACCTCTTCCAAACTTACTTTGCAGAATTTCAACATTCACTGCGTATTTAACGCACGTGGCCTCTTGCATTTCAAAGGCAATTGATGATCCTTCTGAAAATTCTTGCAAGCGGGCAGCCAGAACAGTAGATTTGGAGTCCACATCACAAAGTGTAGACACCAACGGTGCCACACGTGCTGTCCACGACACGCCCACAACATCTCCCTTCTCCACTTGCAGCGAGACTGACTGCAAAATGAAACGAAGTCCTGAGGCAAAGTTGTTCTTGTCGGATAAAGAATGTGGACCTGCACGTTGGATGCCAAATTTGGTGAAGTAGTTTTTGTAGTGTACTGACTGAGGACGCGAGACGAAGGTTCCTCGTGGAGACCACCTTCAGACCAGGTGCAAGCGCAGTCTCGCAAAGTTTTGTCACTTCTGCAAACATTCCTGGCGAGGTGTTCCTCAGAATCTGAAAGACAGAAACGTTTCGTGTGGCGAGCTTTGGGTGTCCAGTTTGTGTACTTGGACACGGCAGAAAGACCAAGAAGGAATCAAGAACTTGCTTACATGAAGACACACTTGTCCAGCAGCTGCAAATTTCAAACTCAGCTTGGTGATGATTCCACCCCCAGAAAACTGAAATGTGAGTCATACCGTTGTCAACTTCAACAAGCATGCAAAGGTGTTCTTTTCTGGATTTTGATCTTGCTCAACAGGAACAACGTGCACACGAACCCCAACGTCTGGTCCGAATGTACAATAGATCACATCTGACGCCTGAGGAACGCTTGTGGTGACCGTGTCGAAGTTTGTGATATCAGAGTTGGTCAAATAAGACAATTGTCTTTCTGAAAGAAAAGAACACTTCCGATTTTACGCATTTTGTTCGAGATATGCAGCAAGAAGCACAAACTATATTCTCCGCTTTACCTGATGGTCTTTGAGTTTGAAAGCACCAGTTCGCCATGGACTCAAATGATCCGACACCAACAGCCCCTACAGACGCCAGTGGAGTCGGGTCATCGAAGGAGACAAGGGTATCGGTGCCCACCTCCGTCCCAAGGCCAAGCCGAATTGCACCCTCCTTCCACGACAACCAAAATGTTCTGCAACACGCAAGGTGGTAGTGTACACAAACTCTGTTGAGAAACTCATCTGTTGCGCCCGATCTTGGCAGGGTGGACGTGAATCTTACGTTGGCGTTGCTGATGCCCAAACGTTGAAGTGAGACTCTCGCACCGCGTTAGTGTCACACCGTCCTCCTGCAACAGAGACACCACAAAATGTCAGAGCGCGAAGTTTCGTCAGCATACGAACAATCTTGAGCACGAATTCTTTTGAGACAATGACTCTGAGAATCTGCGCTCACTGATGCAAGTGTCTTGTATGACGCTGAATGTCCCGTCTCCGCCACCAATGCCTACTTCGTAGCAATCTATGGTCGCAGACTCCAGGTCCTCAACACTGGGACACAATGCAATCCAAGCACCAGTCGTCGTCTGAAGCAAGATTGCTTTGGCGTGAGCAACACGTTTTTGTTTTCACTGCGAACTCCAAAATGTTGGAACTTTGATGGATTTGTTGCCTTGGAAATGTGCTTTCGGGCTTTTTTCTGCAGGTAGTGCCTTGGAAACAAGTTACCTGCACGCTGAAAACAACGAAGGTTCTCTCAGTGAGATCCAGTCCCTGCAGCAGTGTGTACGTCCGAGGTCCCGACCCGTGGCTGGTTTCTGACTGAACTGCTGGCCAGGGACACGCATCAGCTGAAATTACAGGCCCGTGCTACCTCACATTTGACGGACGAAAATCGGACCAAAAAAGGACCGTTGTGTCAAAACTGCAGGACACTGACTTCCGCGATGGCAGACCGCGAGTCGGAGGTTGGATATTTGCGCGCTGGGATTGTCTCGCTCCGGCTCCAGCTCAATCAAGAGTCTCGCGACACTGATCGTTTCCACTGCGCTTAAGTCCAGTTCAAAGGTGACGGATTCGGTGCCACTCCAGGTGCCCACCGTCTGAAAGAAGAGAGACCGTGACTTCGCACTTAACAGCGTGACAATGTGGGGAATGTGTCCAGGACCACTTGATTTGGTTGTCAAATTGTGGCTCAAGAAAGAATATCACACCAACGCTGTGATGACGAAGAAACAAGCCTTACGATCCTTTCTCCGGAAGCCGACACTGCCGTCACATTGATGCTTCTGATGTGACGAATGTCAAGCAAGAACTCCTTCAGATCCAGCAGAGTTCCTCTTGACACCTAGAAATGTTGCCCAAGAACATTAAAATCAACACTTTATCTGGAGAAATCACCACCTGAATGTGCGGCAACCTACATCTATTCTCAGCTGCGTCTTCCCTCTGCGTAAGTTGGCCTGTCTGGAGTTGACTTGTGTGGGCTGCACACTCCAGCTAACCGAAAACCCTTCCGGGGGATTCCTAAAATCCATTTCAATAGTTTGCCGTTCGCCTCGTGAGCACTGGGATGCTGAAAAGAAATGAACACACAGTCAAATTTGGAGAACTACGGGTGCGTCCGACGCATCCAGTGCGGGTGGGGTGGCCATTTTCCAAGGAAAATTTCGTGAGCACTCAGAGAGACACCCTATTTTGATAGAATTTCACTGTTCCCTCCTGACGGAGGATATGGAATGTAAAGCTGAATTCTAAAAGTTCAACTTGCGGAGAATAAAATTAGTACGAGCGTGTTCGAGTGCGTTCCGACCCTACCACACGCAACAAACACTGCTGAGAGCAAACACTTCAAGCAATGAATTGAAGGGTTCAATTTGGAACATCATACATTTTCCGGCTCGCCCTTTTTCACTCCTCTCAAATCACGGCATTTTTTTTTTCGTGTCACAACAAAAATAGAAGACAAAATCGCGTGAATACCACCCTTTCAGATTACGCAATTTGGCACCACAAGGTTGCAACAAAAGATAGTGAACCCGTCTGTTTGCAGACTGTCATGTCGTCTGTGAGGTTACACCCTCAAATGGCTGAGCAACAAAGCAAAGACTTTGAAAGTGAACAAACATTCACGAAGATTTAAACCAACACCTCAGTCTTACCATTGCATCAAGAAATGAGAAAGGATCAACTCGCTCGTCAAGGTCGCCAAAAGAACGCATCGTAAGAATGATTTCGCTGCATCCTTGGATGAATATGCAACTGAAACACCTTTCGAGGTTTTTGTGGAACACACTCGCCACCTCATCATGACAATCGTTTGCCGGCTTGTCGACGATTGTTATGATGTTGAATGCCGACGACGCACGGTTTTTAGGTGATTTGAGGTGGGTTGCGCGATTTGGGAGCTTTTGGAAAAAGCGAGCCAAATCAGTGCAAGCCAAATCAAATCACCTACAGGCAGGGTCTTCCAAAAGTATATGTACACCTGTTTCATAGTCAAGATGAGGATTGATTTGGGGTCTTTCAGGCTCTTTTGTTTCATTTAGGGTTGGGGATAGTACACTAGGAAGGATTTTGAAAACTTTGAATTTTGGGGTTCTTTGGGTCAAAAAGTTCAAATTTAGAAG
>JAAUXT010127214.1_pt1:0-22500 | contig 23572 bp, 19 predicted proteins | sample 7278171 | NCBI WGS metagenome assembly JAAUXT01 (sample SAMN14350112, study PRJNA611818) | marine sediment metagenome | isolation source: surface marine sediment (1.8m) | place: French Polynesia: Moorea | collected 2018-08
AGACAGAGAGACAGAGAGACAGAGAGACAGAGAGACAGAGAGACAGAGAGACAGAGAGGCAGAGGGACAGAGAGACAGAGAGACAAAGAGAGAGAGAGACAGAGAGACAGAGAGACAGAGAGACAGAGAAACAGAGACAGAGAGACAGAGAGAAACAGAGAGGAGAGAGAGGAGATGACCTTTCTGAGTGAAGTAACCAAATGAAGTTCACGGCTGTTCGTCAACATCTTCAACCAGAGAGCAAAGTTCCCGTTTAAGTCTTCAAGGTAAAACTGCCCCACTGGTAAATGAGGAACTCAGTGGACTTTGTACCAGTGTGAATCTGCCTGTTCCAGCTGTGGATCCTGTGGGTGGAGGCGGTGCGCATGGCGGACGTGGAGGACACAGTGAACAAGAGGCTGGAGCAGGGCTTCCGGCGCATCACCCTCCGAGAAGTAGTCCCGGAGCCTGAGGACCCCAACCGGATCATCATCCGCCGGAACTGGAGAAGCAAAAGAGTTCCGCGGGAACCCGAAGAAAAACTGGACCAGAACCGTGACCTTGACCTCAACAACGGATCTCAGTTTGATCTTGAGCTGTCCGGTGACCTTGCCGTCACCTTCGATGACCCTTCCCAAGGGTTTATGGGGCTGCACTTCCATGACCTACTGAAGGAGAATTACCGGAAGTTCCAGGTTCAGCCAGCCAGTCAGGACCTGGTGGAAAAGCACCACTCAGCGAGAGCATCTCTGAAGATGTTCAGCTCGGACGAGACGACCGGGTCCAGAGTCTGTGTGAGAGTCTTCGACATAGAGGTGAAGCCCCAGGCAGTAGCGGATTTCTTCTATGTGGAGCCGGATCCGGAACCCGTGGTGGAAGGTCAGTAGCAATGGGCAGTCCAGGCTGTTGGGGACACGTGCAAAAAATAACATTCACTGATCTTGAGTCTTGAACATTTGGCCTCCAGAACCGTGTCCTGTGTGGTGCTGCAAACATTTTCCAAATGGTTCGCAGAACACATCAAAAGAGACTGAAGTCTTGTCATTGAGATTCCGATTCCCAACCTGATGTTTTCAGTTCACCACAAAACACAGGTGGTCAGTCCCACCATGGCGATTGATCTCACGAAATAATTTGTGTCCCCCGTAACATTTTTCCAGAGTCCCCGATGGAGGAGGAGGGTTCCCCGGGGGAGGCGCCCCCTGCTGCCGCTGCTGCTGTGACGTCATCATCTCCGACCCGACGGCCGCTCCAGGAGTCGCACCGCACCACGTGGCTCCGCCTCACCCGCCCCGTGCGACCTCCGAGACGAGGTCAGGGTCACTTCCGGTCTCCTCACTTCCGGTCTCTTTGGTATCCCTTCCTGTCTCTGACATCCTCACTTCCTGTCTCTGACATCCTCACTTCCTGTCTCTGACATCCTCAATTCGTGCCTCTCTCAGCTCACTTTCTGCTCGGTTCCACTCTCTCCAGTCCTGCTTCCTGCACCTCCTGTTCCATTTCCTGTCTCTTCAGTCTTCAGCCCCAGCAGGACCTCCAAGGGAACGGGCGGTACCAAGATCCCCGAATCAATGGCGCATTGTTACCAACACCTTCACTCTTGAAATCATCGAACCCTGCCAACACGACACTCAACACAGAGCGGTCCAGTCTGCAGTGCTCTATCCTCTTCCCACAGTGACCAAGGAGGCGCGGGTACTGTCGGGGCGGAGCCTGCTGAGCCTGGCCCGGGAGGTGGAGCAGGGCCTCACGCTCGCCATCCACCTCCACCTCACCGACTCCACCATCACAGGCATGGGCTTCGACGCCCTCGCGCGGGGACAGTCGCTCGCTGACATCACATACAAGGTGCTGCTGCTGTGGAAGAGGAAGACAGGCAGATACAAGGATCTGCAGGTGGGTGCGGTGGGTCCAGGGTTGCGCGGGGTCAGGGTCGGGTGGGTCCAGGGACATGTAGGTCCGGGATCCGGGAGCACAGGATCTGGTTGATCTTGGGTCTGCTGGGTTTAGGACCCTTTGGGTCCACAGCGTGATGGGTCCAATGTCTGCTTGGGTCAGGGTGTGGTGGATCCAGGGTCTGCTCCAGAGCCTTTTGGGTCGGGTCGTTCCTCCGTGAGCGCAAGGTCTTGTGTCTGGAGTCTGCTGAGTCCAGGTGGGGTCCTGGGGGTCTGGTTGGGTCTAAGATCAGTGGGTCCTTTTGGTTTTTCCAACCTGTTCAGTTTGTGATGGTTTCGTGCGTGACTGATGGCTCTGATTACCGTGCAGGTGGAGATGTTGGTCCGGGGGCTGGAGGAGATGGGACGTCCTGACGTCGCTGACGTAGTGCGCACGCGTCACGCTGCCAACCTCGAGCTCACCGCAGACTGCTTCAACACTCCCCTGTGACGTCACCAGCATCTCGTCACGTCAACCACGTACCGAGACGCTACCCACGTTTTCGTGATGTGCCCAACGTCTCACGTGACGTTCCTCACGTATCTTTGAAGTTACTCAAGTCTGCGTGACGTCATTGTAACGTGGCACTGTGACGTCAAAGAACACTGAACCATCACGTCATGGTTGTTTTTTACTGTGCGGTGACGTTTCGTCTTTCTCTTTCCAAAGCTGGAACATGTCCAGGAGCTGCACGGATCAGGCCCCAAACAAACTATCCCCGATTTTGTACGTTCCCATTTGAGATGGTGTGTGTCCAGCGGCAGATGCAGTCGACCAAAGGCCCAAGCCCCACTAACCCGCAGACCCACCACTCAGAAAATGCAGCCCCAATCTTCCAGAGAAAGTTTCAAAGTTGAAACGGAGAAGAGTCTTGGGGTCAAATCCTGGAAATTCCCTGATGTGCATGAATATGGTGAAACTTACAAAAAGATTCTCCAAATTATTTTTAATAAATGGACATTTATTTTTTACGACGAGATATTGGATCCTCGTAACAAAAATAAAGCTTACACGAACAGTTACAGTTACGAAACAATCGTTGTTAAGGAGTTTCATTGTCTCAGTTTCCATGGAAACGACGACGCGACGCGAGAGCAGCAGTTACGAAGAACGCGATACAAAATGGCGAGAAAAATAGCTCCAGTAGAAAACATCCAGAAAAATAGATCTACAATACAAACCGAGCAGATCCAAGCCACAAACAAATTCAGAGATTCTCCCTTTGTATTGAACACCGAGATGGTCTGAATTACCTCAAGCAAAACATTTTTGAACAAACCCAATTTCTTCGCCCCCGCCCCCCTCGTCACGAATTTGTCACTTTTTGCAACATTGAGACTTTTGCAGGCAAAATACAACACATGAAACACATCATGGCGAAACATATGAAAGATGCACACGGAACCGCGGCCGTCAGTGCGCGAGTGAGCGTGTGCGATTCACGCGCAGAACACACCGCGGGACGAGTGCGTCAAAATGAACACCGTAGCCCGAATGAGAAAGCAGATCTACACACGTGTAGCAAGCATGGCAAGGCCCGGCTCACACTGGGTGCGTCGTATTTTGCACCGCAGACAGTCACAACGCCCAATGGCTCTCACGGATCCAGGGTCCTTGGGAACGAGTCCCCACACCAGTCACCTGGCACACTGAGCACCGCGCCCCTTCTGCACCACTTGCCCCCCCCCTGTGGGGTTACCCCTGGCCAGATCCTCAATCCGCCTTTGGGCCGCCTCACACAACGAACAGCTTGCGTGATGCAACGCAGGGCGTTTCCAGTGTGAACCCGACCAAATTCCTCACACTGACTTCTGAACGTATTTCACTGGTCAAACCTTCCTCGCACCAAGAAAACACATCTTCAACTGAATACTTCCTCTCTTCTTTTGATTCTGTCTGCTATTTGCCACTGTTCACCAAAGTCTGAGAGAGAGACAAACAAAAATTGGCCGATCAAGTTTTCAAAAATTCAAAAAAAGTCTTCACACAATGCGTTCTTACATCTCATGACTTGACCTCTGCACATTTAACAGGCAAGACAAGCGAAGCCCGGAACTTTCACAACCACACGGCACGGGGGCTGATTCAGGGGCGGATCCAACGGGTGCAAGGGTGCGGCCCAGGCTCACCCTCTCTAAAACCCCTGATGATCCCTCCATCCATGTACAAACATTTATCTCCAGATAGAACTGTGCTCAATATGGTGCCGCCCTCTTTCCACCAACCCTGGATTCAGCCCCGTGAAGCCGTAACCTCAACCTCTGTGAAATCGCGCCTGGCTCCAGTCCCACTCACACCACACGCACCACACCTGCACAAGCAAACCACACTTCCGAAAGTGGAAGCGTGCAACTTAGGCCGTGTGCCGGAAAATGCACATTTCGACAAAACTCCACTGGCGGGCATTGTGGTGCGAGTGGGTCCTGGTGGCAGGGCTGGACGACAGTTTCTACATGAACGTGGAGAATTCGTTGGACAGACAAGGATCGTGCTTGCACCACAGCAAAGCGTGGACTTTTTTCTTCACATTTCGAAAAACTCCACAGATGGGGTTCGGCAAAAGTGGAATGCGTTTGCACAAAAATGACATCAACCGTGGCAGAGGCATGAAAACATTTTCGATGAACCCCGCCTGTTGCGTCGCACACTCTGGTTCACAACGGGTCTGTGTCCGTTGTACAAAGTTCTGCAGAGACGTTGTGGACGTGGACACGACGCAGTGCAAACCATGAGTCAGACGTGTTTCACGCTCGATGCGTCACGCGTGGCGTCATTGCACAAAGTCAACGGGCGCAGCGTCGCTACACTTGTGTAAAACAGCCCCAAAAGTGGATCTTTTGGTGCCGCGTCACCTTTCAACTTTGACGTCACCGAAAAACGTTGTACGTGACTTCATCACTCGAGACGACGACGCAAAGACGCCGATGTCTGCTTTGCACCATTTTCGCCGCGACTTTGAGCCTCTGTGCAAGTCAACTGGAGCTGCAGCAAATTGGCGACCAATGATCTGCACAGTGACGTCACACTCCAGACATGCGCAGTGGAGCAACGCAACACGCATCCGTATGAAACACGAGTTTTGGACACACCAGACGGGGCCACTGGACAATGCGAAGCAAACATGTCTTGATCAAGCACATTTTCCACAAGTTGAAACGTGTCGTGAAAAACATTTATAAATAGCAGGGTCAAAATACAATCTATCACCCAGGAAAGGGAACACCAAAGATCGCTGGACAAGAACCACAAAAGTTATGATCTTTCGTTTCTCCATTGACTCACAAGTTTAAATATTTTCAACGCACATCTGATTTTACAAATTCGAAGCGCATTTATCAATTCAGAACTGCTAAGCTGGCGTAACTACGCTGGCGTAACTACGCTGGCGTAACTACGCTGGCGTAGTTCAGATTCAGGTCAACATCTTCTCGAGTGGGTAAGTTTACATCACGAGTTGTATTCAACACTACGAGGCACTAGTTCAACATCTAGCTTTTCTTCCAGGAACACACACACATATGCATTTGCGCATACACACATACCCACGCACGCACGCACAATTGATTCTCTTCGATGTAGGATGAGTTTCGGCGAAAATGGACAACGCTGGACAAGCATCCACAGTTCAGATGAACGGAAACGTGAAAGCACTTTCTCCCGCATGAAATACGCTTCAAGAAAATTATCTCTCAAAAAATCTACTCGCTTTTTCTCGAGATGACCATTCAATGTTGATGAAACACGAAGATCACTGCAAGGGAGCCACAAACCAAGTCACAGGCAACTAGGACACGGATTCTGCATACGTACATCTTTAACAACCACTCACCTCAATGCGAAAGACCAGATAAAGTGACACCTCATCGAAACAGACATCGTCCAATTTCAAAATTTCATCACACGCACACACCTTCCTGACGCTGGCGCCACTACGTCATTTACTGGATGCGTCATGCGTGATGTCCAGCACAAGTCAACTGCCAAGCAAGTGTACAGGAACGTAACACATGGCGCATCGAGTGTATAAGAACAGAAATACACGCTGACGTAGTTACGCTGACGTAGCACGTAGTTACGCTCACGTTACTACGCTCACGTAACTACGCTCACGCAACTACGCTCACGTAACTACGCTCACGTAACTACGCTCACGTTACTACGCTCACGCAGACGTAACTTTTACTTTTTCTTGCAGTCTTCTGGGTCGATTCCCCAGTCGCTGAGGTCACAGTCGTCGACGATCTGCTGCTCGAGCTTGCTGCGCGCCTTGTCGCCCTTGATGCCTTCCTTCTCGTACTTCTTCTCGGCGATGTCCGTCAGACCGTCCTTGAACTTGTCGTAGTCAATCTCTCTGGAGGAGGGAAAAGGCCAGAATTGTATACTATTGTGTGTGGATGAGAGAGAGAGAGAGAGAGAGAGAGAGAGACAGAGAGAGAGAGAGAGAGAGAGAGAGAGGAATCAAAATGGGGAGAGGGAAGGAGGGAGCGAGACAGGATAGTGAGACATACACGCAGAAAGAACGAGAGAAAGACAGACAGACAGACAGACAGACAGACAGACAGACAGACAGACAGGAGAGTGTGCAACTGAATTTTAGAACTTGCAAGAGACAGAAAGACAGTGTGTGCGTGTGTCAGTGTGTGTGAGGTGTGAGATTGAACAAGGTCAGAAAGAGAGACGAACAGGCAGAGAGCGGTGTGTGTGTGTGTGTGTGCATGCCTGTGTGTGCGTATTTGCAGGCTGCTGTGTGTGAGCTGTTTGCAATCCGAACCCTGTGTCTGCACACACACACGCACGTGCTCGTCCGCGGAAACAGTGGTGCGTGCGCGCGCGTGTGTGGTGTCTGCGGTTTTTGGCACCTACCCTGAGTCCTTGTCCTTCTTCTTGTCGAACACATCCTTCATGAAGCCGTCGCTGACGTTCTTGTCGCCGATGCCGAGTTTGCTGACCATCCCCATGAGGGCGCTGAGGTCCATACCCTTCCCCTCGCCCCCCGCGAACTTAGCGAAGATCTTCCGCAGGATTACTGTGGTGAAAAACATGGTTCTCTTTGAATTGTGCGTGTGTGGTCGTGAGGTGTGCGTGCGATTGCTGAAAAGTTTCAGCAGCAGAACTGTTCTGCAGGCCACTTTGCAGAAAGGGCGTGGGTGGGTGTGAGGTATGCGTGCGAATTTGATGAGAAGCTGCCACAGCAGCATTGTGTTGATTTGAATCACTTCACACACATCACACACACAAGAATTCATGGCAAGAGCCCACCAGCTTCAGTTGTTCTCAACACGCATACCAAGCACCCACACACAAACGTCAGCTCTCACTCACAGCACACCAGCTCACACCCACATCCACCTCACACACCCACAAACGCAGCACATCTGAAATATACGACGACGGGTCATCACGCACGTACACACGTTCCTACACACGCACACTGCTCCACACACAGTTGGGTTCCTTCAGCCCTTCTGCCTTGGGCCGCTCCCACCTGACACAGACAAAATACGCACACGCAGACGTGTCCTCCCACGCAGCCCCCCCCTTCCCCCACGCACAACACTGCCACACCAAGTCAGGGTCGAGCCCTTCTGCCTCAGCCGCTAACAGCGCGCACACACCCCGCACACACACCAACTTAAATAAGCATACGCACACACTTACACTTACACGCACACAAACGCACACACACACACACACACACACACTACTGTCCTAAGAACAGTCAGAAGTCGAGCTCCACTGCTTTGACCGCTCACACCGCACGCACACCGAACACGCACAGCTCACCCACACCTACACACACCTCACACCCGCACCCACACACACACCCACACACACGCACACACTGCTGCACTCACTATCAGGGTCGAGTCCTATCGCCTTGGCCGCTCCCATCGCCGTATCCTTCACAGACTTCCCTCCCAACAACTTCTTGAAGAAACCACTCATCTTCACTGCTTCCTGCGTGCAACCTCACAACCTGCAAGAACAAAACAAAGAACATTGAAAGCAGGCGGCACAAAATGCTTCTGGACGACCTGATCCACTTGAACGTGTTTTGACCGCACGTTTCCTGGAGTCATGGGCCCCGCGCCCTTTGACCCCTGGATCCCATACAGCCTCACGTCAGGATACTGAACATCGTGTCGTCCTTTAAACGCAGATCAATCCATGTGAACCCAGCACTGCCGGAAGCTATTCTTTTATCGCTCTGCGTCGCGTTTCTGCGCTTTTCTGCATGCAAAAGCTGTTCTTTTTGTCCTCTACGTTTCACACTCTACATTTCTCTGCATTGCAAAAAACACAGGGAAACGCAGAGCGTCACAGCAAAACACAGAATTCTGCGTTTTCTGTTGATAAAAGAATGCGCCTCGGAGTCATTGGAAGATCCGCGTATTTAGTATTGGACCCGCATCCTGTGATCACCCCGTGATTCCCCACAATCACCGTGACGTACTCAGCGCACATACGGGTGCGACACGTTGAAACTGGTCAGAGAGATGCGTCCAGCATGACACAGGCCCCGCCAGCTCCTCCCAGAGGCCCGTGAGGCTTGCGACCCCAAGAACAATGTTCCCAACACGCCACAAAGGTCAAAAAGGTTTTCCGAAGTCAAACTGTCAAGGTTGGAGTTTGACACCCAATCTCAATCCTGGATTCTGGATGCAAATTTCTGGCTGCAGATGAGTCTCCAGCGAATCTTTGGGGTCATTTTGTGCACCGACGTGTGCATCACGTGGTCAATCTTCAAAGTCTGAGAAATGCCACACCCCCCCCCCCGCGTTCCGCAAGGTCAGACCCCGCGCCTCAATTTTCTGGATCCACGTGTCCCCAAATTGTTTCATTTCCTGCCTATTTTTGTACCACACACACAAGTGTTACATTTTTTTTGTTATCGTTTGGTACCAACAGGACCAATGATCACATGCCTCAATATCAATTCACAAATTTGGGATCATGAACGACCAGACAATAAAACCCACATAAACTTCAATGGAATATGCATTCAACCCACCCGCCATTGATCAACACGGGAGGCACGTTGCATTGATCCACCACACCCATTGATTTTTCACTGTGTGCGTGTGTGTACTCGGCAACATATTTTTGGGACATAAATCAGGCGGTTGATTCAGGTTGAAAAACGAACGAGTTCAATGAATTCGGTTCTTTTTTACGTGGGAAGGAGCCATCAAGGCTGGGCTTGCGTGCGCGCACACACGCACACACGTGTGGGTATGTACGTACACACACACACACACACACGCACACCTGATACACCACAGAATCTGAACTGTCAGGCTGGCCTTTTCTGTGTCTCCATCACACTCACGCACACACACGCACACACACACGCGCACACACACACACACACACACACACACACACACAGGCCCACGCAATCGTGCTACTCCGCTCCACAGAATTGCGAATTGGGTGAGTTCGTACTGCACATGGACGCGCCTTGGCAGAATTCGACTTTGGCGGGACACAATGTGTCCTCGACATGATAATTGACACCCGTTGACAACCACCCAAAAAAGTCCCCGTGTGCACCTGAATAGAGGAGAATTTCACGGTCCCGTGGTTCTCCCAGCTGGAGGCCAGACGCGACTCACATGCTAAACACGGCACTGAAGTCACAATGCCGTGTCCAACTTCAACAAAAAAGGCTCCGAGTGCAACTTTTGTGTGTCATTGTGAACATATCAGAACACAAGAGCCATTTTTTGCCAAAGCAATTTTTTGACACTGCAAGTCAGAAAAGCAGCACCGGTTGACAGAGAATTCTGAGTACACGTGCGTGCGCACAGCACCCTGGTGCCCACTTGTGCGGGAAACCTGGGGACACACACGGGCATTGAGCAACATTCCACTCTTACGAGCGTAGAACTTCGATTCAAGACGGGAGAAAATTTTTGTCAGGTTTTCCGATCTTGCGATTGCGATTTCTTTCTTTGCCTTTCTTCTCGATTGTGCAAAGGCAGACGTGGCAACCCTTCTTCTGTGGACTGCCCCCACCCCCCTGACCAAAACCTGGTTCCGTTTTCATTGACCAACAATGGATCTGCGACTTTGCGATTTGTCAAATTTCAAGATTCACACCTGCCGAGCTACAGGGAAAATAATCTGTGTACTGCAGTCGAAGTTGCTTGTCCTTGCTGCAAGTTAATTTGCGTGCCTATGCAGACTTAGAAATGCTATAAACTGTCAAGTTTCGGTGACACTGCCCTTCGGCAACAAGTTGGGCCAGGGACGGCCACAGTTCTGAGGTGTCCAAGCTAACAAGTCATCCAGGTACGTGAGGTCGATGCCCGCTCGTTCCTGCCCCTGAGGATGGTGCTGACCGTCTCCAGGGCGTTGACCCTGAGAGAAACTTGTCTCGTTTCCAGGGGCAACCTGCTCCCAGAGAGTACTGTAAAACCCCGCGTATAAGTCGCACTTTTTTGTACCAGTTTCTAACATCAAAAGTAGGGGTGAGACTTATATGAGTGGAATTGCCCTCGAAGCACACATCAACAAATAGAAGACTTTTCTCCAAAAAGAAACCATTTTGATGTATTTTCACATTAAAATGTCTGACTTTTGTGAAAATTGAAGTAAATACTCAAAATAATACACAGTTCGGTCCTTTTGTCGAAACAAAGTGAATTTTGGACCAGATTTTGGGAGTCAAACTTGGGGTGCGACTTATACGAGGGGTTTTACGGGGTAGTTTTCACGTTGGATATGCCACGCACACCGCTGGTGGGGTTGGCCAATAGGCGCTGCGTCACTTGTGCGTGTGCGTGTGCGAACGCTTGACGTAGATCTATCCAGTATGCAACCGGAGTGGGACAAAACACCACGGGTCACCAACGTATGGAGCAAATTTACACACGAGTTCTGGCTCACGCAGCGTGCGCTCACACCAAAGGGCACTCGCGCGTCGGATTTGGCATCTTGAACTCAACTTTTTTCTCGCCATTGCAAGCGAAAAGACGCACAGCGGGTGTTTTGTCGAAGAATGAGAGTTTGCTTCACACACACACACACACACGCACACACACACACACACACACACACACACACACACACACACACACAGATCTATCAAATACTCGTGATGTGTGCGAAACAAAAACCCATTCATTGTGCATCAAGCGCAAAATTAGACATCTACAGGGACGAATTCATCTTTCATGATGCCAGGTGATTCTGATGGTCTGGGTGAAAGACAGACAAATGAACAGACACAGACAGACAGACAGACAGAGTCACACACACACACACTTGATTCCCATCTTCACTCGTACGAGTAACATTGCACCGATCGCAAAACAGTGTTGGAACAGGTGAGCCTTGCACGCACAAAAACACGAGAAACCTGAGCAGCTCAACTGGCCGCTCGCTGCACGCAAAGCAACCGGCTGAGCACCACTGATCAGACACGACCAATCGAAGCCAGGCGCATCCGGGTGACATCAACCATCGCGGCAAAAACACACCACCGAGATGAATGCACTTGATGACCCCACAGTAAGACACCTGCAGTCAATTTCAGAATTGAGTTGATGTGTTCTTGTCATACGTGATGCAAGACATGTCCAGGAATTCTTGGCAGCAAACGCCAGACAGACGGCATGTATATTCGTAGAACCCGAACAAGCATCTCCCCACGCTTCCGCATCCAGATCTTTTTCCTCGCAAAAAAATCTACAGAAAGATGGAAACAATACCTGGTGGAAGAGACAAATCCACAAAACTCAAACTGTTCAAGCACCGAACGTCGGAAGCTACAGTTGGTGAACAAACCTCAAAGTAGGTCAGGCTTTCCAGACAGTGCAGTACCTTTGCTACCCTGTGAAAAAATGTTTCTGAATGATGTGGCAATGTTCTGTGCTTGCAGACGCACAGACCCAGTTCGAACATTTTCGCCATGTACGCCGCCAGGGGCTGATCAGGGGGTCTGTCCTCCCAGGATGATGATTCAACCTTTGAAAATTTTTAACTTCAGTGTGAATTTTTTGACACAATTTTCGCCGTCGTGGCGTCTGTTTTTTGACGCTGCGCGAGGCTGAGCGAGAGAGCAGCGGTCTGCCGCCGATGGCTGCTGCCGCGCTGCGCAGCCGTGGCGGGAAAAATCAATTCCGCGCGAAAACTCTCAAAAAGTCCGGAAGTTTGTGGCAATAAATCTAAATATGTTTTCCAGTTTAAACAGGGGAAAAGAACAGAGCATTCGTTCTTTTCAAGTCCATTTTTGGGCCCTGGGTGTGTTTTGTTTGTCCAGCGAATCCGCGCTCACAAACACACCGGGATCACACGCACTTCGACGTGAGGAAACACGGCAAGGGAAGCTGACATACAGACAGACAGACAGACAGACAGACAGACAGACAGAACCCGTAATTCAAAACCAAAACACGAACTGAACCATAATTGTCGCACAATTGTTCACCAATGTTTGCGTACATGTTCATGGATCTCAATATCCAGACGCGGCTTGCTGTACAGGAATCCAAAATGACGCAACTGACTCAAAACATTTCACAACGAAAAATGTATTTTGTGTTGCTTTATCTGAGAATGGAACATGTTTTGCTCAGGCGGGACGGACGCGAAGACGCAACGGGGCCTCTGCAATGCCGAACTCTCTTGAAAAATCCTGGATGGGCGTTGGCACACACGCACACATGCGCGAACACATGCACACTCACACTCACACACTCACACACTCACACACACTCACACACACTCACAAGCGCGTACACACGCACTCTCTCTCTCTCTCTCTCTCTCTCTGTCTATCTATCTCTCCCCAACAAGTGCCCTGATTAAACAAGCATCTCTCGCACACACGCACACATCTCGCACACACACACGCACACACACACACACACACACACACACACACACACACACGCTCGGCCAGCTTGTCTCCTTTGGCTCACTTCTGATCAAGACTGTCATTTATGTTTCACTTTTTTCACCAAGTTCTCACTTCCCAAACAACACATCTCTGATATCTCTGAAGCCTCCGCACTCTTGGCTCCTTTCCCATTCTCGGAGCCGGGCGGAGCACAGTCGGTCCTCGGCTCACATGATGTTTTGATGCTCAATGCACACTGTACACACACAAAAGGCGCAAAAAGGTGCGCGGGGTACTTGAGTACCCACAGAAACACGCCTCGGGTTTACAGAGACTCAGCGCCGGTGTAACGAGGCTCAGTGCACCCCTCTCAAGACTGGTCGAATTGGCCTCCGGTGTCGCAGGATCATCCCTCCCAAGGCTGCTTCACCCCTATGCAGCCCCCGGTGTGGCAGAATCTGCTCATCCTGACCAGAGCTAGTTCATACCTTGCAGCTCGAGTTGTACGCAGACCCAGGGACCACCGGTGTGGCGTCACAAAATGGCAACAGAAACAAGGGTCAAAGACGGGAACATGCACCCCAGTTCTGGTCTTTTTGCAGCACCTCAAAGTGCATCAAGTTGACACACAAATGAAATTCCATCAATTGCCAATTGAAGTTTTATTTTGACTCCACTGCCGTTTCCTACGTTTTTGTCAAAGGAGACATGCGGTCTGGTGCAGACAGTTTGAAGCTTGTATTGCTTGCTGTATTGGACACATCTTTTCGCTGCTCCCTTGGGCAACGTTTCTATCAAGCACCAAATTGCACAACCAATTTTCAAATTGAGGTTACCCGCCCCCTTGGGGCTCGGGCACTTTTGACCAACTCTTGAACTCGCCCCTGGGCTGACCAGTTGCACGTCACGCTCAGCTGAGCTCAGCGAAACACGCACGCATACGCCACTCACACACACGCACAATTTGTGTCTCGTCAGAATTACATCAGCAGAAGTTTTCAAACTGTGTAGATACTGATGAAAAGTTGATGAAAATTTGATGGAGAGACGGAGGAGTCTGGTGAGTCACGGAAAATCAATGTTGCGGGGCGGGATGTTTGTACAGGAAGGCGACGTGTACACCGGGTACGTCCCGGGTACGTCACGGGTACGTCACACCGGGTACGTCACGGGTACGTCACACCGGGTACGTCACACTGGGTATGTCACACCGGGTACGTCACACTGGGTACGTCGCACCGGGTACAGCACACCGGGTACGACACACCAGGTACAGCACACCGGGTACAGCACACCGGGCGCGTCACACCGGGCGCGTCACACCGGGTACGTCACACCGGGTAAGTCACACCAAGTATGTCTTACTGGGCACGTCACACTGGGTACACACGCCGGATGCGTTATACCGGGTACATCACACCGGCCCCTCACACTGGGCGCGTCACACCAGGCACACACTGGATACGTCAGTGGGCATATCATACTGGGTACATATGACACCAGGTGCAACACACTGGGTGCATCATACACGACACGTACACCTGACGAATCGGTAGGGCAGGGGTGGGGCTCCAAAACAGTGGACGCGTTATGCGTGGCGTGCCTGGACACTACCATGGCCGCTTCGTCGTCTGCCTCACTGGGTAAGTCAGGCCTCTTAGGCCACACCAGACGCGTCAAGCGTCAATGTCACGTTTTCGTGCACATCAGTGTATGGGCGACACCTCCCACACGGGATGCATTGTGCCTTGCGCTGCCATACACGTCTTTGGTCAGGCTGGGGTCAGGCCTGACAAATGTGCGTTGAATTGCGGAGGGAGCCCGAACACCATCGACAGCACGGAGTCCCAGCGACGCAACCCTGGACACATCATGTGACGCAGGGTCCGTCTTCTCTTTCTTGGACGCGCATCCACGGGTGGCATGCTGCGGTCAGTTACCTGTTCAGGGTTCAGATGTCAACGCGTGACGCATCAGGGCTGAGCCAAGTCTACGCAGTATCTTCCAGCTGAAAGGGACACAACGTGTAAACGCAGCCTGGTATCAGAGCTGGTTTGACGCACCCAGTACAACGTATCCTGGTGGTGGAGCCAAGCTGGGTGGACCTGGAGTGCACCTGAGCGGTGCTGCCAGCTTGACGCACCCAGTTTTACGCACCCAGTTTGATGTACCCAGTTTGACGCACCCAGTTTGATGTACCCAGTTTGACATACCCAGTTTGACACACCCAGTTTGATGCACCCAGTTTGACATACCCAGTTTGATGCACCCAGTTTGACGCACCCAGTTTGATGTATATACCCAGTTTGACGCACCCAGTTTGATGCACCTAGTTTGACGCACCCAGTTTGACGCACCCAGTGGGACGTACCCAGTTTGACGTACCCAGTTTGACGCGCCCTGTGTGAACGCACCCTCGGTATCGGAGCTGGGTTGGCGCAGATTGATTGAGTCAAAGTGCGGTTATTTTTTCAGAAATCAATAGATTTCTCCACCGACCGTGCCGACGCCTCTCCCGCCAGTCTGGCGCTCACACCTGTGTCATGTCTGCGTTGATATGAGACTGTGTTCTACAGACGGTAGATTTGCGAGTGCGTGTGAGCGAATCAGCATGGATCGCCACAGATAGATAGACAGGCGGAGGGAGGCACGGAAGGACAGAAAGGCAGAGGGGTGGACGGAACGACAGACCAAGCAAACAGGCAGGCAGGCAGGCAGGCAGGCAGGCAGGCAGACAGACAGACAGACAGACAAACAGACAGACAGACAGACAGACAGACAGACAGACAGACAGACAGACAGACAGCACGCACGCACGCACGCACGCACGCATGCATGCATGCACGCACACACACCCTCCTCACCCACACCTGTGCACACAGGCGAGAGACGGAGAGACAAAGACCAAGTTGAAGAGAGACAGGACAGAAGGTGAAGATTCACGTGGCTTTTTCGTGGTATCCCAGGGTCTCCAACAGTGGCACGACAGAAGGATGACGACACAAGGCCCAGATCCAGGGGACCTGTCCTCCCACACATGTATGTGAGGATCGAACGAGGCAAGACCCACATCCCCGCTGCAATGAATGGCACACCTGCTGAGCGCTTTGTTCCCATACATTGTGATTCGTATCAAAAATCAACCTGAACAAATTTCAGCCGTGCTGAAAACCTGCAAAAAGCATTTCAACATTCTGAGATCCCTCCCTGTGGCCAGTGCAGACCCTGGATCCGTCCACACACACAGAGGTACAAACTGCCACAACAAAGTATCTGTTCCAAATATGGGTGTAAACTGGGCCAGACCACTTTCAGCTCTCCGTTTCCTTGAGGGCACCTCTCTTCTCTACTTGCAAAAAACTGTGTAAATTGACTCTGAGTTTTGGTTTTCACGCTACAGACTCAACTCGGTTTGTTTTACAGCAAAAGAAAAGACTCAACTTGCCCACTCACAGAGCGCTACGCCCGTACAAAGGACGAAAAATATATTCTCACTCAAAAATTCTGATCAAACTTTGTGCTGTAAACACATCTTCGATGAACAGAGTAAAGTGCTGCAGTGGTTCAGAATTGGAATGGATTGGATGGAATGCAGGCAGAGCAAAGCAAAGACGGACACAAATTTATACAAGAATCTCGTCCGTACAGTCCTGGTTGGGGGTGCCACGCCAGCAAGACAGAAACCCTTGGCCAGGAACAAGTGTTCGTAGTTTGGCCAATCTGTATCCAGTGCTGACCGCTTCAACCCAGCCTGACCAACACAGTTCATGACAACACCACGGATCCAGTATTGTGGTGTCCGTGGACACTGCCCCACCCCAGAAAAAATAATTGAACCCCAAGAGGGCCACGCCAAGATAATTTTTCCCAAGTCAGAGTTTGGGTCACACAAGGTTTTAGGCTCCTCTGGTCTCGGTGCTCAACCATTGAGAAAACACAGAACAACACACATTTTAAAGGAACCCTGATTTCAGAGTCGGCAGCCATAGCTCGCATTCCTTGGTGATCTTGAGTTACAAATTTGTCGTTTCTGCATATTCTTTTCTATTCGCACTGTGTTGATGATTTATCGCGCAAAACTTGTTCAGTTTCTGCTTCGCGGAGATTCAAAGCCCCAGCCCGACGCGGTGTCCACAGTCGTCGTCTCTCTGTGAGATATCCAGCATACTTTATGAGTTTGTTTTTCACTGAGAAAAAGAGTAGTTTCATGGTTTCATGTTCTTGAGAAGGTTTCTTATTTTGAGGGGCAGACGTTTCTGAATTTTTTCTCACAACTGGTGACTTCAGTGGATCCAGGGGTTGAGATGACAGCCAACCTGAACTTTGAAACCCTGGCGCAAATTTGTTTTGGGAAGGAAAGGCAAAGCTTTCGCATTCTGACTGTGAATGTTTTCGTTGGAGTTGGATCACCCAACAAAACAGCCTGACCCTGGACCTGTCAGACCCAGAATCTGGTGGACCCTTATCCAAGGATTGGTAGATCCATGGTCCAGCAGGTCCATGGTCCAGCAGAACCAGCTGCACTGGAACTAACGACCCAGGTCTATCCAGCCGCAGTCGGACGTGGAAGCAACAATGTTCACAACACACCAACGTTCATTCAGCCCATGGCGCTCACGGCTGAATCCACATTGCGTTGTGTTGTGAAACTGTCGCAGTTTTGTCATTTTCATGCCCTGTGTGAAACACACACATTTTGCTGCCAAAAGGTCCCTTTGCACGTCGCTTTGGCATCAATGTGTCCAAAAAGGCGACAAAAAGGCGTTTTGGTCAGAACCTTCAGAATGACAGTGTGTTTGAGCATGTGTAAAATGGTAAATGTTGATGCTTGCAATTCTGCACTGTAGAAATCTCATGAAACTTCTTTTCTGTTTTGCCCAGACAAACTCGAATTGGAGAAAACTGTGGGGGCGACCGTGGTGAATCCTCTCACATGTAGGCCGCTCAGGCCTGGACAAAACCTGCAGCTTCTGGTGCACACAGCCAGTGACAAACCCAGGAAATGGTCAGGGGGCTGATACACTGTGGGGTGGGCGTAAATATTCCACGTGTTTGAGGGAAGTTAATTGCACGTTAGATTTCAGAGTGTGAAGCCTTGTCCACCCTGGATGCAGTGCCCAATGCATGACACGGGAGAGGACGAACTGCTGCAATGACGCATCCAGTGTGAACCAGTCCTCACATTCGCAGCTATGCAGGGCCTGTGGACATGTGAAAGACGCAGCACGTGACGCACCCTGTGTGATGTGTAACGCACCCTGTGTGATGCGTAACGCACCCTGTGTGATGCGTAACGCACCCTGTGTGATATGTGACGCACCCTGTGTGATGCGTGACGCACCCTGTGCACACCAGGCCCCCATACTCTGGTATTGGTGTTTGCGTTCCCTGATGGCTGTGGGTGTAGCGTGTGAGTAACAATGCAAGGGATCATCATGAGAAAATAACGGGCACCGTGTGTGCACAGTTGGCCGGTGTAGAGGGCTTCCACACACACCCCGGTGTGGTGGGCTTCCACATACACCCCAGTGTGGTGGGCTTCCACACACACCCCGGTGTAGAGGGCTTCCACACACACCCCGGTGTAGAGAGCTTCCACACACACCCGGTGTGGTGGGCTTCCACACACACCCCAGTGTGGTGGGCTTCCACACACACCCCGGTGTAGAGGGCTTCCACACACACCCCGGTGTAGAGAGCTTCCACACACACCCCGGTGTAGAGGGCTTCCACACACACCCGGTGTGGTGGGCTTCCACACACACCCCGGTGTAGAGGGCTTCCACACACACCCCGGTGTGGTGGGCTTCCACACACACCCCGGTGAAGAGGGCTTCCACACACACCCCGGTGTGGAGGGCTTCCATACACAGCCCGGTGTAGAGGGCTTCCACACACACACACACCGGTGTGGTGGGCTTCCACACACACCCCGGTGTGGTGGGATGCACAACACACTCTGGCGGGCTCCCACATAGCCCGGTGTGACGAGCTCCCGCACACCCCGGTGTAGAAGGCTCCCACACACACCCTGTACCGGTGTGGTGTGCCATGTGCACACAGCCTGACATCAGGTTTCAGCCCTGCAGGAAACACACTAATCACAGACTGGGCATTGGCATTGGAACTTCGGCCGAGGGCGACATCTGACGTGTTTCATGAGGCGGATCCAGATGCCCCAGCCCTCCCCTGACCCTGGATGTTTCAGCTTCTCTTGTCACGTCGTTGCATGTACACATTCATGTCCACATTTTGGAAAACTCAAGAGGACACGGTGCTTGTCCCCAACCGGTTCATGACAAAACCAACGCAACAGGGAGAAGCTGCAGTTTTGTCCGCCCAGTTTCGCAGGGTGTCCCACCCATGTTGCCTCTTTCCCCCACAAATCAGAAGCCAGGCACCAATGGCTTTGCTTGTCACACGTAAACTTGTCAAGGTTTGAAGTTTGGGCCTCCGCCAAGGTTTGGGTCCATCTGACCTGGATCCTGCATCCGTTGGAGGGTCACTGGGACGCATCACGTGATGCACCCCTCCACATTCACGATTTATGAGTGCTGCACAAAATCAGGGACAAACCCTGACTGTCAACTGATCCGCAACAACACAGACCCCTAGAATTTTTTCAAGTTTTCAGGACTGTGCGTGAATACATGTTTCAGTGTGGGCTCGAGGTAAGTTTCACACCTGTAGGGTCCCGCACCTCAGGTCTGCGGGCAGTTGCACCTGGTTCTTTCCTCTATCTGCGGGGAACAACCATCAAACTACCAAACACGCCAAGTATAAAACCCAAAGAAAACCTGCGCCATTTCGCATTATCTCAGGCTTGGGGTTTTCTGTGAGTGTAGGTGATGCTCCTTCTCTCGCAGACCTCTGTTGTCTGATTCTCTGCAACAGCCATGTCTGGACCCCACCCATGCTCGGTTTGACCCACCCTTTGACGCGGTTGTCCTTCCCTCCTCAATGGGCGGGGTCAGCGTGGGTGGTGACGACGGGCTCGGTCGTCCCTTGGACAGGACCGCCCAGTGGGTAGAGATTTACACCTTCCGCCCCTGGGGTGTTGAAAGTCCCTGAACCCTCTTTCAACCCGAGTGCAAGTTTGTTCCTCAAGACGCAGCTCGGTTGATGCACTCTCTGGTGGGGTTTGCACTGGTCCCCGCTGAGCCTCGGTTGTCCCATGCAACCCCAGGAATCTGGTTCCCGGTGGACCCTGCTCGGGTCCACCTCATTCCCGCTTCACCACTTCACTCCCAGCATTCCACAGCCGATCAGCGTTCAAACAACAGCCAAAAATCCCAAACAAACTGCATGTGGCCACGTGCCCTTTCGTGAAAAATGAGAAATTTTTGCACACTTACCTGAGAGACCAAGTGTGACTGTATTCCTGTCAGGCTTGTTGTACACTCCGCGGCTACAGCGCTCCGTGTGTGTAGTCGGTGTGACTGGGCAGAGAGATAAAAGCACTGACAAGTGCAGCGCCAGCAGCCAGGTGGAACACCGCCAAGGCAATCACAATAAAAATAGCAGAGGACGGGGCGAGACGCGATGAATCGGAATGAAAATCGGAACGATGATAATCGAATCATCGATGGATTCAGGGGTTGAGTCCCCACCAGGCTCAGTATGTCTTGGTTCTCTCATGGCTTTCCTTTCAAAATTGGATTTTTTTTTCAAATTTGAGGCCCTGACCTCAACGCCCATTGAGGTGGAGCAACCTAAAAGGTGCGTTCCCTGATCCATGTGTCTCCTGCATTGCCTTGTGGAATCCACATCACCGGTGCACATGGCTCAGGGTTCCTCAGCTATTGGGAGGAAAACAATCCCCGTGCGTACTGTTTATCCTGGTGCGCGGGTACTTACGGGTACCAGCACAAGTATCGGAAGTGATACTGGAGACGTCTGCTTCACACCGGATGCGTCACGTGGTGTGTGAGTACTCACCAGTGGTGTACTCACGGGTACACGTTCTGCACGACAGTACCCACAGGGACAAGTGTCAGAGGAAATGTTAATCTCCACACGTTTGGTTGCTGAAGCCTGTTTCAAGTCGGTTGCGTCACGTGTTGCGTGAGTACCCACCAGTGGTGTACTCATGGGCACAAGAAAACCCAGGAACCACGAACCAAAATCAAAGACAGGCACTGAGCTCCAATTGTTTCAACAGAATTTGCTGTTGAGGCCTGTTTCACATCAGATGCGTCATGCGTGGCATCTCTGTGTGTGAGTCAGTGCGTCGTCGGGTTCACTTGTGCAGGGCCGGAACGTGTAACGCGTCCAATGTGAAGCAGGCCTGCAGTCCCCACGCCTCAGTATCAGGTGCTGTGTCTGCTGCAGCGGTCAGAACATTCTGAATGAATGTTCGCGTTGAAGGAACACTCCCCTTCTGAAATCTCTTCGACCTAGAATTTCCAAGAGGCAGATCCAGGGCCCCATGCCTCCCACGACTCTCAAAACCTTTCTTTCCAGAAGACTCCAGATTACCTCATGGCATCTTTTCGCAACGTTGACAATTTCCATTTTCAGTCAGTTTTGAAAGGACTCACAATACAACCGCCACCCCCAACCGTCACTGGCCAATTTCTGTTCAATCCCCACGAACCAAATGGTGTTCGAATCAGGCAGGATCGGACTGTACTTGGATCTCGCTTCTGTTGCTTTTGATGCGCATCAGGCTCATCAGAGAAAATCAATACCCTGTATACACAGTTTTACACGTAGTGACTTGAGTGTATGATGAATCAGCCTTATTATTGCAGCATGACACAGAGCCTGGGTTTTCGCTTTGATTCAGTTCGGTGCATGGCAACAGTCCAGAAATCTGACAGAAACAGAGAAACAGGTCAACTGATTGCACACAAATGGCTTTTGTTTGACCAAGAATATACTTGATTGTTTTCTTGTGGGTCTTGTGTCAGGAGGCTCTGACCAGGGTTTCACAAGACCTGCGGGAACACTTCTGAAGTTGTTGTTGGGTTCAGCTGGGAAGCCTGGCAGGACTTGGTTGGGCTCTGTGTTGCAGTGTGTGTGTGTGTGTGTGTGTGTGTGTGTGTGTGTGTGTGATAGAACGGTCCGTTCCTTTTCAATTGTTTGAAGGAGTGACAAAACCTTTCCGTTTTTCCCCGGGAAACGTCTTTTTCGAGTTTCCCGCGCTGCAGCATTTTCCCGCCTCCTGCGGCCGTGGCGGGAGATTCTCTACTTCTGGTGCTGCTGCTGCTGTGAAGCATCATCAGACATCTGCAGAAGTCTGCTGCAGCAGCCTGGAGCTGTGAAAACTCACGCTCAACCGGATTCCCTTCTTCACGCACTTTTGCCTTCTCCAATCTGACGCCAAATTCTCTGGGTTGATTTCTTGTATGTTTCATTCGATGCACCCAAGAATAGAATTTGCAAATTCTGTAAAAGCAAAATTGCTTGAAAACCAGACGCACAATTTCTGCAAATTTTCACGATGTTTGAGCCATAAGAAAGCCAGATTTTTGACAGGGTACATTATGAGAGGCTGACACGGAAGCATTCGGCACTTTCACCGGAGAAGCGAAGAGACCGACCGGGCGCTGAGAAGCAAGGCGAGGTGGACAAAGAATTGACTGGAGACAAAGCGATAGTGGACCAGGTCAGTCGGAAGGTAAGCGCGCGAGTGGGAGAGGGGGTCATGACAGCGGAGTGAGTCCCTGTCGCGATACGCAATGTTCAGTGGGAAGGTGAAACTGTCAGTGTATGTGCGTGTGAGTGGTGTGCGTTTG
>JAAUXT010133093.1_pt1 | contig 23572 bp, 16 predicted proteins | sample 7278171 | NCBI WGS metagenome assembly JAAUXT01 (sample SAMN14350112, study PRJNA611818) | marine sediment metagenome | isolation source: surface marine sediment (1.8m) | place: French Polynesia: Moorea | collected 2018-08
AGACAGACAGACAGACAGACAGACAGACAGACAGACAGACAGACAGACAGACAGACAGACAGACAGACAGACAGACAGACAGACAGACAGACAGACAGACAGACAGCGTACAAGGCAGCACAGACATTGGAACTTTCGGACACGTTTTCTCTGCTCTTTGCGCGTTTCAGGGCAAAAAGCTCATTTTCACGATCGCTGTGGAGACAAGTTGAACACTCGCAGTTGAAAAATTCATTTTGCAAACTTCACAAAAATAATGACATGTCTGTTTTGTGCAATTTGGTGCGCATTTGCACTCGCTGGTCCAGAGAGCGGCGTGGCAGCTGTTTCTTGCAGTTTCTGGAACAGCTTCACGATTGCGCTCAAAAGGCGGTGGCCCCAGAGCTACTCACTCAGTCATAGATCTACTCCTCAAGCCTCTCATATCACGGCTTTTTTGCGCGGAAAGTACACCAAACACCTCACCACAAAAGTGTCACTGTGAGAGACAGCACAGTTTTTTCGACCTGTGTGGACTGAAGAAAAGGATTCATGGCAAGCGCACTGGAAGGATCTCACCGCACAAGATGTGTGACATTCTGCTCGATCTGATATTTCGCCGCGATTGTTTTTTGCGGGACATAACGTTGTTTTCTGAACAAGGTTGCATTCTGCGTTGAAAAGGGAAGCACCACAAACTCGAGTGTGCAGCAGAAGCATCCTGGACACGTCGTGCCATGGTGAAATGGGAGTCGCGGTTTGAGTGATGAAGACAGCTGCTTCTTCTTCCTCACGAAAACATTGTGCACGTCAGGTCTCCGAGACAGCGATGTGACAACATCATTCCTGCAGCCGGCCTCAAAATCTCTCGGTGTCCTGCAGTGATTGTCTCGACTGCGGTTCTTTGCTTCACGATCACGCGCCGACACGCAGCAGACCTGTTGCTGGAACTTCGGACACATTTTGGGGTAAGAACTGAACCTTCATGATTGTTACACGTGCTGGTTCCTCTTTTTAAGAGAGAATAAATGTTGACACCGAGGGAACAAAGCCTCAAGAAGGCATGACACGTTTGTGCCTCATCCGTTTTGCACCATAAATACATTTGCTTAATCTGTTGCTGCACTGGAAGTGCGAACACATTTGCCTTTGATTTGATCTGTTTGTCGAGTGAAAAATTCATAAGAACATGAGTGTCTGTCACAACACGGCCCGTGCGTCGTGCTGTCGTCTGACAACTCACTGCAATGGAGATAGAGACACTGTTGCTCCTTTTGGATACAGTGACATACAGTGACACACAGATTCTCATCAGAACACAGGAGTATTTTGTTGCAGACACGTTTTTGCAATCCAAAACCTTCATCACAATTTTCTTGCATCAAAACAAACAACGTGGGTTCTGTTGATTCGCTCTTGAATTTTGTGTCTGTGAAATCAAATTGCATGACAGACCAGTCAAGCTTTCGACGGACAAGAAGCAAGCATTGGACTTCTGATGTCTCTTGGAATCGAAATTTTCTGCCCACAAAAACTTAGATGTCAATCCAGAAGGCACTCCTATAACAACCACGACGGCTTGCTTCTTTCAGTTCCTCATGTTCTTCCTCCACACATCGGGGGGTCTCGAAGAAAAGTGAAATTAACTCTCCATGCTCGTCTAAGCCGAGACATTCCGCGCGATGTGCGATTAAAAATTGACGACTTTTGTCGCCCTGCTTCGGATCAGCTTCCGTCGTTCCGTGTTCTTCCGTTTCATGCGTGGAATCCTGCCTTGTGAGATTCTCCGACGGAACCAAGATATCTCGTTTCAACGTGCGTTTCAACAGACTCACGAGAGAAACAAAAATCGCAAAAAGGTCCACGTGCCTGCGGGTTCACCCAGAAGATCAAATGTTGACCCATCTTTCGTCCGCAAAAATATATTACACAAAAATCACACAAAAATGTCCCTTTCACACTGGGATGAGGCAAAGTCTGCATGAAAACTCCGTCCCTTTTCACCAAGGCCTGTCGCAGCTGCGAGACTTGCCATGCGGCTTCGCGCTGTGAGGAATGACGGGCGTCTAGTCTTTCATCTTGTCCCGCTGTAAACTGCGGATGCACAAGACGACGGGTGCAGATTTAGCGCGCATCCGCCGGTGTAATTTTTCTGTAATGAAGCCAATTAGAGGCGATAAGCCGGGTGACGGAAAATCCATCTCAGGAACAAACACCTTCTGCTTCTCAGAACCGAGCGTCGACACGCTCACCGGTATTCTCGGACAAGGTGAGCAGTTTGCTGTTGAACAAAACGCCCTTTTTTAACAAGCAGTGTCAAGTTTTGGTTCAACGATGTGTGTTGAGGGAGAATTCGATTGCCAGTTACGTATATGAAGTGAGTTGAAGTGGTTCACAAAGAAACGAAAGTCTTGTCGCCTTTGATTTGTGTGGTTTAATTGAAGGCGCATAGAGAAAATATTGAATCGCTATTGACTCACCAAACATCGCCGATTCATTGTGGTTTTGAGAGCCGGTCCACAGATGCGCCGTTGTAATCACAGCTGACGGACATTGGGCGATTCACAACGTGAATTCCAAGCACAAATGATGTGTTCGTTTCAGATGTGCACCATGCAGGGTTATTTCTTTGCCAGAGGATAACAACATTGAGCTACGAGCGATTCCAAACCTCAAGATTCTTTTCACTGAAATTCATTTTACAGAAATACTTTGTTCGTCATTCGTAAATTTTGATTGGTTTCTGTGTCCTTTCACCAACTCGGCAATTGTTTTTTTTTCAATTTTCATAACCTTCGTCGCAGCCTTTTTGGCGTCGGAGCGGCTTGTGCTGTCGAATCCACGTCAAGCAAGAAAAATTTAGCGGCAGCTGGACGAAAAAGTCAAAGTGTCGGTCGCCAGAGTCTGACAGAGGTTCGTTGATTCTCTGAAATTTGGTTCAATAGAGTGGCACGAGACCAAATTCCTGGTCCTGTGGCTTGACGTCAGGTCCTATTGCGCTGTCGCACCGCGCGAACAGCACAGGCCCCGTGTTTTGCATCCTTCCGGGAACTAGACTGGTGCATCAAACCTATTGTACCAGCCACAACTACTCAACTGTTGTTGAAGCAGAACGAATAGCAGAGCATTGACTCTCCCTGCATTATTAATGACACATTGAGCTGAGAACCATAACTCGTAAGAACTGCACCTCTTTGCCATCACGTGCCCTTGATTACACAACGTCTCGCGGAAGGCGTCAATGCAGTACTTGCGTGAGTAAATGTGTGCATGTCTGGCTCTGCAGTTTTGAATGGTTTGCAGGCTTGTGCAATGCAAACGTTGAGTTTCTTTTTTGAAATTTTGTTTTCTGCGTTTGAACTGCAGCTGGTTGCATCTTCCCCCTTCGACCTGTTCTTCCTGTGTGCGGTTGTCAGTTGCAATCATGATGCTGCACAAAGGAAGTCGTCCTTCAAATGAAAATGACAGAAACTCCCATTGTTTATCATTGAGCATTTGTTGAAAAGACATGAACGTTGTGTTCTTTTTCTTCGTAAGTGCTTGTTGTTTGCAATTGAGATTCCGGAGAAAAGACGGGGGCCTGACATGCCTCGCAATGACAGAGCTCTCTATTGCAAGGCTCCTGGGACAAAGCTGTGGTCCTGCATGTCTCTTTCTTGTGTCATGACGATGACTTTTTTGCTCCCTCATCGTCGTTTTAGATTTCTTTTTTTGATGGCCTGAGACCAGAAGGCGCTCGTTGCGCAAGGACAGTGTCATCTGGCTTTCACCATCTTTTTCGCACACATTTTCGCACAGTCCGCTCAAGAATTGTTTCTCTCACACATTCGAACCCATCCTTTTCTCCGTCTCTGTGTTTCTGGGTTGCCAGCCACGGTTGTCAGGTTCTGCTGTGAGAGAAACAGACAGCGCTAAGCAGCTTTGCCGGGCTGGTCTGCCTGTTGCAGAACAAAAGACTGAGTAGCTGAGTGAGCGTTGCGTTCAGCACGTCCCGCGGCTGGGTCATTGTGTCACAACAGGCGCCGAGAGCTCGAGTAACTCCGCGTGAAGACAGCAGCCTCGGTTGTCATCGCCCTAAGTAGCTCAACGTCTATTGTGGGCAGGCTTCATTCAGACAGCCAGTCAAGGTTATTGCTGCAGGCATCACGGCTCTTGCGTTGGCAAAGAAAAGAACAGCATTGCCGTGTCCCAAGGACAGATTCGCTCGGGGAATGCGGCGACAGGCTGATGAACGTCAAAAGTTGTTTCCAGGCTCTGTCAGATCAAAATCAAAATTCTTGGACAAACGCCTCGCAACTGAGTGCACATTGTGACAGGTTCACTTCCACCCGAAAATTGACGGCGTCCAGCACGGCGCGGCGTCCCGTGCGGCGCGCATGCGCAGAGCGGCGCGTTCATCAGGCGGCGCTGACGCGGCGCGGGCACCCGTCTGACCCGCGACTCGCACCCACGACCCGCAGCCTCGGATTAGCACCTGGCGCACACTGCACTTTAATCCCCAGCCAAACACATACATTGTGCGACACAAGCTATGCTGTTCTCTTGCGGCTGTGCGGACGCGAATGTGGAATGTTTCAAATTGCAACGATTCTGGTGGTCACGTTGCAGTGACTTCCTTTCCCAAGTCACACGTCCAGCGGAAGTATGGCAACATTTTGATTTGGCCTGAAACAAACAGAACTGTATGTTCGTACACGACACATGACCCCAAAATCATGGTTCTATCTCCCGCGGCTTGTCCGAGGTGAACAGACCGCTGTTTCGAGGTGCTGCGGTGCAGAACGACCAGCAGGATCCGCAGCTACATGATCGAGCCAGTCGCTGGTACGACCAGCCTGAAGTACCCACTTCACCCGAATGACACTGCATATTCGTTGTTTGGGAGACTTTTCCCCCGATCTATTTCTGCAGGCTCCTCTCGAGTAAAGTTCTCACAGATTCCATACGAAAAAAAAGTCGCTTGTGACAGACCCATGAATTGGGACTGCAAGATGTCGACTGGTGGCAAGGCAGCAACTGCAAGAACGGTCGAGAATGTTGTGGACTGAGCAGCGTGTTCCAGTTGTTGGTGTTGAGTGCAAATGTGGTCGAGGTTCGTCACCGCAGACGTGCAAAATGTAAACTCTTACGTGAGAGTGTTTGAAATTTTGCTGATATGATGTGTGGTTTAACAAACTTGTGCTCCATAAAATTCTGTTGATCAGTGCAGAATGAACAGATACAACGCCTGGCAATTTGCTGCAAAAGCAGCTGCTACTCTGCTGAGACAAGGCTTGTTGCACTGACACATGAAGGTCTGAGAGTGTTTCCTCTTTCAGCAGTGATGATCCGGTGATAGAAGTGACTCACAGATCTGACAGACCACGCAACTTCTCATCACATTTTGTCAGCTCTTTGTGTCAAGGTCAATGAGTCTGTCGTCCTTTTGGTTCGCATGTCACTGAGAAGCCAGCTTTGCTCTGTTTTGCAACCCCCTGCGTTGGTCTTTTGTTTTGCCCCAATGATTAGTTCTGTCGAGATCTGTGGCTTGTCTCGCTCGTCATGCTGGAGCATCAAGGCATCGTGTCACCTTTTTGATATCGGCGCCAACTGGCGTTTACAATTTAACCTGTCTCGGGTTTTGCCTGGCAGTGTCACGAATATAACTCTCGTTGCATTTGACTGCCTCTGAAAATTTCTCAGTGCTCATGATTGATTGTTTGACTGATTCCCAATTGTTCTTTTTTGAGCGTTTTCCACTCTTGTTTCTGATTTACCTGACATTTTGGCATTTTGAGATATCAACAGCCAGAATCTTTCCTGCACGTTGTTTCAAAGGCACCAGCATGAATTACGAGCTGAATTATCGAATCAAGAATCATACGCACACACAGCGGAACCTGATTGCGAATTTGCGCGAATATGTCTTTGTGAGCTGAATCAGAAAATTCCTTTCATAGTTTGCACTCCGCGCAAGTTCATGTACGTTTTTTCGCTGGGGTTGCAGAGTCCTGCGAGCGCCCAGGTCTCACAGAGGAGCGCTCCACCTCTGGTCCTCATAATTGCATCTGAATCATAAGCAGCAGATTCGATTTGGCCACAAAACTGACGAAGCGAATTAACAGTAATGAGGTAATTGCTCACGGCATTCAGGGAATCACTGATGAATACAGCTTTTTTCTTGTGAGTTGCCAGAACAAATAAAATGCCCTTGGGGTCACAGGGTTCGAAAGAATGTGTGATAAAATGTGCGAATGTGCCCGCGACAACATCGATTTCGGAGGTCTGGTTCCAGATGAGGTCCGAATCTCAGAGGCTCTCAAGCATCGAACAAACGTCACCTGAACAGCTTGTGTGCAACAACCTGAGTCTCTTCCACTGATTCGTGACATTGATGGTGCATGCTGAGACAAGTTAATCATTAAAGGTTGATCAGCGTCCTGCACCACTGTGCAAGGCCTCTCATATTTTATGCATCCTCACCTCTGGAAGTACAAACGGATCGATGCGAGTTTCCTGTGTGTGCACCACTGTCTGTGTATCTTCTGCCGATACCCAATATGAGTGTATGCTGAGGAACAGGCAAACCGACAATCACTGGTTGAGAGGTGCGGTGTGATGGGGAATGGCCACAGTATCGCCATATGGGACTCAGCTGCTCGAGAACGGACAAATGGAAGGAAGCGGAAGCTTTGCTCGGGTGTTGCTTTGATTGTCGTTTGTCTCCGTGTGGGCGAGATGTTGAGCGATCTGCTGCTGCCGAAAGCTCGCAATTCCCCAGTCACGGATGAACCGAATGTGCGGGACGGGCTGGGCTGTCAACGCGTATCCTGATTCGAGGAGTACATGTGCGGCCAATCTGTGTTTCAGGTCCCCACTGCCCCGGGCCTTTCTTTCAATGGTTCGTCTTGTGTTCATAATGTTCAAGCAAAGGTATCTCTGTCAGATCCACAATACGACAGGGAGTGCTCATCCTTTGGATTCGACCAAAGTTGGGTCACAACTTCGACATCTAAATTTGTACGAGGGAAAGTTGGGGACACCGAATGAATCTGTTGGAGAGTCTGGCATGAAAAGGAAATTTGGTGCAGAACTGGGAGTTCGAGTCTGTATGTGTCCGACTTGTTGCGTTTTTGACAAAACGGTTCACAGATCTTTTTCAGAGGCTGCTGAAAGTTCAGAAGAGTCAGACGAACAAACTGGCGGTATATTTTTTCGCGAGCTGTTAGGAAACACCCACATTCTTCTTTCGCTCCTTTGCTCTTCGTTTGTGTCGAGTTTTGTTCTCAATGCTAATTTTTCTTGAAATGGAATCTGATGAGAATCAGCGGGACATCAGGGGCGCTGAGATGCAGAACAGCAGGAGGAGCCGCGAATCGGGCTGCGGAGCGTGAGCATGAATGGACCCACGCCCGATCTCCTTTGTTGACTCCCGGAGCAATTTGAGTCTCTCCTCTTGGTCCGATTTGTCCCAGAACGTTGTGTAATGTCAACACAGAGGCTGCTGCCTGGCAACTCTGGTGCGCGTAGAATAATGTTGGTTGTTTCACTGTCAGCAGCAAGGAGCTCAGTTAATTGGCGCGGCACGGCAGCTTCCGTGAGAGTCCCATTGACCTTGAGAGGTGTTCACAAGTTCGGTTCCAGGTCCCCAGTAGTTCACAGTCGAATCAGAGTTGATATTTTTTCTAGATGTGGACTGGGGTGGTTCCGTGTCACTGAAACACGAATGCATCTTGGCGCAGTTTCGGACGCATGAAATATCTTTCGTATTACAATGGCTTGCCGATCAACAATTCTGACGGTTGGTTTGAGGGGTATTGCTCATCCCTGTTTTCCACAGTGTCTCAGTCCTTGGAAACAACAACGCGTGTTTTTCCACGAGCGGAGGCAGATAGGACACTGTGTAATCGCATTATGCAAAGCGATCTCCAACGAGAAAAGCACACAAACTTCAGTTGCAATTTGTCTCAATATGCGTTATGCACACAAACATGGTTCCTGCAACAACGACTATCTGGCAAGGGACGGTTGTTTGCAAATTTGACACTTTTGTCCTCAGTTTTGGGCTCCTTTTTGCGTCTTTGCGAGCATCTTTGTCGTCGTCCTTTCTGCAGTGTACTGCCTGCTGGGTGCATGTCACAGGAACATACCATTCAGACAAACTGCTGAAGAGCTCTTTTCTCTGTGTGCACAGTTCTGCTGGGATAATTTCCGTCATGCACGAAGAGGAGTATTTTCTTGCAATCAGTAGCGAGGTGCTGTATCCAGTGACGACATCGTGGGGTCTATTGTTTCCTCGGTGGATTTGGGAAATAAGCCTGAGTGGGCATCGCATGCAGTTGTCGGCTCTGAGTGGCTGAGTGACCCGAGGAGCTTGCTGCACCCTGGGAACCCTGCGCGCCTCCTTTCTCTCCTGATATGCTAAATTCTCTTGTTAATAATCACTGAATCGGATGACAAACTGTTGTAGACATCCCTCTTTGTGAGCTTGCGTGATTGTTTTCCTTCATCGCTTCACCTGCATTGGGGATAGTTTGTGAAATCAGTCAACTGTCTTCACGAATGCAGGCTGCATCCGCGGGTCTCGCTTTCCATTCTGGACAGAAACATTTGAACAAACAATCTGCAGTTGATGCGGAGGAAGAATCCGACGATTGTCAGCCCGACGTTCCAATTCAACACGTTGAGGTTGGAGGGGTCGGGTGGATCCGATGGAAAAAGAAAATCATCTTGCAAGGGACTCCATTTCTCGCCATGATCATCGCATTCGCTAAACCCAGGCAATTGGAGCCGCACGCACAACGGTCCCCTCCCCCAACATTCCTCCCGCCCGCGACAATCAGAGAATACAAACAAGAGGCGCTTGTCCTTTTCTGGGTTAATGTCCCAATGAGCGGAGCCTCTGTAATGATGCGCGCATCACTCAGTGCGAAGCTTTGTTCCTTCTGTGCCTGCAGTGTCTTCTGCAGTCAGAGTCAGGCTTCGAGGGTCGGAATCCAAACAATCAATGCTGACAAGTATCCTCGCACTCGCAGCTTTCCACACAACCAGTTTGTGCTTTTCCTCCTGCAAGACAAACCAGTTTCTCTTGTCAAAAGACAAGCACAACAGCTGTGTTTCACGGATTCCTTTTGGTGTTGTTGCAGGAGCTGATGTGAAGACGCCAGGCGTACAGAGCACCAAATTTCGACGTCTGTAGAAATTGGACATTCGCTGCAAGTTACAACCCAATATAGCTGCAGAAAGGAGGAAAAATGCACAGGAACGTTTGGATGAGTGACGCCTGTCTGCGCTAGAACTTGGCCAAAACTCAAGAAGCAAAAAGTACATTTTCCTCAGACCTAGTGCGGAGTTTGTGAGCTCAGAATGGACAAAGACGAAGACAGACGACAGGGACAAGTCGCCGCGCCGACTGTTGGTGGAAGATGGACCGTCAGCTGCTGCGTCAGTCTGCGCTGGATCGCCGTCGTTCTTCTGCTCAGTTCAGGTGAGTGACCCAAACTAACCAACTGACGCAACTTCCACAAGAAGCCTCAGAAATGTCGACCTGAGGCGTGACCATCAAACCAAGGTTGACACTTTTCAATTTGCTTGCGTGTTGTCCGCGTTCACAACATGGAGAACTAGAGGCTGAAACCACTGATGTAATCTGGTGAGTTGAATTCTCATCCTCGACAAGGCGAAGGCTGTCGGGTGATTTGAATGGCTCACATGTTCAGGTTGCTCTTTTGAGCACTTACTTTGGAATGTGTTTTGGCTCAATAAGCGTTCAAAAGACAAAGTAGAGGTTCTTGTTGCCACAAAGAGAGGGTTGTCAGTCAAAGAAAATAGTCATTAGTCTTTTGTTTTGGCAGCCTGTTTTCAGATTCTGGGCCAAAGAGCAGCCCGATCAAGCAAGTGGAATGAGCAACCCGAATTCAAATCACCGCGAGGTCCAGGGGCCTATATTTTGGGGGACAAGTTGCAAAAATGGAACAAACCCAATTCAAAGCCTCGCATGGGAAAGCTTCAGTTCTGTTCGTGTCTCCGTCTCACATGCTGTGCAGCATGTGTTGCATCTGTCAGGTTTCCCACGTGAAATTCACTGTCATTTTGTTTCATTGAACTGAGTCTTCCACGCGGCAAACGTGAGAGAATAAAAATAGACCTTTCTTTGCAAATAAAAACAAAAACAACTTGTGTTGCTCTCATAAAACATTCAACATACCAAAGAACCAAGGTGTCTGGTGTTCTTGGAGACAGTTGAAGTGCAGACAGGTCAATTGCTTGAACCACTTGAGAAGAGACCCAATGGAAAGACGTCGGGACATCACGATCTTGAGTTCCGAGTCGGCGTTTTCACCCCTTTATTCAACAGAATCTGGAAAGTCTCAAGGGTCTGATCCCGGCCGTTGTCCCGCAGACGACGCACAGTGCCTGACGCAATGGTGCAGCTTTCCAGAACATTACGTTTCAACAGTGAGTTGAGCGAATCATGATGATGATGATTTAACAGCGGTTTCTTGTCATCATGTTGAATTAAAGTTGATGAACAAGGGAGGACCGTAAATTCCCCGTTGATGATTGTGTCAAGAGACGAGAGTTACATTGAAACAGAATTCCCTGGGGCATGCTTGCTCGTTTTTTGCGTTTCCACCAATTGAAAATAAAAAGAGGTACGAACTCGTGTTGGAAAAATTTGCAGGCGGCGCATTTGACAATCCCATGAAACGTATTTTTGCGATGCGGCGTTGTTCGAATGTCGCACAAAGCGAGCGGCGAAAGGGTTTCCAAAGGGCAGTCTGAGTGTCTGGAAATGAAAAGGCAGTCTGTCAGCCTCTTGGTAAAAAGATCTGTTGAGCGGACTCAGCCAATGTTGACAGAGCTGTTCGCACACAGATCTGGCACCAGAGACGAAAATGGCTTTGTTGTCACTCAGTGTGTGAGCAACACTAACAAATTTCAGACTTTTGCTTGCAGACTCATCACTGAAGCCAAGAATAGCGTGACTATCGAGTGAAACCTTTTTGCTACTTCTTGGGCGACAAGTCGTGATATCCTCGCAAGGACAGTGGCCAGTGGGAAAAATGTATTGCAGGTGCAGTACTCACTCACGAGCTGCTTCAGTCGGCGCCAGTTGAAGTGTCAAAGAACACGTGGAAAGTTTACGTCTCCAAACAGAGCATCACGTCAACAAATTGGTGATTTTGTGCATTTTTGTTGCAAAACGGACCCCAAAGAGACCTTTCCACCCTCACTGATGCAACCTTTGAATTTTCTGGCTGATCGCTGTTCAATATTTTCTGATTTCAATTTCAAATAACTTTGCTGGAGACAACGTTTGAGGCCATATTGGGGCCATCGCAAAATCAAATCTGGTTTGGCCCGAAACTCCAACACGCGTTCAATGAAATCTAGATCTCTTGGACAAGTGCGTCGCTTTCCATTTTGTTGTTGTGCGCAGCTTTTTGGGGAAAATGCAGCTGAATGCTTCTGCACGAACGTCAGTGTGTTCGACAATGAAATCACCTGAATTCCATTTCCGGCGCGAGGATCTTGAAAATGAATGCTTCCAACGTGACGGGGCAATCATCGCCGTCCTGAATGCATTTTGAAACACTCCTGAACGCAGCGATTTCAACATTAAAATTACTGACGTTTGGCATGGGATTTGCCGGGTTTTTCCAATCAGCCCAAAAACTTGAGATTGATGAAATTGCCTAGATAAAAATGTTCACGGAAACTGTCGGAAGTGAGATTGAAATGATCCAGGGTGACGTCACTGCACTGGATCTGAACGTGAGCACCTGATCCAAAAGAAATGGACGGACGCGGAAATTCGTCACTGCTTGGCCCCGAACCTCTTGCCGAACGTTGAAACCGAGACTGCGTCACTCCCTGTGCACAGGTGCTGGATCCTCAGATGCGCCCTCGCAGGTGTCTCCTGCACTTTTCTGTGCGCCAGTGAACAACGCGCCCGGGGAAGGTAATGAGGAGGGAAGGAGGATCACTGCTGCGGCTTGACTCCATTCACATGATGCCATGATTGCCCCCGCCCCGCAGAGCTTCTGTACGGCGTCTCCCACTCGCACCGTGAGTCCGCCAGGATTATCTGGGCTTTGTGCATTCTGATTGGGTGCTGTCACAATGACAGCGATCATGGCGAATGTGCCATTTGCAGAAGGTTTCGTCTTCGAGGCTACAAAGCACCATCCTGTCCGTGAAAATGTACGTGGTGCGTGTCAGATCCGTTTTATGGAAGTTGCGCACGAAGCCATTGGCATGGCCATCTTCCAAGGGAGCAGGATCTGGCAGACGCAATACTGGGTCCGTTGGGCCCAAAGATTTCGAGTGCTTCCTGTTTTCATTCGAGCCAGATGTACACCTTCACTTTCACGTGGTTTACTGTTGCGTCAGACTCGCCTGTTGCATACAGACACTATATGCGCATATTTCTCCGGAAGCGAATGAAGCAGAGCGGTAGCAGACTGGTGCCGCGAATCTTCCCCGCGTGGATAACGGGGCTCATCCCTCACTCCGTGCTCTCTGTGTCACAGACCTTCTATGGCCTCTCCGACAGTCTCTCTTTTTCTCGCCCCAGGCCTCGTTTCCAATCTCAGGTTGCCAGAACGCATACTAAGCGACATGTGCAGCATGAAGATGGTGTGTCACTGTGGTTCAGAAAACTTGCTTTTGTTGTATCCATCTCTTTATGTAAATGTCTCGTGATAAGGGGTGGGCATCTGTCTTTGAGAGCCCCAAGCAAATCCGAGGAGTCTTTAATTGACACACATCTGTTGAGTACTGGCCATCCTTTCCCCAGAGTGCCAAAACACAGGCGCCAAAGTTAGGGTAGACCTGACATTTGGTCGAAGTGATGATGTCAGTACTGAATTTTTGTTGATCGATTTCCCCACGAGCGAAAAACATTCGAACCAAACGACTTGGTTCATTGCAAGTGCCTTTGTGGCTGTACCAGACAAAGAAGCTTCAATGGAGCTTTATTCGTGTCAAACTTTTGGGTGCGTGAGAAAAAGTCTTTCAAAACAGCTGTGTCTTCTTGTATCCCCAAACACGACAAAACAAACCAAGCAAAAACGTGTCACAGTGCTCGTGTTTTGGAAGGCAAGCGAAAGGACAGAGTCGACTGCTTTCAGACTCATCACCTTTGTTTTGAGATTTCGTCTGAGTAAGGGCAAGCTGTTTGAGGGACCAAACCGTTGTTGCCGAAGGTACAGGAGGCGCACAAGATTTTTGAACCTTTTTTTTTGCACGAGGAAAGGTTTCAACATGGACTGCCAGACAAAGGGCAAAAGTAGCAGTTGTCTGAGATGCAAAAACAGTCTGAGAGTGCAGGATAGGCAGCGTCGGAAAGGAACCCGTGTCCTGGATTTGCAGCATGTTGTGCCACCCAGCGTGGTGTCTGTGTGCTCACAGTGCGAGGGGCCCGTTCACGGCTTGAGGCTGATAAGCTTCTAATGAACTGCCTCAAATTAATCGAATAGCAAGCTGTGCAATGGTGGCAATGTGAAAAAGGATTTAGATTTACTTCCAACAACCCATTTCTCAAGGTATATGCGCGTGGTCTGAAAAGATGTAAATATGACAAGGGAAATATTGCTGGGCCTCTCGACGTCCACACCGATCTATTGGTTCTTTGTTTCCAACAATTGTTGTGCAATTCTCAGCTATTGCTCCTCAGGGTTCCCCGAAAACGTTTCAAACGTTTTCACAGAGAAACAATCAACGGTGTGGAAGAACAGAAAGTGTGTCCTGAAGCAAAATTAAAATTGAAATGTCAGACCCAGATCCGATCCCTTTGAAAGTGAGCCTACCGCCCCCCCCTCACAAAGCTAATTCTGAACCTACAGATTGAACACACCGCGGTTTCGCTTTGGTTCGTGCGATGCTGATTTGCATCAGAAAAGTACAAAGGAAAGAAGCTGAATGAACTTAATTCAGACAACTGTTGCAGTTCAACAGCCATCTCCAACTGAACTCGAGTGGACTTCCAACTCAGCCTCGAACAGTGATACTGGGCAGCTCAAAAATCGCGAACGAAAAACACAGGTTCTGCAATTTGCCCTGGTCCATTGGACAGTATTTTGGCAACTTGCGCGCCTTTCCCACAGCACGCCTCTTGGAGTGAACGAATCCATATCCAGCGCTGTTGAGTCTGCAGGCCTGCAGTCTCGCTCAACAACCCGTGTGCATCAAACATGGAAACCGCCCCAGGGACCGACGGTGAGCTCACGCTTTTGACAGCGAGGTTTCAAATCCATTTTTATGTCGGCCATTCCAGGTCGTTTTTCGTGATGCGTCAAATTTTGCTTGCACCAGACTGTGCGTGGTTTTCGGGTGAAGACAAGCCAGTGATGCAACAAGCGTCCATGACAGAACGGAAACTGAACACAAGTTGTGGGTTTGTCAGGAACGGGGGTGAAACAGCGGCCCCGAATTGCGCCACGGTGATAGTCATGAGGTGCAAGAGAAAGCCTTTGTTTTGGACAACAAGCCTTGAAATCCGGTGCCCCGTGTTACTGACAGAAGCCGGCCCCTTTCTGTATGAAATCCGAATGGCTGCCGGTCAACTCGTTTCGGCGGGTTTGGCTTCCATATTGTAAGGATATACGCCCACAAAAGGGGCAGTAAAACCATGTAAAACTGTAACTAAAGGTAGAATGCAAGGTTCAAACCTGGCACTAACATGTATGTGACAGGCAAAATTGACTCATGAGTAAAAATACCCTGATGTAAGGAAGCTGCTGTGAGTCTGATAGAATACTCATGGCACAGAGTAGGATCTCCTCCAGGAGCACTAACAGCTAAAAGTCATACACTGGGTTATCACACCCACACACCATAGAATTTGGACTCTGTTGCAAAATCCAACTAGCATGCTGAAACAAGAAGGGCGCTGAACCAGATACAGACACACTCCTACAAGAACATGTTCTCTCACATGTACCTGAAGCCAGAACGGACTTGCAAGGGACAGAACAATATTTTCGCCCGTCACAATTTCCTTGAACGGAGCAGGGAAGTGGCTCAACACTGGACAGGTGGACAGGCTGATTTTGGAGGCAAATGCTGAGTTCTCTCGTGACCGATGTTCAAGCAGAATTCAGCTGGAACGAAAGTGCAGTGCGGCGTACTTTTGGAGTTCCGTGATAGGCAACCAAATCATCAAAGTCAGAAGAACCAAAGTCGAAAACGAACAGCAAAATCAAACTCAAACACCGCCACAAAATTTCGACTCCTAAATCGCCGCAAACACGCGGCCCAGATGTTCTCCCAGCAGTGCAACCTGCTTCGCTGCACTTACATCACAATGTAAAGCTCAAGTGAAACTGGAATTGATCGCAGTCGTGGGACCATGTGGTCCATGTCCCATGGAGTGCGAGTTCCGTGTCTCTGCTGGTGAAGACCTGATTCGGGTCCAACAATTCTCCGGGCAAGTGACCAAAGTTAGAATTGTCAATCCATGTAGATCCAGGGCTCACTGCCTGGGGTGTGTCCATTCACTCCAGAATCCAGGTGGAGCCGTAATTGGCCCGGTTCTCTGTGCTGAGTCTTGTGATTAACACAGATATTGAAATCAGGAAAGGAATTGCCAGGCAGGTCGTGGGAGCTTGATTGAAGCGGTCAAAACACAACGTTTTCCTGGTCACCAAATGGTATCTGTGTCGCTGATCTGGCAATTGGGGCATGTCAAAAAGGGCCAGACGTGTTCGCTGAACTTCCGTGTTGATGCAGCGCATGGACACAACTATTGTTCTATCTGTCCAGCAAAATTGCTTTTCAGACGCTACAAGTGTGTCCACTGTGGAGCGATAAAAATGCCTGTTGTTTCGGTCAGTGTTTCAATGCTTCGCCTACTAGCTGCGGCGGACCCGTCCAGGTGGGAGTGATGGTGAACGCCTCCCTGGGTGTCTGACTAACGACTCGGCTTTACAGCTTCAGAATGAGATTTCCAGTGGCCTGATCAAATACTGATAGAACTTCATTGCTTCCCAATGGCTTCGCGCATCAAACTCAATCACAGCCCGACTGAATGGGAAGCGGTGTCTCCTGCGCGTATCATACGCAATAGAGTCGAGTTGCTTCAGTCATTGAATGGCCATCATGAAGCCACAGGAGGAGGATATTGGTGCAGTCGAGAACCACAATGTCCAAACGTCAGCTTGAAAACTCACTGACGCTGAGACAGAAATAAATATTTTCATTCGTGAATGAATTTTTGGGGGACAGATAATTGAACAAAGTGCAAACATGTTTCCTCCATGCGCACCGAGTTGACTTCAGAGAAGATGAGTGGACCAATACAGATGGGGTTTTCATGCTGATGCGCAAACCATTGGTACACAAATTATTTTTTTCATCGCATTAATCTGCACGCAGTGCAAAATGGGAAAGCACATGGGGAATATGAAATCATGTTTGAGAGATTGCGACTTGCTCCTTGTCCAATCAATCCACATTCAGCGCGCATATCCTCCAAGACAAGTCGGATGAACACACTCGTCTTCCTGGATATATGACCACCTCTGAGCTTGAGTGCTCTTTTTTGTGAACTTTCAGTTTGAGTTGGTGTTATACAACTCGTGCGATATCTTCAAACATGAAATCTAAGAGCATGACCATTCATTCTCTGGCCACGAATCATCTCTTGTGGTTTTGACTTGTTGTATAAGTCAACTATTTCACTCATCATCGTTTAATATGTGAAGAAAGAACTCATGCTGCGCACTCGTTCATTCTGAACACATATTGAACGATGATTCGTGCAATATTTGTGACTTCTGGACCTTCACTGGAATTCGACGGATTGATAAACGTGAGACAACGAAAGCTCCTTATCGCCAAAAGCTGCCTCTTTCGAGGCTCATTTCACGTGTGAATGAACAGAGTAACACGAGAAGATGTATCGCCTCACCTCTGTGCACTCAGGATTGAATCTGTCTGCATTTTGTCAAAATATTTTATTGTTCCAGTGGAAAAAAATACACGAAAAGGGCGGTATCAGGGTTGTGTGATTTGGGGAAAGTCCAAAAAGCAGCTAGAAGCTGCAGGAAAGGACAGAACCAATGTCGATCGACCCAATTTTATATTCGCACCTTACAGCTCAGATTTGGAGGAAACAGGTTTCTTGTCCACAATTTCTTGTCCACAAGATGAGAGGGGACCGGTGAGGTTGGACCAGAATCGTCTGTGACCAGTTCGCCCCTGCGACTGTGTCCTCCTGATACGGTCGTCGCGTAACCCCAACCTGGGCCCCCAGTCTGACACTATTTCAGATCAAGTGCAAAAAGGTTCCTCTGATTCCTGGAAACCAAGATGGTCCTGGAAAGTTCGATGCCGATCCTGGTCAGGTCACCTTCCCCACTTCGACTCTGCAGTAACAGCTCAGGACGTCCTCACTCACCATGTGAGGGGCCCTGTGTCTTGGAATGGAACCTGCCACAACGACAGGGACTGAGACATTGAACTGGTGCTGAAGACTTCGGGTCGCACGACTGGGACGCAAATGCCATCGTGGTCATGAGCAGCTCTTCCTCACTGGGCCCAGTTTGCCACCTGGATCAGCGTCGAACCACTTCGCTTGAACTGCAGTCAAGACGGTGCCCTGGTGCCACTAAATGTCCCAATGTGGAAGCAACAGAGCCTCTTTTATGCAAAGCACAGATGATATATTGGGTATCATCACATTTATAAAAGTGTACCTTTACCAACAGTGTTTTGCCCTTTCATGTGGCCTCTCCACCTAAATCTGTCGTTTACAGATCCACTTTGCCAGAATTTATCCGCTTTTGGGTGGGGAAATGGGGCGGTGTGGACAGAAAATAAATGCGCGCTTGTAGCTGGCCACACGTGGAACAGATTAAGGCTCAGTGGCCTTTCTACACTGAAGAAACAGTGACGCCACCATCAGCTCAATCTCCGTGGCGCAGTTTCTTGCTCGTTTGCACACACGATCTGTCATTGTGATCTGTTTGCGTGAAAACACGTTCCCAGCTGCTGACGTTGGCAGAGAATGGCGAGGTTCAGCAAATTCAGGTTTTTGCGTTTCCGTCTGTGGCTGACAGCTGACAGCTTCTTTTGCCGAGCCCTAAAATGCGTGTCAGGTAACACGGTTTTCCTGAGCCTCCTCACCATGCTGTTCCACTCATACTGGCCGCACAAGTTCTTGATCACAGCAATTTGGTTCCCTTGAACGAAAGCTCCCACACAAACACGAAACAAACACCGAAGAACGCGAGTCATGCATTGCAGGAGCTCAGTATGTTCTGAGCACCTGGATCTGCGCTGTTAATCCCAGCACTTGCTTCCCTGCCGCGCGTTAAACGGCAGCTTGCTCGAACGAGCTTCATATCTCTCGTGAAGATGAAGCTTATTCATTGATAATGTGACACAAGGCATTATGCCACATTGAGAAGCGCAGCTGCAAACTGCCTTCGTTACGAAGACAAACACAGTCAAGAGACGTGCGACAGAACAGGATAAAAAGCTAAGGAAGCAATTCAACGTCATTGTTCTTTGTCTCATGAAGCCTTGCTACCATTTTGCACATTAGTTTCGTTTATTAGCAGTCAGGAATTTGATCCCCTGAGTCATTTATATTAATTACCAGATTCTTGCTTTTCTCATAAAATAAAGGAGATGTGTCTGTTGCCATACTTGATGTGTGGATCAGGGAGGCGGTGGCGAGAAGATTTTCCACTGTCGCCGATTCATACACGTGTCTGACCGTCCTCCCTTGAAACTGGGCGCCTCTCAACCTCAGATTTTTACCTGGCCGAAGTTGTGGCAGACAAAAGTTTTTCCGAGGATCGGGAGGCAAACGCAGTGGTCCTCCTTGGCTCTGCCTGCTGGACAGGCAGGAAAAAACGTGGACCAAACGTGGCCCAAGCTACCAGTATTGTGTCAGTGCAAGACAAGAAATGACAACATATATATATATCTGTGATAAATATCGCACAAGTAATGCGAGAAAACAAATGCGCCAGCCAAGAATGGGTCTGCAGGAAACAGCAGGACACTTATCATTTCAGGGATTTCACCGGTATTTCACAGAAATACTCATGATGAACGACACCCTTCCAATAAGTGCGCGCGGGCGTCTTATCTGCTTATTGGGTTTCTACATGTGACAGGATTTCTCGGCGATGTCTCATGTGAGGCGAGGAGTCCTGCAGAAATAATGAAGTCTGCCATATTTGCGATGTTCCCGCGTTTCAGCACCTCGTCAGAAGAGAAATGGTCCTGCCTCCCCACCAGAGCACACAAGTCATTTCTGCTCCAAAAGAAACACGTCACATATCCCAATTTCCACAGTGCACTGCTGCGGGAAAATCTACACTGCTGGATATGGACTGACAATGGAGATAGGTTTTGGGGAAATTGCATTGTGGAGTCATTAACCTGGGTAGAAAGGGATCTACCCGAGTCTGATGAGGAGACAGGGAGCCCGCTCACAATGGGCGCTTCTCAACATTGATGGGATCGTTGCGGAAAGTTTTATGAACGCCTTGTTCATGGTGTTACATGACAAGCATGAGACTTCCAATGCATGAAAACTTGAATGACATTTGAGCAGAGTGGTTGTTGCTTCTTCACCAGTAGCGTGACTCCTGTCATTCGCACAGGGGGCTCTTGTGAAGAGTAAATAGCAATGACCTTGATGCCCCCAACTCAAGAGAGGTTGCGGAAGGTTCCTGAAGCCTCCATGTGTTTGAAATACTCCCTCAAGAATTTCCAGTGTCGGGCGTTAGTTTGTTGTCCCGCTAGATCCGCTTTGATAGTTCACCAATTTCTCTCTTGTCCCCCCCCCCTTGGGCTCTGTGTAATGAAGAAGACACGATCGTGGTCACCTGATAAACGAAACGGCAAAACATTGTTGTATCTGAAACCAGCTGAAGCCTTGTGTTTGTGTCCGAGATTGACTGCTTGGAGCTCTGTCAAGCAGCGACCTCTTTTTCGAACCTGGTTTCCGAGCTGAGAAAAAATCACCTCGCATTGTGCAAAAACAAAGACATACATTTTTCATTGTCAAGATTCAGCCTTGTATTTTGCCCAAGATTTATTGCCTTCTCTGTGTCTTGCTGTGAAATGTTGCTCGAGTAAAGCTGCTGCTCGAGCCGGGGTCCTCTGCGCGACACCCGCCGAGACTCTCTTGGGTGACAGACATTCACACAATCGCGAACAGCCGGCGTTTCAACACCTTCGTCGGGCGTGACTGTGGGACACAGCGGTTTGTCTTTCGCTGAAACCGCTGTCTAACATGCGAGCGTACGAGCGAGTGAGAAGTCAAACTCGCACCACGAAAACAAACAAGTGTGCCTCGAACCGCCAACCTCCTGTTCCACAGGTATTTGAAGGTCAAGAAAGCTTCGAGAGTTTCATCAAATACGACCGTCTCGCTAAACATCGGGAACCTTGGGAGAACATTTGTAGAGCAAGCACAACCCCCCCTTTCTCCCCCCCCCCCCCCACACCTTTCGGCAGTTCTGAGCTCACAACACAAACCCGCACCGCCTTCACTTTTTTGTACCGGCGCCGCGCGATGAGGCAGGAGCCATTTCGAGCCATCCACATGACAGCTGTCAGGAAATGAAGTTGAGACTTCTTTATTCCTCGGGAGAATCCCAATTGATTCTGGATTGCGATGAATGAGTCTAATCTTCTCTTGCTGGTCTTAACCCGCACAGATCGTCCCACGGAACAAGGGATTTTGCACGGTGCAGATTAATGTGAATCGTCGCACAACTAGTTGTTATTCTTCCAACATTGGTGGCTTGAACAAGCCAGTCTGAGTACGCTGAAAATAGTGTTGGCTTGTGTTTCAGAAGACGCCTCTTGGGCCTTGCGACGTTTGAGGCCCTGACTCCGAAATTGTCGTTTCATGACTTCAAGAAGCAGTACATGTACAGGCGTTTGTTGGCGGGTACAATGAACCGAGGCGCTCTGAAGCAAATCGGCAAAAGCTGCGACAAAATGCGTGAAACCCAACCAAGCACCATTTTCTTTGTTTTGTGAACTGCATTCTGTTGCACATTCAACGGCACCATGGTGACGTTTCTGCAATTTGCCAGGAGAGCTGACATTTCTGCAACAACACAAAGCCACCTCGATTCTGTTGCTCAAAGACACAGCGGGAAACAGAAATGGTAGAAGTTACCTTGACGCTGGACTGACAAAACACACATTCTCTTTGACCACCAAAGTTGACAAATTTTACATAAAATTTCTCTTCGTCATCAATGACCTTCTGGACAGAACCACCTGCTGGCTTTTGCCTCCATTGTCCATGACTATTGACTGCAACAGGGATCATTCTGGACGCAATATTGTCACACATCCGCTGTTGTGTCAAACCTGTTGAATCTGGTGGGCGACACAATACAGTCGTCAGCCTTCAGGCGAACACCACAAATTTCACTCTCGTAAAGCTCTCCAATCCATGTTTACTTGTACTTCTGGCATCTGACTCTGCAACGCTGGATGATTGCATTTGTGGCCTCTCTGGCAGTAAACAACCCTTAACGTCTTCATCATGGCAGCCAGCATCTTCGTACGGCAAGGCATCTTCGGTGCAAAGTGCTTGTTTCGGCTCGTCGGAAGTGATTGTCTGGGTGCAGGATGACAATGTTATTTGTCCCGACAGAAACCGTTCTGTCCGAGCGAAAAACAATGCAAGTTTGATGGTTGCCTTGACTGCCTCAAGCAGTAATGGACCGTTATGGTCCAGCAGAAGAAATGCGGTTATTTTAGTCCATCCAGCTGAAGTGAGACAATGGGTTAAGGAGTCGAACAGTTCGATTTCAAGTGTTGAGGTGTTGTGCGCATGGTCGTGGATTTTGTGGTGTGTGAGAGAGACAGAGAAACAGAGCGGGTCGCAGAGAAACGGAAAGAGACAAACAGACACATTGAAATGAACAGAAAGATCAACGTTCTGTTTGACCCGTGAACTCCGGCTGCAGCTTGTACCGAAACAGGGAGGCTGAAAAGGGATCCTGATGTCAGTGCTCTGACCCCTATAAACCTCCTCCGCCAGGCACAACCAAACATCTGGGGAACACATCGTCAACCTTCGTGCGCACACCTTCAGAATTTGGGAATCCACACACTCTTTTAAACGCAGACGTGAAGTCCCGCCACCCTGTGGGCCGCACAAGCCCGAGGTTCCTCACGATCAACTCCTGCATCCGCCGTGCCCAATTTTGGTGTCATGTGTCAGTTGGGATTTGACTCGTGAGTTTATTGGGCTGGAAAACAAAATCATGATCTGTCTTGGAAACAGGTGGGTGTCTGAGCGGTTTGACAGTGCGTTCATTTTGTGCGGTGCGGTTTGCACAAGTTTCGCCGCGGTTCCTTCGAGAGGCTCCCAGCCGCTCGGTGGGAACTCGTAAATCTGGGTGGCAAATGACCCGTGTGAAGCGAAGGACTGGGGAACACAGATGGAATGGCAAATCAATGGCGATGCATTGACGAATGCTCTGCTTTGGCAGTTCTCTTCATATGACCAGTTCAACGGCTCATGCCTTTTCCTCCTCGCGTGGATTTGATCCTGTTGAGGTGTGCCGTGTGATGGAGGTGTTGATTCAGGCAAATTGAGTTCAGGATGAGGTGGTGCTTTAGGGATCATGGTTGTCCAAAACACGTGAACGCTTTCCTCCAAGCCAAACCGTGGAAATCACAGCGACAATGAAGAAATATGATGGCAGTGAGCAGACTAAGAGAGAAGCACAACGTTCACTTCAAATTGTCAGCGAAACCCCAGATGAAAACGAGAGGAACCAAAACCAAAACAAAAAGACGAACAATGACAACAAAATCGACCATCTCTTCGCTGACAAGTCATAAGAGCGACGTTGTTGTGTCGAGCTTGTTCGCAGGTGTCCCGTGCAGGTTCTGAGCCATTCCTGTCATTCACACCGCTCCACCTTCTCGGCTGCCAGACTCACACCGTGCGGTGATGCCTCGACTTCTCTTCTCAGCAGCAGCTGATCCTGGGTGCCTCCTGCTGCGTGTTGCCCAGGACGCACGAGGCTTCAAACGTTCGCGTTCGTCCATTTTTGGTCACGCCCGGAGCCCATGTGAAACGCTGTGTGTTCGATGATGCGTGGTTTCTGTGTGATTGCACCAAAGAAAGCACCGATAGGGGGTTTTCATATTGAGTGACGCGCGGTCGTTTTTTGGGCTGACGTCAAAAAATCCACCATTGGCTTCAATGTTAAATTTTGACGCCGACGTCAAGAAAATGATCGCGCGTCACCAATGTGAAAACCGCTAAACTTGGCGGGTAAAGTCCCGGTTGAGGCCTCAACAAACAGCGTGATACTGTTCAGTCTCTATAAGTGTGAAACCGGCTTATAAAACTCGCGTATTGTGACGCGCGCGTTTGAGTTTTTCTGCTAGCATCCAGCTGTCACACTCATGTGACAGTCAACCGAGTTCGGTGTAGCGGTCCGATAACCAACGCAGACTTTTGTGCCGTGCTGTTGGGTCCACCAGAGGAGATCGCACTCTGCGCCCTGAGTACTCACACTGCGCTTGCTACAGCTTCCTTCAATCCGGGCACTTACACTTCCCTTCTGATTCATACATATTTACTGACTGAGTTATATTTACTTCG
>JAAUXT010086255.1_pt1 | contig 23565 bp, 24 predicted proteins | sample 7278171 | NCBI WGS metagenome assembly JAAUXT01 (sample SAMN14350112, study PRJNA611818) | marine sediment metagenome | isolation source: surface marine sediment (1.8m) | place: French Polynesia: Moorea | collected 2018-08
CAACATCACCAAAAAAATCTTTTTTCTTAAAATGGGTAAAAAATGATTCTGGCAAAATTTCACCATGTTGAGTTATGGACCACACGCTTTTTAGGCGTAGCCTTCTTGTTTTTCTCTCTTTTTTCGTGGACTTTGCTGCTCCACTAACTGCCACAATGGCATCACAAATGAAGCAAAAACTTGCAATCGTGGTGAATTATGAGCTTGTCAGACTTCAGTTCCTTCGTTGACAACGTACTCGTACGGGACGCGCAATTCGCCTTGTTTGTGTGTGTGTGTGTGTGTGTGTGTGTGTGTGTGTGTGTGTGTGTGCGCGTGTGCGTGTGTGTGTGTGTGTTGGGTGGGGTAGCAAGCAAGAGTCTAAAATTGTTCACAAGACAGTGGCACTTCTGACTGTCAACGAAATTGCCTGCTTCACTCCAAGAATTGATTCGAAAGTTTCTTTGCTTCAATTTGTTTTTTGTCACAACTTGTGATTGGCATCTGATTCAGCAAACAAAATCACAAGTAATTCATAAGACATTTTTGTTAGAAAAGAATAGGCAACCTTTCTGCCGCAGCAAGACGGATTTCTGCGAATTGATTGTGGGTTCGCGAGACCCTGAACATTCGGGTCTCCGGGACGAAGGGTGGTCGGACGGGCGGACGGACAGGAAAGGAAGTTTCATCGCACGGTAGAGTCGAGAGCCGAGACAGGAAATTCTGTTCCTCAGTCACACACACACACATGCGTTGGCTGCTACAGTGTGCTTGCTGTGTGGATTGCTGCACAACCAGCTACGGCTGAACATGGTAAACCAGTTGGAGCCAAGTACACGCTGAAATCTTCATATTTTCAAACAAACATACGAGAAACTAAGTGATTCTGTGTTACTTTATTCGTTTCTGGCGAAACTATGGTGAAATAGCAAAAGACAAAGGCAGGAGGGCAGTTCCGAGTGAACATGGTAAACAGTGAGAGGCGCAGCGTTATTGACGAGCATGCTGAACTCGCTGGTCCGTTGCTGCCGCCACCGCCATCTCGCGTTTGGCTCGCTGATTGTCCCAACACATCTCGTATACCCACGCTGCAGGACAGCCTTTGTTACCAACAAAGAGAAAAAAGTCGCCTAAACCCTCAAACACATGTTGACTGACTGAAGCGGCGATTATAGGAACACGGAGAGAAATGTTGTGAAGGAATACAGCCACATTGATGGATATTTTAACGCAGGGGGAACGAGATCACGGAGGAAATCATGTCAGTACAAAGCCACGGTAAAGGTTCACATTGTAGCCGACAAACAGTTGGCACAACATGTACACGTACTATCACCATATAATACTTGTGAATTGGTAACCTATTTGCGCTCAAACTGATAAAGGTGGTTTCTGTAGCGATCAGGGAGATTTTGGGCATGTTGTCTGTTCATTGAGTTGGTTTTCTCCAAAATGAGTTTTAGATACGAGTACATGTGAAGCGTACATGTGTGTATCATGTGCAGGTATGCATGACGCTTACGCTGTTGAACATTGTAGGTTACAGTCAGCAACAGATGATGCCGCCTCCGATGCACGGGGGCTCCACCGGACAGATGGGGTACCCGGGTAAAATGGGAGGACACCCAAACATGAACAATCCTTCAATGGGCGGTAACCAGCAGTACAACAACCAGTATCCCAACCAAGGTGAGTGAGACCCTTTGTGCAAAAACATGGACGCGTTGCTGCTCACAGTGCGTGAATTGCACTTGAATGTAGTCGCCTCTTCAAAACAGTTAAGAGAAAAATACGAGTACGAGGTTCTATCCAACCATAGTAAGAATCATGTTCACCGGTGAAGCCAATTGGCCAGTCTGCACTGAGAATGTGAAAGGAATTACTTGGCTTGAATCAATCACCCATGTCCTTCCAGGCCAATCGTGAACATGATAATTCTCACAATGGTTGGATACAACCTCGTACCTTGAATCCACAACTCCTATTTCTCACACATCTTTGCAGGGAACTTCCGCAACCAGCCTGGAATGGGTGGATACAGTGGTCAAGCAGGATACAACCCTCAAATGGGAGGACAAATGTACCCGTCCAACATGTCGGGTCAGACTGGTTCTGTGGGGATGAACAGGAGTATGTCGAACCCCAACTACTCAAACCCGTACCATCAAAGTGGCATGAACAACCAATACGGAAACTTCAACGGACCCAGTGGAATGGGCCCAAGCAATATGGGATCTGGTGGACCCGCCAATATGGGACCAAATGCTCAAAGTGGAATGTCACAGGGTGCGCCGGGACCTATGAACAATATGGGCCCCAACGTGCCGAGTTCTGGAATGAGTTCCAATGGACCCAGTATTACACAAGGACCACACGGACCTAGTCAGGGCCCCGGTGGCCCTACAAACATGCCCAATGCTATGAATAACATGTCTCCCCAAAACGTGCCTGCGAACAGTGGTATGGCGGGAGGCGGACAACCAGCAGGAACGCCCAAAGGTGCTCAGGCGGCTGCGCAGGCGGCCATGATGGCTGCAGCGAGTTTAGCCTCGACGCCAAACCGCGGCGTTTTCCCGGCGCAACAGCAGCAGCAGCAACATGCGTCGTCCAACCAGCAGCAGAAAACACCCGGGCAGTTCGCGCAGGGACAGTCACAAATGGGTTTCAATCAAAATCAAATGGGACCAGACAATGTGGGAGGCAATATCGGACCAGGTTCTGGATACAACGCAAACATACCCAACAACTTGCCCAGCCAAGATCCCATGGGCAACCAGATTCAAGGTATGGGCGCGAACCACATACCTCCGAACGCTGTGGCTCCTGGGTCTGGCATGGGAATGGGTGGGCAGTCAGGAATGAACACGGGTGCCCAGATGAATGCCATGGGTCCGCCCAGCATGCCGCCACCTTCCTCGTTGCCAGCCAGCAGTGGAGGTCCCATGCAAAGCAGCATGTCCATGGCGGGACCTGTGCAAGGAGACCAGTCGAGTGGTGCTCGGTCTGGAATGTCCGAATTCTCGTCGCAGCCAGGAGGTGAAGACAAGCCTTCCGCCACAAATGCTGGCGATTCGAGCACCTGCGTGACGCAGAGCATCATGCTTCCTGTGACCACCTCAACGGAGAACCAGAGCGCAGAGCAGAGGTCCGTCACGCCGTCTCAGCACTCGGAGTCCTCCAACCAGTCCCAACCCGGTGAAATCACGACCAACGGTCCCTCGTCCATAGTTCCAGGCGGAGAAGATTCCAATTCGCAGGACGCGCTGCCCGCCAAGATCAGATTGCAGAAGCAGGTGAGAGTTCGTTCTTGTCAGTGTAATGGGCACCAAATGTTTGTGTGTTCGTTGACACAACTCTCTTTTGAGTGTCCCGGTGTGTGTTTTGTGAGATACATCTGAGAAGCTGGTTCTCGATCTTTCAGGACTCGAACAGCGTTGCCCCGTCTCCGAGCGCCAACAGCATGTCGTCGCAGCATGACGAGTTCGAGAACATCAGCAGCCCGAGCTGGCCCGGCACACCGGTGAGTTGCCACAAGTCACAAATCCCCCCCCCCCCGACTGCGTGTCGTGTGGATTTGCTTCTTGCCCGGGACGCAATCCAGCCTTGTTTTTTGTGAGGCCTCATGTTTATCGGGGTCACTCCAAGTGTTCGGAGGAGAACGTCTCACAAGTAAATTTATGCTGCTCGAAGAATCTTGGGTGAACTTCCTGTGGTGCTGTTGTTCTGTTGAATATGAGAATCACAGGTGGAGGTGTGAGTTTGCGACGTATCATCAACATCTGTTTGAGAAAACTTTGTGGTACTTGGGATCAAAGAGTAGTTCTTTTCGGGGGGATCCTAAAATGTGTGTCTCCGTTTCAGTTTGGAATTTCTAAGAAAGCTGACGTTTTTCTGCGCCCCACTTGCCTGTGAACTCATTTGTCCGGGTCTGTTGGACTCGCTTTCTGAGACTTCGGTCGTTGCACCCTCGGTCGTTGCAGGGGTGCTCGTCCACCTGAGGTTCAGGTTTCTTTGGTGCTGGAGACTTTGTTCCAAGAAGGAATGACAAAGGAATACACACACATACTCGCACACACACACGCACAAGCTCGACTTCGAAATCTGGTTAGACGTTGTGTGCTTGTATTTTCACAAAAGTCTCACCGTTTGAGAAGCTGTCCTTTGGTTGTGACTCAAATGCAGTTCACTTTCAAATAAGGCTTTTCAGGTTCCAAAACCACAAAAAATTTTGCCCACCGGTATTGTCACACACACTGTGACGTCTGATCAGGATTCTTGGTGATGTGGGATTTTGTTACCTTTCTGAAACGAAATCCTGTGTACCTTGGTGATGTCACTTCGCCTGTGTTGCTTTTGACAATCTGTGTGTTTACAAATAGGCACTCCACTTATAACGACAGATCTATTTTTGGATCGTTTTTTTCACGTCGCTGGATGCGTTACTACATGTAGTAAAGGGCAATTGGCAGATAATGATCATAATGACATTTGCCTGAGCTCAGAATACATGCTGCTGTTTTCAAGGCCACATTCCATTTGAGGAGCCAGCAAGAGTCAATAAAGCAATGCTGTCATTAATGGGATGGGTTCACTAAGTGCAGCGGTTGCAAAAAATGTCAACAAAAGCACGTCCTACTTTGCGCCCCTATATTTCTGCGGCAGGAAGGCGTTTAATGAATGAAGTGGATAATTGATTGGCGGCGGCTGCCCGGCGCGGACCGTGCCTGGGATGGACTAATTGATCCTTTTGTCTGCGTACTCGCGCGATCAGCTGGTGAGGAGGAGACCTGCCGGGGACGACACCTGCCGACCCAGTCCGTTCGGCAGCAGGGTGCCCTGGAGACAGTTTTTTTTGGTTTTCGTGAGCAGAGTCTTGAGTCCTTCAGAAGAAGCAGCGAAAGATTCGCGTGATGATCCTGGAGACAAGTTTGCAGATGGTAACACGCGACAGCTCTTTGTTTCACCTTTGGAGTGTGGACTTTGTTGGTGGATCTCGTGGTCGGCTCCAGAGACATTCAGGATGTGGTCAAATTCGTCCAGAAAGATTCAGGGGATTTCTTTTTTACGACAGTGAAGTGGAAAATGTTCGCGTGGTGTTGCAATGAATGAAATGACTGTGCAGCAGACGAAACATTGGTGTTCATTGGTCTGCAGCAGGCTGTCGTACTGGAGCAAAACAAACAAAACGTAACGCGATATGATATAAATTAGAGGAATACCTGTTGCAGTGGGCTCGAAGCCAAGCAGGACTGTCTGCAATTTAGTGTTGTGTCTGGAGAAGCTGGAAAAACTCCGTGATTATGAACGCTTGAACCTGCCGACCTTTGTAGTACTACACCGAGCACGAGATCATCTGCTACAGCTGATCATCACTGCCCCCCACTGTTGAGTGAACCTCTTGCGTGGGTGATAAATCCTCTCTGCCATTCATGCAACAGGAGCCTCATTCTGGACACAAAGTTGAGAACGTCTGAGGTGCTGTGTTCGTCTGTCTTGGAATCGAGTGGACTGCCAGTGTGATGTTCCGTGGGAATGGACACGTGGTCCGTTCGAGTCTCAGCCTGCTGCTGCTCCAGTCTGTTGCCATGACAGCTGAGTAAAGCAATGTCCATACGGTTTGAGACGGTTTCGAAATATATTTACACATTTTGCAAAACATACAGCCTTGGGGCTTCCAGCAGAAGGCTGGTCATTCGAACTTGTCAGTATGGCAAAGACGGATATGACTTCCTTTGAATTTAAAATGAAACGCCAGTTTGAAATGCTACTTGAAGATTTTATGAGCAACTCTTTGTGGAAGCAAGCCACACAAATAAAGGTAAAAAGCAAGAAAGGGTTGGCGACATCCAGATAGTGGTGTCATCGTTGTCGTCGTTTACGCTGTGTGGTCCTCAAAAAGAACATTCAGTCTGGAATTCCTTTTCTCAAGAACGTGGACTTTACAATTGTACGAGACAGTCTGCTTTGCTTTGCTTTGCTTTGCTTTGCTTTGCTTTACTTTTCTTGAAGATGTGGTGCCGCATTTGTTCACGTTGCGTTGTTTTGCAGAAGCCGCCGGCGGGCAGTGAGGGCGGGAAGCCGGAGGGCGGCACGACGAGCGCCGCCGCCATGAAGCAGTACGAGATGGGCGACGAACTGGAGCGTAAGCCCTTCCTGGACAAGTTGTTCGCCTACCTCGACGACAAGGGCGCTCCCGTGACCGCCACGCCCATGATCAGCAAGAACCCGATCGACCTCTACAAACTCTACACCATCGTCAAGAAAGGTGGCGGACTGCTCGAGGTGAGAAGAGCTCTTTTTGGGTGATTTTGACTCGTGTTCACGATTTCAGCAACTCCAATGTGCGACAACTCCAGTTCGATACAAGCATTGTGAAGTTGAAGTCAGTTGTTGGAATGGCCGAAAAACATACCAAACTTTAATTCAACAAAACTTTCCTTTTGGCTCGGCAATCTGTTTCAAAATGTTTCGTTGAATGTTGCCCAATTTTTAGCTTGACACAACCAGTGCTCTTTCATTGTGTGGAGATTTACATCATTGTCAGATAGATTCTGGTGTCGAAGGCCCTTATTGCTGGAACACTTTTGGTGTTATCGCTGTGTGAAACGTTCTGATAACGCGGTCTCAAAGTTCGACTTCTGTTGTTTCCAGGTCACAAAAGCGAAGAAGTGGAGAGAGATCAGTTCTGCGCTCAACATCGGGTCGTCGGGCAGCGCCGGCTTCACGCTGCGCAAGAACTACATCAAGTACCTGTTCAACTATGAGTGCAGGTTCGACCGCGGCAACATGGACCCGGCGCCCGTGATCGCGCAGCTCGAGCTCATGTCCGGCAAAAAGGACCGCAAGAGTTCCAGCTCGCCAGGTCAGTTGCGCGCGTTGGAATTCTCGACCTGCGTGTGTTACTCACCAGCGTTTGGCCATGTCAGAAGCGCAAAAGATTTGATAAGAATCATCCCCCCCCCAGCTCTTCGTCTGCATGATCATCTTGTGAGGAAGTAAATGCGATAAGCGTGTGTCAGAACATGAGTGTGTGATTTGTAAATGTACCGTATTATCCTGACACATGGGATACACAAAACAAAATATCTGGCAAAAGAGAGGCAGGGTTTTCAGAAATGGCCAGTGATTTAGCAGAGACAAAAATCGTGAAAGACTTTTCGATTCAAAGTGGGTAAAAATTGTCATCTCAGATAAGTAAAACTGTATTCGCACACGAGTGACGGACAAGACGATGTAATACGTGGTGTTTTTTGTTTCCCAGCTGGAGGCATGATGGATGCGTTCAGACCGCCGAGCAACCAAGGTTTCGACGGGTTCGGCGGCCAACAGAGGATGGGCATGAACGAGATGGGAGGCGGCATGGGCCCTGGTGGCATGATGCATCCCAATTCCAATATGATGCAGAATTCTCAGATGCCCTACGGTGGAGGCATGATGCCCAACAACTCGATGCCTCCCAACACGAGCGTGATGCCCAGCAACTCCATGATGCCCAACTCCATGCCCAATCAGCAAGGAAATTTGCCAAACAACATGAACTCAATGGGAATGCCCAACTCGTCACAGAATTCCATGATGCCGAACCGCCCCGTGGGCATGCCCATGAGTAGTGGTGACAACATCACGGTGCAGGACCCTTTTGCAGACAACGTCCAGATGAACAGCAGTTCGCAGTTCCAGCGGCCTGTCGGATCTCAGCTGCCCCCGTACAACTCTGGCTCCATGCCTCCGCAGCAGCAGCAGCAACCAAACATGCCTCCCAACTCCAGCTTCTACAACCGCCCACAGTCCAATGTGGGGAACAACATGGGCTACAACAACAGCCAGCAACAGCAGCAGGGTGTGGGAGGCAGCCAACAGCAGGGTCCTTACAACAGCAACATGGGGTCTGGTGGCATGCTTGGTAATGACCCTTATCGGCGAGGTGTGGGCCAAGCAGGTATGGTGCCGCAGCCAGGGCAGCAGCCGCCCAATCAGCAGCCGGGCGGGCCCGACGGCTTCAACAACAGACCTGGAGCTGTGGGCAGCAGCAGCAACAACCAGTTTCCATTCGGTGCTTCAGCTGACAGGTGAGTACAAGGCATTTTCAAGAGTTCATATGTGAAATGACTTTTGACGCTTCTTGTGGAGCTGCGTTCGAAAATGTGTCTGAACTGCATTTGGTTTCTTACAGATTCAGCCAGTCGAGCCCAGCACCTCCCCCGCCCCAGCCGTCTCCGTCGCCGTCAACACATTCTCAGCCGGACCAATCGGCATCGAGTGGTGCACAGCCGCTGCGTCCACCTTCGGCAGCAAGTCACACGAGCAGCACCGCCAGCCCTGCGCCGCCCGCTGCAGCCAGCGACAGCGGCACCAGCTCCCCGATGCCTCCCCACCCTGCCCAGCAGCCGACTCCGACTCCCTCAGAGGGGGCTGACACTCCGCAACCCGCAACCCCTCAGCAGCAGCAAGGTCAGCAGTCTGCACCACCTCAGATGAACCAGATGCCGCCCACTTCTCAGATGGCTCAGACCTCAATGCCCGCCAGCTCATCGTCTCCCATGCCCCCCAACAGTCAGATGGCTCCAAATGACCAGGTGCCCCCCGCGTCGTCTCAAATGCCCACCGGTTCTTCAGGTGGCTCCATTCCCAGTTCACAGGCATCCGGGATGACCAATTCACAAATGTCATCGACAGGCAACCAGATGCAGCCGAACCAACAAATGCCGGGAAACCAAATGGGGAATCAGATGTACAACAGATATGGCAATCAGAGTGGCCAGTATCAGCATGGAGGCATGGCACCTCAGAGCGCTGCAGGACAGCAAGGTGGGATGGGCCAGCAGGGTATGAACCAAGGCTTCAATCAAAGAGGATATCCTCAGACGAGCATGGGTGGTCAGATGAGCGGAAACATGCAGGGATACAGCCAGCAGCAGAACATGAGTGGCTACCCCGGGCAGAAGCCGATGCCTCAGCAGTACCCACAGCAGAAAACATACCCTGGATACGGAAGTCGGGACGGATACGCGTCAGGTAAAGACTAAAGGTTTCAACCACAGTGAAAGCGCTTCTTTAGAATCTCTGCGTCAGGTAATTCACTTGACGTTTTTTTACCCTCGGTAAAGTTTTTACATGATGTCCAATGGTGACGCAGGTCTTGCTGCAGAAAAGTGGTGGAAATGATTTCTTGACACTGAAAACTTGCAACCACAGGCATGTGTGGTGACCTCGACGAAAGCAGGAAACGAAGCACTACGTGAAAACATCTTGTCTGTCCATCACGAGACGTTGTGCGCTTTATCACAAGGTTTCACCTGTTTTTTCCGTCTCTGCAGGCTACCAGCAAAGTGGCTACGGACAACAGAACCAGTACGGTTACAACCAACAAGGCAGAATGGGACCGCAAGAAAACCAGACTGCAGGTACAGTCTGCAAATGAAACCGATCTGTCGCATTTTAGTCTCTTTTGAACCAGCGTCAGTGTCAATTCATTCTATTTGTATGATTTGAACAAGAAAAACTGCCTAGTTTTGAAATCATGTGGGCTTTTGTTCAAGCTTCAACAGTGTCATAAGTTTGCATCTTTTGTAAATGGTTAGAACCTTGATTCTTTGTTTTACAAAACGGTCTGCTCGGAATCTTTTCACCCATTTGGTTTGCGCAATGGACTTGGGTCAGGTGTCGTGCTAGTTAGTCTCCACCAAAACGGGTGTCGGTTTGAGTTGCGAAATTCACACGACCTTGGGCTCCAAGTTCATTGAGCGAAGCAGAATGTGTTTGTCCTGGGTATATTTTTAACAGAGAAGTTGTTCTTTTAGGAGAATGCTTGATATTTTCTTGAGCACACAAAGCAGCTGAGCCTGTGGACTGACTGCTTGTCACTCTGGTGCCAGTGACTGGCGCTTTTTTCAGTTTTTGTGTGTGAATCGTGATCTTGTTGCTTGGAGCATCTGGAAAAAAATCTGACTTTCAAGTTTTCCTCCGTTCTTTCTTGATTGTCCTTTTCAGTTTTCCTTCCATTCCCACAAGTTATTGTCCTGCGCACATCTGTCGCCTTGACTTGTCACCCTTTTCGTGGTGGGTGTTCCGCTCCTGTTCTGTCCGTGCCGAGACTGTGACTGACCTTGTACTTGTTGTGCTTTATTTTCTCTTCAGAATGCCTTGTAGAAAGAACAAGCAGTTCATCTTCAAATAGATCGATTCAGTGAAGAGATCGATTTCCCATCCCAGCCACCCCACTAACCGTGCACGTTGCTTCTCGTTGCATTGCAGGTATGATGAACGGGCCGAGCATGGGCCACGGCGACGCGCCCATGTACGGGGGCATGGTCGAACCCGCCATGTACGGGGGATCCATGTCCGCCGCATCAGGCTATCCTTCATACACTGATGATTATACAGATGGAATGCGGAGCAGCAGCAATTCTGGACAGACGTCACCCTGGACGTCTGCTATGCAGCAGCGCTTTTCCGCTGGAGGCCCTTACACTCAGAACCAGCAGCAAATGCCCCCATCATCCGGCATGTCCCAACACTACGGCGGCATGTACAACCGCATGAACATGCAGCAGAGGATGTCGCCGCAGAGACCTCAGGACAAATCCTTCTTTGGCACACCACAGAAACAGGTAGGTTTCTTACGTTTCTTGGTTATCGTCTGTTTTATGCGCACAGCGTGACGTCACAGACAAATGAAAGACCCGTTGTTTTCGATGTCACTGAATGTCGCCATTTGACAGTGCGTGGGTGGATTCACATGTGTTTGACATGCTCGGGTTCACTACGGTGTGAAGGTCAACTGAACGTTGCATGTTTGTTGTGTCTGCAGCCAGATGTCATTGACGACAAGCCTCAGAGGCCGTTCAGTGCTCCGTTACAAGCCAAGAGTGATGGTCATTTTCTGCTTGAATAAGCACGTCGCTCGTCAGGCAGTACAGTCCGAAGGGTGCAATATGCCTTTGATGTGATGATAGATGCGAGCAGCAAAACTCGACACCTGGGCCTGCACGTGCACATCCTTGAGATTATGGCCTCAGCACACAAAGCGCCCTCGCAATGCTTGAATGCATTCTTATGGATATTCTTTCCTTCGAAAGATGCTCTGCTGCATTGGGGCACAGGTGTCGTGTCGGCTTTTGGTTGATGATGCGAACAAATTATTACAGCTCAATTTGTGGACAAGAGCCACTGAGCACAGCGGTCAACAGCAGCCAAAGAAAGATGCTCCGCAAATTGTTATGAAAATTCAGCATTTTGGGAACGTCATTTCTTTTCTTTTTTTTTTTCAGAAATCCGTCACTTCAAGTTTCCATTCGAAGAAGGACATCGTGTTCCCGCCGGAGAGCGTGGAAGCGACGCCGCCCGTGCTTCACAAGCGAAAGCGCCTCACCTACAAGGATGTCTGTAAGTGGACGTTTGTCAACAAGAGATCATCGTCAATTAATTAAATACAGTTACGAAGCCGGGTGGTCTTCTTTTGTGCCGGAAGACACCAAGTTTTGTTGCACAGATGATCGTCGTCGATTGAAAATGTGGTGTTGTGTTTGCGCAGGCCCAGTGGATCCGTGGAAGCTGCTGATGGCGCTCAAATCGGGGTTGATGGCGGAGAGCACGTGGGCGCTGGACACGCTGACCATCCTGCTCTTCGACGACCACACGATCCCTTGGTTCAGCCTGCTGCACCTGCCCGGTCTGCAGGAGGTGTTGCTCGACCACTTCCGTCAAACGCTCATCCAGATCTTCCCCGGCCACTTCGAGGACCTCGAGGTACAAACGGAGCGGCAACGGCGCGGTGTTGCCAAGCGCTTCAAGCGCGACCACCGCTCGGAGCCGCCGCTGTCCCCATCCGGCGCCGGCGTCAACGGGAACCAGGCAGATGACGCCGACTCCGAGGACGACGGTTACGACTGGGATCCGGAAGTGTTCGTGTCGCCCAGCAAAGAAGTGCTGAACAGTCCTGGCAACTACACGATGAAGACGCGCAAGGGTTCCACCGTCGCCTTTGATGAGAGTGACAAGGACGAAGAGTACGTGTGTGATAAGAAAAAGTGGGACTCTTTCTCCGGATTCAGCAGTGACACGAAACATTGGCAGGACGGCAGGGGCGACCTCAGCTGCCACGTGCACACGAAATTCCACAAAGACAACAGTTTGGAGTTCAACAGAAAGGCATTCTACGGAAGGGAAAACTACAAACATATCACTCCCAACAACAACATACTGGCAAGTTTGAAAACGGACGTCAAGAAGGAACCAATGGACGACCCGAGTGTGTGTGATGCAGTTCACAGTGACGGCATAAAATGTGAAAACGAGACCAGCGACGCGGATGCTGAGGAAACCAGCGCCACAGACGAGCTCACCAGCAGCCAGGTTGAGATCAAATCCGAAAGGAATGGCAATGGCTCTCCAGATCCGCCTCAAATTTCCAACCATTCTGACTCGACAGCAACTGTTGTGGGCAGTGATTCCGAGAAAAGTGCGATGTGTAACGGCGAGCCAGAATCGGGTCCCTCACCGCCAGAGCTGTCGAATGCAGTTGAGGTGAAGAAAGAGCCAGTGGACCAGGCGTTAGCGACGAGTGAGAAGCAAGAAACGGCGATGGAAACAGACTCGCCGGTGAAGACTGAGGACGTGAAGCCGACGACAGTGGCGGCGCCCGTTGCGCGCGTCAAGCAGGAGGAGCGGGAAGAGCACCTCGACATGGAGGCGGTGCGCGAGGTCGCGGCGGAGGAGACTCGAGTCATGGAGGCGATTCGACGGCGACTTGAAGAGAGCGACGAGGAGAGCGAGGCGCACCAGCGTGACACCGCCGCCATGTACCGCGTCACCGACCGCCAAGACGAACTCGCGCGCCGCTGCATCTGCATCTCCAACATCTTCCGCTCGTTGTCGTTTGTCCCGGGCAATGACCGCGAGATGTCGTCGCACCACGGCCTCATGCTGACGCTGGGTCGTCTGCTGCTGCTGCATCACAGGCATCCGAAGCGGAAGCGCGAGCAGCGCAAGTTCGACCGGGACGAGCCCGACATCCCCGTCGAAGACACGATCGAAGATGGGCGTGACGAGTGGTGGTGGAGCGCGCTGTACTCACTGCGCGAAAACGCGCTCGTGATCCTCACCAACGTCACAGGCAAGATGAAACTGATAGACTATCCGGAGGAGGTGAGCACGACGTTGCTTGAGGGCCTCACGCACTGGGCTGTGTGCCCGTCATCTCAGGCGCAGGACCCCCTGCCGAGCATGGCAGCGCACTCGGTTCTGTCGCCGCGTCGACTCGTGCTGGAAGCTATGTGCAAACTGTCCATCAAGGAGCGAAACGTGGACTTGATGTTGGCGACACCGCCCTTCACTCGTGTCGTTCAACTGCTGAGCATCCTCGTGGACTTGCTGGCAAACCGCAAAGAGCAGGTGATGCGCGAATTCAGCATTGTCCTCTTGTCGGCGCTCGTCGGAGGCGATTGCTCGATAGCGCGCGCTGTAGCGCTGCTGCCGCCCACAGTCTCACTGCTCATCGACTTCCTGGAGACGGCCGAGCAGCAGGCGATGACGGTGGCGAGCTCGCACGGCGTCGACATGCTGCGCGACAACCCGGAGATGATGGGCACGAGTCTGGACATGCTGCGCCGCGCCGCGTCCATGTTGCTGCACATGGCGCGTGTGCCCGAGAACCGCACCCTCTTCCTGCACCAGCAGCAGCGCCTCCTACAGCTAGTCATGTCTCACATTCTCGACAGCCAAATCTCTGGCATCATCGCTGACATTCTCTTCCACTGTTCAGACCAGGTCAACGACGACCCGGCATCATGACACCCTGGTGGTGACGTGTCTGCACCTCCCCCATTCATCAGCAAACAACTCATTGAAGGACACTTGAGACAAAACGATCGTCATTGTTCATGCTTGTAACTTAGTTGTACAGATTTCGTCTGTGTACATATGTTTTTAGAGAAATGAGAAATTCCATTGCTGTGTATTGTATGAACGGTGACGGTGAACTGTCGAAACGCGAAACGACTGCCGAACGTACCGATCTGCATGGGAGTGATGCGAAAGAAATGTTGCTGCGTTCCAAAACAACCCACTTTCACCGAAAGGACATGTGTTCACGAAGTTATTACCTTCCGTTTTGGAATTAGAGGAATGCGTTGATCTGTTTCGCCTTGATTTTGGCGTGGATAGACGGCGGCCCGAAGTGAACGAAGCACATGAATGTTCTGTAAATAGGATGGTAAATAGACAGTCGATGAACTCGACGTGCGCATCGTACGAGTACTGATGAACAGCCGCCCCGAAAATCCTCAAGTTATCATGTGTACTATACTTCGTTTGTCGTATGGGTGTCTCATGTACTTCGTTTCGCTATACCTCTACGTTATTGTTGCATACCAACCATTGAATCACACCGAAACTGTAGAGACTGGATCGGGATGGCTGATCCTGAATGCGTCCCGTTTTGGTGGAGAATGGTGGTGAGAAGGAAAGGAGAACTGGTTTGGTCGAATGCACGTACTTCCTGGGAAGTACTTCTGTCACGACCGAAAAACTCTTTTTCAAACTTCTGCAGTTGGGAATGTGTTGTGCACTTTTGCATTGAATCTGTGGAGTGAATGACAGGAACAGAAACATTGCTTGTGTGTAGGTATCTCATACAATTTTATTCCATTCTGTTCTCAGTGAATTGAGTGTCTTTCTCTTCACTGACAGCACGATAATGAAAGCCGCATTTTGCCGATTTGATGTTCAGCGACGAGAGAGTTGATGTGAATGTGCGAAGGAAACTTACATGTGGATTCCGCTCAACCCGACGTTCGTTCGATTCTCCATTTGTTTCGAACAGAATGGATTTGCTAAGAGCAGGAAGCGGTCCGACTGCTCGCTGATGCGACACTTTTGGAACGTCGGATTGAACAGACCCCATGTGTATGTAAATGCTAGATCGACCTTGGTCCTTTTTCTTTTTTTATTTGGTAAAAAATTACTCCCATTCTTGGTTAAGGAGTATATTATTACAATTATTTGTACCTTTATTTGTGCAGAGCTTTATACTTGTATGACCAAGTTGAAATAAATGTACATACAATAAAATTAGAAGGAAGAGTGTTGTTTCCTTTTTCACTGGCAAAATTTTTGTGAGCTTTCAAATCTAACATTCCAGCAAAAGTAAAAATATGCATGTGACAACCTGTGTTGGGTCAATTTTTGTTTAAGTCGCACTCGTTAGTACGGCGATCACACAGCGCTGAAGTTCCCCGTTCCCGGACACTTGCGCTCGCTCGGTCACCCTGGAAAGTCTCATCTTGTCCACGGAAGCAATTTGCTGCGTCTTCGAATCACAACGGCGCCAGTTTCAGAACGTCACATGCGTCAGTGGTCAAATTTGTAGCATTTATGGGTTTTGTCACTGTGTTTCTGCTCTTGAGCAGCTGCTTGATTCAGATGATTTCCTCACAAACAGGTTCGTCGTCTGGGGTCAGATTTAGAATACCTGACAAAACAGTCGAGTCAGATTCTCAGCGTGAGGTAAACCTGACAGGAAAACAAGTACCCAGGAAGGTCGGATTGTGTCCAAATTCTACAAACAACCCAAGATTTCTGTGACAAAAAGGTCACATTGTGACTGAAAAACCTTGATGTTTCTGAAAAACAAAGATCACACACCACATGGAGAAGGACAATGACAGGCGACGACCCAAAGAAGGAAAGAAATGAGATCGAGATGTCTGGAAAACGAGCAAAATTTCAAGAAACATCCGGGGAAAGTGGTATAACCCTGTGGACCATCGCACGCTTGCCACTGTCATCAAGTCAAATGTTTGGTCGACCCTCTTTGCAGTTGTTACGAGCATCTCACCAAGAGAAGGCAGCCTGAACGGAGGAACCAGAATTACTCTGTACGGGCGAGGTGAGTCAGCACTGCTCGAGCGTTGTGTTCCGGGGCACGTGGACATCGATTGCGTGACGCAGAACGACAACAAACACTGTGGATTCACTTGTGTCCTTGTACGCTCGCATGGTGGTTCACTTGCTTCAGTCAAATTAAAGTGTGATGCAGGAATGACTGACCACATGTTTTGAAGTTCGAACCAGGTCTGGTTGTTCGGTCATGAGGAGCGCGTAACATCAGCCTCTTGCTCCACATGTGCACGGCATGACTTCAATATTTTTCTGCATGAATGATAGTTTTTTGTTTTTGTGTGTTGTTGCAGATTTTCCGGTTCCCAGGCCATTTGGGCCCATGAACCTTGTGATATTTTTCGTTTCTGATGAAGCCAAAATGGAATGTGATTACCATGCGGACGGCTCCAACGAACATCAGGTCATGTGCTACACTCGGTTGGTTCAGGTCTTTGCTTCCTGATGAAGACACCTCTCCGAATTCAGCTGCTGTTCTTGCGCCTTTGATTTTGTTGAGTCCTCAAACACACACACACATCTTCGTCGGTTTCTTCAGAAAAGCACAAGAAATTTACGAAGAACAACTTTACGAACTTCGGCTGGTTGTGGATGGGTCACTGGTGCCCGAAGACAATCTCTGCAACGCAGAGAAGAAACTTTGCAGTTTTGCGGTAAAAGGGTTTTCGAAAGTCCTTGGTTTATTGCATGTGTAAGGGGTTGAGCCTTCCAAAATTGACCTCCGTTCAACTGTTGGTGGACAAACAAAATTTCACTTGGTACAATGGTACGTGTGTGTGTTGGGGGTGTGTGGAAAATGTGCAATTCCTTTTGCAGGTACGGCCCCACAAAACGCCCGATATAGACAGGATTGTTCCCAGCAGAGGACCACCAGGTCAGTTGTGCGTGCTTTGGCTTCAACCATTTCGGAAAAGAAATAGTTGTCGCCTGCATGCGTTTCGCATTTGTTGAAAAATACACCAAACAACCAAAACGTTGGACACTACAAAACTTTGCTCGCGAATTTGCAGGCACTGTCATAAGAATTGAAGGGAAAATAGTCACAAATGTGTACGGCAATCACAAAGAAAAGGCATCAAATGGAAAACGTGTGACCATTACAAGGTAATTTTTTTACGGGTGCACACATTGATCCACTGAAAAAACAACAACGCAGATCTGCCTTGTTGATCCAATGTGAACACCTGATTGCATTCCGACGGGCAGGGTGTACGTCGGGGGACAAAAGTGTGACGTGCGGAAGGACACGGTGGAGGATGTGCCGGATCTGGACGACGAACTGTAAGCCTCAGTCCACGGATTTGTGTCGCACGGTCGGATGTTGGTTGTGTTTTTTTTACATTCACAATTTCTGGTGTATGAGTATGTACGCAGTTAAGATACTTGTGGTTCCTGGTGCCCTTCCTGGTCCCATCGTGTCTCGTTTCGCAGATACGGAATCGAACTCAGGCATCAAGGCGGAGGCGATCATGGCTTTATAAAGTGCAGGATAGACGGTGGCTACGTTGGTATGTTGCACAGGGGTTTTTTTTGCTTCCTTTTTGTGCGTCGCTCAAGCGTTGAGCAGGAAACGACCGTTTGAGTCATTTGTGGTCGAATCCTTTTTGTCCCATGCAATAAAGTTGTAGCAATGGTTGACGAGTCAGGAAAGCCAGAATGATTGCCGCGTTGATGTTTGAAGTATGAAGACAGCAGGTTCAGCGAATATTTTTTGCCCAACTCCAGGAAACAATAACGTCAGCTTTCTCATCAGTGGAAACTACGGACGGTAAGAACCTCAAATTCAGAGACACGCTCCACAGCACCTGAAGTGCAGGAGGATTCCATACAGTTGTTTTCACTGGTCAAACCTTTCTGCTTTGTAGTTCCTTACCAAAGCCCAACATGCTGAAAATAACCTCTAACAACAGAATAGCGATGTTCCAGACTTACCCAGGTTTCTGATAGCTTTGCAAATCAAGAAGTCAGTGAACACGCGTGCCTGGCTACGGAGATTTTGCTCGAAGATGCGTCCATTTTCAGTGATCACTGGGTTGTCTCAGAATGTGGGGAGTACGGCGGGAGCTCTTCTCACAATCAATGGAAATTACTTCGGCGGTAATTCTTCGTTCGCGGAAGTCACAGTTGCTGGTGCGCTTGATTTTCTTTCCCTGTTCGTCGGCATTGTCTTCGTCAAAGTTTCTCATTTTCCTTTGACTTCTTGTCTGAAAGCTAGACACCAGTACGGTGTGTTTGTTCGCCTGTTTTGTAGGTGCTCCATGTGAGATCATGAGCATGCATGATTCCAAAATTGACTGCATGGCGCCTCCTCAAGTGATCCGGCGGTACTTTCCAGGCAAGTCGTTGTAGTGCACGTTTCGTTCTCCCAAAATACCTTGCTGCCGACGCACACGTTTGGGTGAAGAGGCATCAATGGTCGTTGCAATTCCTGTTGCAGGAAATCGAGGTCTCATCCGGGAGAAATGGAAGTCCAAGGAAGTGTTTGGTCTGAGTTTTGATGAATTAACCCAACACACGGGCGAAGCTGAGAATCTCACCAGACTGGAAGATTTTTCTTTCGACAATGAGGTGGACGAAGGTGACACGAACTTCGTGACGCGAACTCGCGGGTACTTCGTCCCACCCACAGACAACACGTACCAGTTCAAGATCCGAGCGGACGACCAGGCTCGCCTCTACTTCAGTGTCTCGGGAGACTCATCCAGCAAGGTTCGAGTGGGCTTTGGTGTTTGCGATTTGGTTTTCAGGCGATCTGAACGGGCGCTTGTTTGGCGCTTGAAAGCAACCCGAACAAGCGTAAGTTTGGACGGATTTTTTGCATTCATCATTCACAAACAATTGGAGTTGGAGAAACGTGCATTGCAAAGACAGGAGTGAAGAAAGTTGGAACACTTTTTGTCGCACATGTGTTATGTGCGGGTCAAAGTAAAACTTTGAAAATGACAAAAAGGGCCTTTGGAAAACAATTATTCGTACTTGTTTGTTTCTTTCTCAAAGTGCATGCGTGGTGAATTAAAATGATTAATTGGACGTGGAGACAATCAATGTGGTATTTTGATTTTGTCACATGTTCAGGAATTGCATTTGTGCAAAAGCTGTGAAAACAGTGGCCTGACTCAATCTGACAAAGTAATCCGAACTGTTTTGAAGTGGCCACAAAAGGGGTGCAGATTGCACACTTTGAACAACCTGGAAAATCACTCGTTCGTGCAGATCACCGCGAGATCCACGGACCACTTTTTCACTGAACATGAATTGAGATGCGCCTTGAATGTCTGATCGAAAGGCAATCGTTGCGGAGAATCCAAAGTTCAACACATCGTACTCCACGATGTCCTCCCAGACGTCAGCCAAGTTTCGACTTGTCGGCGGCACTCCGTGAGCTTCGATGCAGTCACACTTTATGCTTCTGAATTTTGGTGTTTTGCAGTTGAAAGACAAAATTTTTGTTCACTTTTTTGGCAGTCTTACACACGAACCAAATGTTTGTGCGTCACGAGTGGCTGCAAACTTTCTTAGTTTTCGTTGTACCGCCTTACCTTTGTGACGTTTGCACACTATTTTGCCACTCGTTCCCCTGGTAAATGTTTTGGACGCGACTTCTGAGCAAGTTTTTTTATGCATGGGTGAAAAACGTACAATTGAGGTGGGGAAAGATCCGCATGTCTCTTGGATATCGATGCACAACAGTCTTGGCTTCAACTTTGTGATTGGTTTGCTGCAGGTATTTCGTGGAACTGCTTCACAAACAGCACAGCGGAGCGTCAGCCGCGTTTGTTTCCGCGCACATGTTCGACTCTTCCTTCACCGAGAGCCAGTCTGGCCAGGCAAAACAGGAATCACAGAAACTGACCATCTCATCCACTCAGCTGCCCGAAGTGCAGGTTCAGTAGATTTGTAGTCTCAAATCGCTCAATGTTTTTACTGCAGTCGACTTTCTCAATTCAGCTTTTGCTCTGTGCAGTGACACCGTACGTGAAACTTTTGAGGGGAAATCTGGTGCGACGACTTGAAACTTCCAGCTTGACGCTTCTGCTGACAAGGACTGAGGAGGTTTCAGTGTGACCGGTGTCGGTGCACGTGTTTGTGTGGCTTTGAACACAACACGTCAGTTTTCTGTTCTGTCACCAACCAACAGATGATGAGATTTCCATCATGGTCGTCGCAAGCGGCAGTGAACGAGCAGCAGAAGATCACAGTGGAGACGGTGGACCCGGACAACACAGCAGTCAGACTGGGACTCGCCAACGTGTACACTGGTGCGCTTCTTGCTCCCAAGTTTCAATCCTGTGATTGACACCAAAGAGTCACCTGCGCAAAAGCGAACTGCCTACGTACGAGGGTTTTGTTTCTCTTGGTAGGCCCAATAACCGTTTCATCTCCCTCATCAACGTTCGAGCGAGAATTGGAATCTTTGCCCAGCGTCCGTCCTGACAAAGTTGAAGTCGCAGTTGAAACAGTGGACGGAGGAAATGTTGAAATTACCATCACGTTTTTGTCGGACAGAGGTAAATTTTTGCTTTCTAAAAATACGCGGCGAAGCGAACAATTGCTCTTTTTGTGAGCAACACCTTGCAGATTTTATTCTTCAAAGCACCGAAGACGAGTTGTTGTGACTTGTGAGTCATTCACAAAAGTATTGTTTGTTGGTTGTTGGAGAGTGGCTGGAACCAGAACTGTGGAAAAGCGTGTGAGATTCATTGCTGAACGGGATGTCTGCACGTGCGCAGGCGAGTGGGGGGAGGTGGCGGTGCTGACCGACTCTTCGGGCGGAGTCGTCCCCAGCAGCCTGAGCGTCGAGCGCCTCACAAAGGGTCAGCCGTCCTTGGATGTGCTCGTCTTCGACTACGCGAACACCCCATCCCCACCTGTTGAGAGGTCAGCGTCTGCAGAAAAGGTATGGATGTTTGGTTTGTGACGTTTTGAAGCATTTTCACGAACTTTCTTGTGACGATAAATTCTTTCATTTTTTTGTCACATGGCAGATTTCAAGCGCTTTGCAAGAGATGCTGCAGGTTCAATGTCCCACTTTCCTTGTGAATCCTCGAGGAGCCGCTTTCCTGGAAGATTACGAAGAGTCCTCTTCCTCTGAAGAGAGTGGAACCAGAGTATCAGAAGTGGAGCCCTTCTGTGGGAAGTTCTCCTCCAAAAATCCAGAATTTCTCTACGCTAATGACGACCCCACGTTGGATGTTTTACAACACGGAACGGTGGGTACTAATTGGTTTGAGTTTCGAATTATCGATTCTCACAAACAAGGCTTTGAGGTCGGCTTGTGGTTTATTTTCTGTTTTTCTGTTGCAGCTGTGTTTTGCGTACAAGGGAGTGTTGCTGAACCTGGTTCTGCTGGAATATGACTTGAGCACAGACAGCGCTGAAGATCTGAAAGAAAGCGCTAAGTTTGAAGTGGAACTCCCTGTTCCCACCAACAGGTTCCAGCAATTCACGAACCTTTCACAACCTCACTTTGAATTCATCCAAGTTTCAAGAATGGGCCAATGGCCCGTGTTGCTTTTCGGAGAGTGAATTTTTTCCTGTCCTGCGGTCTGCAGGTCGTGGGAGTACACGTGCGTGGACATGAAGCGTTTGGTGCTGAACAAGGAGCCGCGCCTGACGAAAACGGCGCTACGTCGCGCGGCGGTGTTCAGCGCCGCCGGGGAGGGGGAGGCAGAGAACGGGAACCTCACCGTGGACACCGTCTCCATCACCAGAGAACCTGTCACCGAGGATTTCATTGGTGCAAACCACCATCGCGGCCACAGACAGAACAAATTCAAGATGTTTCCAGAACTAAAAGTTTTTTTACGTCTGTGGTGCTGGACCCTGAACACAAACAATTGCAGGTGTCGTGCAGCACCGGCGTCTGAAGCCCACGGCTTGGTTCCACGGTGGTGTGTCTGTCAGTGGATCTTTCGACGAAGGCTTCAAGATCACGGTGGACTCGACTGGTTGCCCGCAGAACGTTGGGTTCTTCTCACTCCACCAGGCAAAGGTAAATTATTCTAACAAACCACATTATCACACGTGCGCGAAAGAACAATTTTTGTTGCATGACGCTAAGTTTTGTTTGCCTGCTCACTCCAGGAGAGATCGCTGGACGGCAACTCACTCACGGCCAAAGGCACAAACTTCACGGTTGTCACTGAGCGTGTGCAGACAGCAACCGCTCCAGTGGGAGGGTCATTTGACTTGTCCTTCGAAGATCAGTTTATTTCAAGTGGGTACTCTGTGCAAGATTTCGCGTTGCTCAATACTTTGAGACCAACAGTACATCTGCGTGAACGATTTTTGCAGATGTATCCGCAACAGCCACAGAATCGGAAATGAAGCGAACCTTGGAGACCTTTCTGGGGATGGACCCGGTGGAGGTGACCAGAGAAGGTTCTTGTGCTGGTTATTCCTGGATCATCAAGTGGGTCGGTGTTGGGGGTGACAGACCACCCATCAACTTTGTGAGTGTTTGGATTGAACAGTCAACGAATGCAACATCTTCATTGAAGCTTTCTCAGTTTCGGTGGTGTTGTTGACGCTTGACTCCCTAATTTTCAGGCCAATGTCGACCGGTTGACTGGCAATGAAGTGGAGGCATCAGCTTCAACAAAACAAGAGGGTGGAGTGTTTTTGGAGCCTATACCTGGGGACATGCTGAGAACTTCGGAACCTGAACCTCAGGTCAGTTACAAATGTGATGCCGATACGAGACTGCAACTCAAAACTGCAGTGAGGCCAACTTGCTTGGGGTTGATTTTGTTGAGTGTTCACGCAGCTGCAGTGGTTTATGCGACCTGTCCTCCCTCTCCCCACCCAGGTAACAGTCAAAATCAACGAGGTCCCGGCCGCCTGCCTCGGGAACTGCGGCTTCCGCTGGAGCGACGCGAGCACGCCCACACTCAGCGCAGTTTCTCCGGCAGAAGGTGAAGGCACGACGTTCAGAATTGCCGACTCTTTAACAGTTGAATTGTTCTTGGTTGACAAAAGGCAATGCTCCGCTTCTCGTACAGGTAGTGTTGGAGACCTCATCACACTGTCAGGGACCAAATTTATTGACCAGTCGCCTGATGATCACCAAGTTTGGATCGGAGACCAGTCGGTTCGTTGTGAAGTGACATCCGCTTCAGAAACAGAGCTGCAGTGCCGCGTCTCGCAGGCTCCGGCTGGACAGTATGACGTCAGTGTGAACGTGGGAGGCAAAGGCCTCGCAAGACACTCGGGGAGAGCAGTGCGCTTCAGATACACGTTCAGGGTCACTGGTGTCCAACCCACGAGAGGAAGTCTGGGAGGTGCGTGTTCCTCACAGGGTTTTGTTGGAGTTGAGCAAGTTCTTCGTGATGTTGCCTCCTTCCCGTTTTCATCATTCGTGTTTGGATCAGGTGGAACGTTGCTGACGATCAATGGAATCGGATTTGGTGACAATGTGCAAGCGACACTGGACGGCAGGAAGTGCACAACCATGAGGTTCAATTTCACGCACATCGTCTGTGTGACACCGCCGAGGGTGAGTTATGTGTCAAAGCGTCAAACCTCTGCTGCACACGAAGCAAAGAAAAGGCAGTCTTCAGAATCCGAGTCACTGAGCCTTGAATACGAGGGAACATCAGGAACTAAGTTTCTTTTGGAGATTCCTCGGAGTGTGTGCATCCGATTGCGGTCTCCTTCAGGATTCCTGCCCCCATTGACCCAAGCTTCATC
>JAAUXT010052043.1_pt1 | contig 23558 bp, 23 predicted proteins | sample 7278171 | NCBI WGS metagenome assembly JAAUXT01 (sample SAMN14350112, study PRJNA611818) | marine sediment metagenome | isolation source: surface marine sediment (1.8m) | place: French Polynesia: Moorea | collected 2018-08
ACACCGCACCCCCGCGCCATCTCCGTGCCTGGCTCGACTGGTCGTCATCCACCGATCCACCTCCCGACGTCTTGAAACACACACTTCCCACCACCTCTTCCCACCGCACCCACCTGGTGACGCCCCACCCCCCCACCCCCCCCAACTAACCACCACCCCCACCACCACCACTAACCACCCACCCACCCACCCACACACACACACACACACACACAGAAATATTGAACCAACCAGCTGTGTGCATGTTTGTGATATCACTACAATAATCCACACCCACACCCACACACACACACACACACACACACACACACAACATTTAATACATGAACTCACCTCACAAGCACAAATTCCTTCTCAATTCTCTTCTCAAAACACCACGTGTGAACAGGAAGCTGTCTAGACTAGACCGAGTAGATCTACGTATCCTTCCGCGACCATCAAGTCCCTGCTTCCGGGACTTCTTGTTCTTTGAGGAGTTATCTTTCTTCTGATGGCACGGACTGCGAAGGGACTCAAGCTGCATCTGAAAACAACTTCCCTGCATGCGTGGTGCTGCGTTTTCCATGCAATGGTGGGGGAAGTTCTGCTTGTCGGACTGAGCATCTGACCAGATCAACGAGAGTTTGTGAGGCGAAGTCTGCGGGGCCCAGACACGAAGCTGTTTCCGTCACTGAGCGGTGCGCATGCGATGAGAGAACCGGACGCTCGAAGCGGCAGGACACGCAGGGGACGACGAGCCTGTAGCAACGCCTCGCAATAGCCGCTGCTAATGCGTCGGACAGAAATCTCATTTCTTATCCCATCGCATTGAATTCCACAGCATATTCTACTGAATGCTGCATCTGTGGAATTTTGTTTTTCAGCTCAGCTGCTGTTCCGCAAACTTGCCCATCATATAGTCGGCTTTGTGAGTTCTCAGCTTACCTCTCTCTACGCCACGGGATGGTGGCTCTCCTGCGTCGCGGTCTCGATTTTGACATCGTGCTGAAGGACGCTGACGTCAAGAACACCAATCCTGTGTTTCAGTTGTTGACGTGTACCTCCACACGAACAGTATTGCAGAGTCTTTCAGTTTTTGCGTTCAGTGCACCTGAGGTCCACAGCGCAAGGCGTCATCAAACCCAGCAACAATTGTCATCTGTCCGTGGCGTTGTGACTCCGAGACGACGTGACTTTCCCATTACGACCAAACCGAATCACATTTTGCGTGAGATTAACTTGCGCCGGCCGAGCTGCCCATAAACGCATAAACTCTTCTTTGTCATGACAATCAAAACTGTTCTCTGAATGCATCAAGGTGGCTCAGACCCGGTCGGCTCCTGTCACACGCGCCTGGGCGACGCTGGCATCGTGACCCGCGACAATCCCGCATGGAAATGACGGCAATTCCTCCAGAGCAACCAGCGCTGGCCGTTTCCCTTGTCCCTCGCATTGCATGAATGGCAAATATTGTGCGACGCTGAAACCAATTTGCTTCCATCAGGGCCCAGATGCAATCACGGCTCTCTTCCGTTCGCAACAACCGAGATTATCGGTTGACTTGGTTATCGCATTCCTCGTGCTCCTGAGTGCATACAAACCACTGTTTGTTGTCGTGTCCGTCCGAAAATAACTTTCCTATTCAGCAAATCACTTTCTGGGGGGTCATCCTGCAGGTGGAAGGCCACGCTTCTGCTCTGTAGGGGGCGCCAACACCGCGGGGCGCGTCTGTTGCGTCTGTTCCGTCAGAAGGACGCAGGTTGCAACGACGCAGCGACACCGACGCAGCGATGAACCGTCGTGTCACCTGCCTCCGAAGCGATCGGTTCTCAGGTCCTCAGCGGCTGTCCGCTGGACACGACACATCGAATTATCTCCCCTGATATCGACCAATCAGCTCGCGGCTCGGGTCCACGTGAACGCCTCATCGGGTCCCCGTGTCTTTTCTCAAGATCACCTCCCTGGACGGAGACAGCAGCTTCTTGGCAGGAGTCTGACTAATGTGATCAATAAAGAAATGATCACTGCAATTTAAAGGTCACGATCGATGTGAACACGTTGAAAGCCTTTGTGCGCACACGGCAATTTGATGTGACAAATGAGCTCATTCTGCACAGAAGGAGGATGAGAAATGAAAACAAGATTCATCAATCAGAAGCTTTACGCAACGCGCGCACGCGCAGGTCAACACATCTGCAGCGATGGCGTTTCGTTGCGGAAGGAAGGAAACTTCGCTCAGCTCCGGCCATCGCATCAAGGCTTCTTTCATTCCAGTCGAGCTCTTCACTGCCGACACTCATCGTGTAAAAAGAGATGTACAGGCGTATTAAACAGGGAGAGAATTCACGACACATCCTGTCAAGCAAAGTAAGCTTTGGCAAGACAATTACAGCGTCTGCGTCTGTCCCTCTCAGCAGATCTCCTTATTACATCTTTCTCTGCAGCTGCGACCAGTTGTGCAGCAGTCTGCGGACGTTGTCGTACAGTTCCGTATATGGCTCGCACTTTCTACGCATCAAAAGGAAGCGGTGTGCCTTGCACACAGGGGCGAGATTACAGTACCATTGTTCCAACGGGACCTTGGTACCAGACACAGAAGTGCAAGAGTCGAGGTGCATCTCACGCACGGGTGCATCTTCTCGTTGTCTGTCGTGGGAAGGGGTCATTTTAAATTCAGGTGTCTTCATCGACCATACCCAGATGATCCACGAAGGTTGTTGCGTCCTCTGGAATCGCCCAGCAACATCAAGGGTTTCACACAGGCTGGGCGGCGTCAAATTTAACGTGACGCCCAATGGAGAGCGTAAAAAAACCGGTCCAGTCCGTTCCTGGTCTCGCGTCAAAATTTTGACGCCGTGTCATCTGTGTGAAAACCCAAATTCAGCTGGCCCACACGGCTCAACTGCTGATTCTTGCGAACAAATTTCCTGTTCATTCGAACCTTTGTCTTGCCTATCGGCTCAAAAAACTAATTAGTTCACTCAAAGCTTTGGAAATATGAAGCAGTTCAAGTCAAAGTCCCAAGCTGCTGCCAACAGGGATTACACGACCAATTGCACGCACAGCATGGAGAACCGGTGATGAAGAAGACTCACCAAAAACGCTTCAATCGGCAAAGTCTTCTCAGATTTGGCTTTGTCAAAGAAAACACGGCTTCTTGAATGCACGTTGTAGATCACGCATATTTTTTTCTTGGGGGGGGGGACGTGGCTGAACAGTGAGTGTCAAACTCAAGACGCAAGGCACCAAGATGGATGTGTTCTCAGATCAGGTGACAGGAATCTCTCGTGCTTTTCCAATATCGCCCAGCCACGGCTGGAACAAATGGGAGACGCAATGTTAACTCACATCTTCCCGCCTGCTGCAACTCCACACTGACAGAGGAGAGCGCGCTGACCTTTGAGAACATAACGAATTCTTTCTGGTCATCAAGCAAGAAGTTCAGCGCAGCTTTGCTGCCAAGGCAACGAGTTTCAGTGTTGCACAGACGGGAGTGCAGGTAAAGACAGAGAATCTAGCCGGGTGATTGGTCTCTGAAGTAACGTGGCTCTGCGAGACAAGTGTTTTGCAGACTTGTTTTCTTTTCTTGGCTCAGGTCGCCGACCCCAACACAAGTCCTGCTTAATTGACGCTGTCCTGGTGCTAATGTATGTAAATTCTGTCCAACAGATGTGGAATTGCATTGTCGCTGTTGATCGGTGAATTTTCACTCGCTCCAACGCCGGACCCATCTGCGACGGTACTCGCCCTGTTTTTGTCCTGTCGGGGACGGAGCCCGAGGCCAGCGACAAGGACAACGGACAGTCCCCAGCAATTGCTTCCTGTCTTGTGCCCAGACTTTGAAGTCTATGAACTACGCATCTTGTTCATCTGATGTGAGGTTCATTGAATGGGGAGAAATCTTTTCAACTGATGTGAGGAATCCCTGCAAAGATGCACCAATGTCAGCAAAGCTGTTTCTAAATTTACACCATTTAAAGCACGAGTGATCGTGTTCGAGGCATCTGTCTCCTCAGCTTTGTCACCCAAATGTCACTGCAGAAGACTCCCATTGTGAGACACTGCGCGAGGTTGTGCTCGAACTCCAGGCTCTGAACTTTCTCGCAGCAGAAGTCTTTACACACCTTCAACAGTTTCACGTTATTCTTCATGTGGATTCTGAAGCACATATTTGTTTTGCCACGATGTCACCCAGGACAATTCTTCAACTCACTCACTTGGAAAAAAAATCTGCAGCCCTGAGATCATTCTTTGTTTCCACAGCTCAAGGAGCCATTGTTTTACAGAAATGCCACGGGAATCCAACTCACCTGTCCCTACGCCACGGAATGGTCGCTCTTCGCTTCCGCTGCCGCGCCATGGACAAGATGGACATCTGCATCTTGGCTGCTTTGCTGGTTCACCTTTCTCCTCCCATTAGAAGATATTCCGGTACTTTGCACACGCACAGAAATGGAAGACCGAGTCTTGACTGTAGCACGATCTGAGAGAGCTTCGCTCGATCCGAACGCGCCTCGTGAAGCTGGGTGACGTCGTGGAATGAGCGACGCGGCGCGAAGTCGCTGCCGCTGTGCGCGCAGCCGCCGAAGTCACCCGAGATCGAGGCACCTGTTGCGATGCGGCCCGAGAGCGAGAGTGAGAGCGAGCGAGGGAGAGAAGGCCTCTCGCGTCTGTCCGTCCGTCCGGCCGGGAGCGGATAAACCAGAAGCGAACTCAGATCCGCCGTCAGTCCGGAACTGCAGACGTAACCTTTGCAGCAATTCCCGCTGCTAGCGGTAATACGGAGACGACTCCGGTTACGAACCGAAATACGTACAGCAGCAACACACACCTCTGACTGCGGAGATTCATATCGGAATGTGTAATCGAGTGCGAACCAACTCGGGATTCTGCTGCTATTCAGTCTGCGGGCGTGACCCTGAAGCGTTCAGCCGAGTAAAATATCGCCTCGAGCTTTCCAGGTGCCCAATGAATTAGCATTAAGCACTCAACGGTGTTTCTGAAAGACAACGTCCTTCTAAACGATCCGCGCTGCTCCATACAGGAAATTAGAGCGTTGATCACGAGTGCTGTCCGTCTTAACCTGCGGAAACCAGCGAGTGGTGCGTAGGACGGCGCTGCAGAGGAAGAAACAAAGCTGCATAGGAGGTTCGTTTGGATAAATACCGTATTCACCCTTGTACCAGACGCACTTTTTGTCCTAAAATTTAGCACCAAAACTAGGGGTGCGTCTTATACATGGGCATGGGACTACTATTACGAGTATTTCAATGTGATCCTACACCAGAAAGTCAAGGCAAAAGTTGGGGTGCGTCTTATACTTGGGTGAAATACGGTAAACCTGACCAGCAACGTTGGTTCTCCCCTTCATGGCGTTCCACTCCCATCCCCATTCCCTGATTGTCAACAGATATTCAAGCAATATTGAGTCATTTCCACTCTGAGGTTCTGAGAAGCAATTCGTTTTCTCTGGTGTTCAAAAAGCTGCGACATCACTGCAACAAAGATAATGTGAAAGCTGCAGCACAGAAGAAGAATAGTTGTTTCGTTTCTTCTTCACAAACCACATCACAAAACGAGACGCTCGTACACGTGAGAAACTGTCATGGCAACAGTTGAGTTGTTGCTGAAACTTCCTGCAAAACTCATAAGTCATTGTCTCCGCTAGGGCGCTTCTATGACTCAACTTCCACAACGTTCAGTGCAGTGGAGCCACCTTTGTGCCTGAGTTGGTGCAGAAATGCCACGAGAGAAGAACATCTCCTGGGCTAATTGTGAGGAAAGGCGTGACGGACAGCCAGCGAGGCAAAAACGGTGCACCAGGAACGCTGCTGATCAGTTGCTCCTCGTGACTCGCTCAGGGGTACGGAGATAAGGAACCTGGTGGGTTTGACGTCTTGAGCTGAATCTGGCGTGAGTCCCACTGGTGGAGGCTTTCTGTGGCTTGCTCCAGAGTCCGAAATTTCACCGCGCTGGTTGCGAAAAATTCAGACAGAATTTTTTGAGTTGCACTGGCTTCATGATGTCTCAAAATCTTTCTCTCATGTGAAGGTTCAGTTCAACGCAGTGGGAATGTGGGACACCAAAGAACTCGCATGAGGTGCACCACCACCAGCTGCAGTGACTTTGACATGCGCGCACATGACAGAGGACAAATTCCCAGCACACCGGGGTCGAGACTGAGTCAGGGCATCTTCGTTTCGTCAGAGTCGCAATTTCATGGCCTGCTGTATCTGCGCAGCGGTGGGTCAAGCGATGATCAGAAGGAAGCCTGACTCCCGGGGTGAGACTTCGCTGACGATGAGACCGAAGCTGCTCTGAGAGAAGATTGCAGCTTCGCGTTCCGAGAGATTTCCCCAGAACAAAGCAGATGTCGCTACACTTTACACCTGTGTTGTCAGAAGCAGGAACAACGCTGCAGCAGGGACGTCCATGCAGTAAAGTGTGCGGAAAACTTGAGGAGAACTTGCGTGCATTCGTCATGTTGGAGTCACTGTGAGAATGGACACGGTATCCACGCGGGTCGGTGTGCGTACTTACCTACAAAGAGAAGAGAGAGGAGCGATAAGACAGTTGGACACACGCACGCAAAATTCGAGGAACAGAAACAAACATCAAGGAATCCCAGCAGCACGTGCACACGTCTTCCAATATGTCACGTGTTGATTGAAGTGTTTGTTGACCGGATTGCGGCGCAGATGCGTTCACATCTGCTCCGGTTGGTGCCGGCCGCTGCGTTCCCTGCAGGACTCTTTGTCTGTCCCTGCGGGCGCAAGAATCCGCTTCATTCTTGACCCCTTTGAGAAGCAAATTGGAGAAAGAGAAAACCAAATGCTTGCAATTGCAAGCAGCATTTTGCCCTGTTCTTCTTTTGCCAAACATCAAGTGAGAATGCTTGCTCACTTCATCTGCACCTCGGTTGAGGATGCTTCATGACGAAAAATGGTCACGTGCCAAAAACAATGGACACTCTCTGTTTTTGGCAAAGTCTGTCAATCAAAACACAAGCCAAAGAACCTGCCGAATCAGGAAAGCACTGGACAGATGAATTGCGAACAGATCGGGTCAGACAGATGCGTCTCTGTCTGACACGGAAACGGACTGCTGCACTTGGTCTCCGCCTCTCGGGAAGTTTCCCATCGCTGAGAATTGGACTGCAGCATTTTGAGGCACACACCACTTTGTGGAACACGAGCCACGGTTCTCAACACTCATTCTGTTTGAGTCCGTGAGGAAAACACGCACAGCTGACATGTTTAGCTGTGCGCATTTCCATGAAAACCCAGGCAGCTCAATTTGCAGTTTGGAGTGGCAAGCTCCGTGCACACTCACACAATCTAGGTTTTTTTCCATGCCCCAGGCAAACTGTTAAGAATATTATGTTCAAGTGCAATTGAGAAAATGTGTTCAAATAGCGGCATGACGGCTTCCTTTCCTGCCAGTCGAGCAGAGTAACAGGAACCACCTGAAGACGTACGTAGGAGTGTGAACCCATTTCTGATGGTGCATACGACAGGCTCCGTGACTGGCAAGTTGCAGAATGTGTGGATCAAACATTGGTGAAAAAGATTTTCGTCGTTGAGAACATTGTGGCAACGTCGCCGTGGTTCACTCCAGCTCCATGTTCAATCACTGAGATTCTTCTGGCGCAGTTATTTTCATCAGTCGTCAAGGACACAGCTTTGAACGCAGCCGTCATGACTGGACTGGAACACCTCTTTGAAGCAAAGGGTCTTTGTTCTCTGCAACATCTCTGCCCTCCATTTTCATTTCCGACTCATGTGCAGTTTAGTCCAACTGTTCCACACAGAGAAAAAAAATTTTCTGACACCCCCATCGTTGGTGCACTGGGACAGATTACAAACAACTCAAGTGGAATTGTGAATATGTTTTTGCCTCAAAGGCCTTCTGGTCAAACACCACTGGTGTCATTGAGGTTTTGTCTGATCTTGGACCAAACGGAAAGTGGAAGCGAGAACGCACGGAATGTTTGCACACGCACACACGTATCCCATTTCATACAGAACAGAACGTGCGGTTGAGTTGCAACGATCATGACATTGCCGCCATTTTGAGATGGGAAGTGAGCATCCCGGTCGATTCCACAACTCTTCAGCCCCATCCCCCAACAAAAAGTCCATGGGTTTCTGACCCCGGAACCTCCAGCTCAAAGCGAGGCCAGCGGGGCCCGGGGGGGGGGGGGGGGTCGACGTAGCGGAGCTCCAGAAGCGACGTGGTGACTGCATGAAGGCGCGGACTGCGGTGGATTAATTGATTTGAAAATTTTCTTTGTTGACAATTAAATTTTAACAATTGTCTTGATCCTGTCCACAAATTAAAGCACAAAAATTGTTTTCTATCCTGTGAATGTTATTTACTGCAGTATTTTGATCATTTTTAACACACCACCACAATCTATCATACTTCTTTTTTTGTATTGAATATTTTTTTTCTGCGTTTGGTTACGCCCAATCGAGCTGAGCTGCCGCAGCCAAACGCACCCACCCACCCGCTCACCCGCCCGCCCACCCACCCACCCACTCACCCACCCACCCACCCACCACCTGCGCTTCCTACCAGTGACACTCAATTATGATCTCGGCTTTCAGAGCGCAGATCAAGTGGGGAGAGCAGCGCCTCCTCTCACCATGATTGCGATGGACAGCGCAACTCAACACCGTCGTCATCAACGATTTCTCTCCACCGTGTCTGATGTCTGGCCCTTTTGTTGTCGGCTTTGAAGCCGCATAGCATCAGTCGCAGCGCGTTCTCCACTTCTCCAAAAGTGCACCCCCAAAAGAAGCAAATTCAGGGTATATGGGAGTGAGAATTTGAATGAAGCCTGAAAAGGCGACTCGCTGCGTGAGGATCGCCTCTGACCCGCTTTGGGCGTGGTCGCTTCTCTCGACTGTCCATGCAGTGCAAGTTTCCGTTGGCCCTCAGAAATCCTCCCTCTGGTGGAGAAAGACGACACGGATCAACGCGCGTCTTGATCCGCTTGAAATTGGAAGCAAATCTACTGACACCCTCGGGTGTCGTGCTGTCAGACCAAGAAGAGTTCCGTGTCAACGACAGTGTCACAGAGTGTCTCAACACGATTTGGCCTTGGTCCCTCAACTCATTCAGGTCAGTTGTTGTACGAAGTCCCTTCAAGGCGAAGCACCATGTGGTAGTGCAGTGTATGGCAAGGTGGATGAAATGTCCCCTGCCCCCTCCCCCTCACCCAACCCCCTCCACCTCCCTAACCCCCCTGCCCTAACCCCCCTGCAGCTGGACCCCCCCATGAACAGCATGACTGGTGGAAGACAAGGAGGACAAGGAAGAATTGACGACATTACCGGCGCAAGGGACTTCGCACTGCAGTTGTCTTGAGCACTGCTTCTTGTTGCATTCAGATGTTGAGATTGACTTCAGGTTCCACCTTGACACAGACAAAAAGACTCGATGGAAAAAAATAAACGTTCCGTGGGCGTCGTCTCCAAGGCTGTTGGGTGAACAAATAGACCCTGCAGTGGGTCTCAATGGCGAACCTGACCCGAACGCGGGAATTTTAGAGCGGGAACCAGGCAAAAATTGAGCCTCAACAATTGGCCGGCAGCTGCAAATTAGACTCGTCCATGGATACAGTGAGGAGCGGCCGGCGACCGCGCTGTCCCCCCCCCCGGCCGACCAGCGCCCCCCTCGCCTTCCCCAGCGACACGACGCTCAGGTGCAAGTTGCGCGCGACTCAATTCCTCGCTCATTCACAGCGCTGTTCAGCGCGCCAAACGAACCGCGATAATGACCTTGGGAGCCCGAGTCAAATGAAGTGCGGTTTTTTGCGCAGCTCCGGCGACGCTCAACAGATGAAAGTGTCGACGACAGACAGGCTGATTCGCAGAAGGCGCACAGTCGTTGAGCTCGTTCTTTTTTTGTGGCTGCATGACACCTGCAGGCGGATGATTTGTTTGTTTGTGCGTCTCTCAGTTTGTTGATGCTTTGTTTGTGTCGTGCTTGATAAGATGCTGCTGTTGAAAGCGTTGAATCCACAACATCATTGTTGCTGCAACAGAGACAGAACAGTTCTACAAAACAGGGTCAGGGACCCAACGAGCCTTGGTCAAAACGTGGACAGTTGGCTCACTGTTTGCGTTGCCAATTGCAGTGAACCAACCCTTGTCAACCCAGAACCACGACAAAAGCCCCATTTTCCCTCACAACACTTTGGGCCAAATCTGGACGTCTTGCGTCGGTACTTCTCGCTACTCAGTCCAAATTAATACAGCAATCAAGATGTCGCGTGTCTGCCGAGCCCGTCCAATTTGAGGCATTAGGCAGACACTTCAGACGCTGCAGCACAAACTCCTGCTCTGTTCAATTAACTACGCTTTGCGAAACGAAAGAAATTCGCTTCCAGCTGAGCAGCGTCGCAGAAAACGTGGATGATGCAGCTGCTTGACTGGGCCGCCTCCCGACTGACTCTGACTCCCCCCGTGTGTTCCTGACACCGCAGCTGCGGGGCCCCAGGCTCACGTTTCCCTCGGAATCACCGTGTAACAGGTTTGTGGTCGTGTTACACTCCCCGGGACCAGAGGCCCACGTCGTGACGTGCAAAGGTCATTCGCGCGGGTTCTTCGCTCGTGTTATGTTGGTACTCGTATGCCCGGTGTAACAGGACCAGACAATGACCACCTAGGACTGGACAACGACCAGTCATTGTGTGGTCCAGAAATTTTAGGACCACACAATGATGTCGGAAAAATAATACGGTCATTGTCTGGTCCTGAGACACCGGGTCAGCGTCACACCTGATGAGCCTTCGCTGACCGGGCCTGTTCGCAGCTTTGCGTTCGGAGAGAGAAGCCAATCCCTCCCATCTCCATTGACCCATTCGCACAGAAATCAATCTCACAGGTACTTGTTTCGGGTTTATTTCAGTGTAAAGTAATATACCAGAGCTCCAAGGAAAGAAGCCCCAGTCTCAGGTGAAGGGTGCAGAGATACACACATGAAACTGTGTGTATATGCCGCTTCATAGGAGAGTGGGAAAAAATCATGTGGGATCGAACCAACAATCGAGGGTTCGATTGGAGCGGTTCGATTACACAACACTCGCGCTTCCACGAACGAAAGCGATCCAGAGTTGCTGATGCGTTGAGCCAAAATGGCTTCTTTTGTGATTTGCATGCATTTGGGAAGCCTGTCGGGAGCACGCACTCTCGCAAAAGAGGAAATTCACCATTCGTTATGTGCGAACGTGGATAGGTTCTGCTGGCGATACCTCCATTTCCTCGTTGTCAGGCTGACAAACGGCTTGAGTCGGAACGACTCGAAGCCCGTGTTATGTTTTCTTTGGTTGACCGGGAGTCTTTCTGACAGGCAACACGCGGTCCGAATTGGAAAATTCAACGCATCACCTCGTCACGTGAGTGCAGCGGCGCAAAATCTATTTCCTCAGTTTGAAAGGTGGTGAAAGAATGTACGAAGGTGAAGAAAAATGTTTCATCAGTCGGGTGCCCGTGTTACCAATGCAATCAATTCAAACGTTGAGCCCGTTCTCGCGACAGCTGCATCTGGAAATTGGATTCTTAGCAGGAAACGAGAACTTCCCAGGTTGAATCGCTTTGACCTCTCCAGACAACTTTCCCTCGTACAAACGTGTGCGGCTGCTCGACAGTGCCGTCGTACTTGGATCATCGTGTGCCTTTTGAAACAGCACGTTGCGAATCTTTTATCCAGCGTATTCTTTTCTCAACACAGGCCAAAAGCTCTTTTGACTTTGAGAAGGAGTGCGATAGATTCGTCAGAAAGACAAGCTGAGGAACTGAGACTCCAAAATAACTTTGAATCCAACGTGATCACTCGCACCAAAACTTTCGCTAGAAAAGTGCAGACTGCTTTTGGCCAGGGACCGAGGCCTCCTATTGGCGGCGCACTGTTAGTCTCTTAATTTGCTTGACTACTCACAAACAGGCAATTCTTCGAAATTAAGAGTGATTTAGGGGAACTCAACCTTCTAGTCTGTGCCGACGACATGACAAAGTTCTGCTTCGTTTGGATAATGAGGGTTGGGAGCGACGTCACGCATACAGCAACCAGCTGCTTCTCGATTTGCTGACGAAGTTCAGATATGAAGATAATACCGTACCTACCCGTGTATAAGACGCACCTTTCTGTCCCAAAATTGAGTACCAAAAGTTGGGGTGTGTCTTTTCATGGGTATGAGATTGCTGTCAATATGACCTCACACCAGAAAATCAAGGCAAAAGTTGGGGTGCGTCTTTTCCTTCGGTGTGACTTATACACGGGTGAATACGGCACTTGGTTCACGAAGGACACACCAGGCTGAACGTCACCTACGTATTTGATTGTGCTCACTCGTTCAGTTGTTCTCTGCAAAAACGACAACTGAGATCAAAGGGAAAAGTTTGTGAAACTTCTCTGTCATTGCAGACTTGTTCTGACTTGAAGAGCGGCTGCATAATTGCTTCGCTAACAGCCTCTCGACGAACCTGCAGGACATGGCGCGCCGGCACTGAAGCCGCCCACGGATTGGCCCAGGCTGATGAGCTGGGTTCACCGGCCCAATTCCACTGCGTCGCTTCATAACGCTTTTCTTCAGGTGGCGGGCAGCACGACAGGCAGCTCTGTTTGACAACATGCCCAAGTCCCCAGTCAGGGGGGGGGGGAGGAAGAGGAAGAGGAACATCCTGCTTCTCAATCACTCGGTCCCACCTGATGTCGTGCATTCACGAGCTTTTGCTCCACTCCAAACAAGGAGCCACAGCCGATAGAAACGTTCACGGGGTTGTCCTGGGGTTGAGCTGCATGACCTTCTGTTCTGTCGCTTAAAGTGTGAAGTCCGGTCCGTTTATTAGTACAATTCCCTATACTATGAGTTTGAATAGTGTCACAGCAATGTCTGGCTATCACACATGTTGTGACAGAGTTGAGTGTAATGTGTGGGTGCAATAACCCAAACTCAGAGAGTTTTGTGCCAAGCTCTTGAGCGTAACCAGAGGAGATCATACTCTGCGCCATGAGTACTCATTCAGACCCACAGCTGCTTCCTTTCTTCTGGGCACTTGTGCTTCATAATTAGCTTTACTCATTGGTGGGCGATTATGCATACTTGCTTGTACATTTTAAATATGGATGTGATTACATTCATATCTTATCGTCTGCTACTGCCGTATGTCCTTACACTTCGGTCGGTGACGGATAAGCACAGCGTCCCAACCGCAATCTTCTTGTCCACAGCTTGGCGGCTCGAAAAAAGAAACATGGACAGAAGACCAAAACAGATCGGATGAAGCAATGTCACGACATGTTCTCATCATAGGCGTCAGTCCACGTGTTTTGACCTGCTGTTCCTGCCGTGCCTTCTCACACAAATCTTCACACGCACTGAACAGCGGCAACCAAAGCCGGACCACCTGCCCCGGGGGGTCACGACGTTTGATTCGTCCTGGGACCCAACGTCATTCTTGATACGCATACTGAACGTCTTTGTTGGGTGAGTCAGGAAACCTCTTGTCAAGGCACTGCTCTTCTTCTGTGTGCTCTGCCTGTCGGGTTACAGCGTTTGCTCAATGTGATCATGATCACACGGAATTCAATGACATGGAGAACTTAAGTGGACCCGGTGTGTCCTGAAAGACCCAATTTGCAAGGACGGGTTGGAGAGGTAAGTCCACGCCTTTGCGCACGAAGACAAGGCCTCGCTCACTGCGGCTTCGTCCATTAGATGAAGAGTGACATGGAGCTGCTTTACTGTGGGGCCTGATTACAAAATTTCATGACTGCAGCGTATTTCTTGCAATGCAATTAGCATCACAGAAGCGAGATTGTATGTTTGTGAGACTGCTCGTTGGGAAAATTTGTGGCCAAAAAAACATCTGATGACGCAACAGAACAAAACCTGCACCAAGTCGCTTTCGCACAAAAACGAGCTGACTGATGCACTTCCTGTTTTTGCGACGCCGCCCAAAGGAGAGATCGAGGACCAAAGTCACCTTGCTGCTCGTACTTGTTTTCTCCAAAAAACACGTTGCTTGCGGAACTGCACGAAGCACAAGAGCACCGATCAAAGAGGTCTCAAGTACGTTTGCTGACACCAAAACCACCAAGACGTCTTCACGAAAATACGTGTCTCGCTCGAGGCGTATTACTTTTGGTTGCAGCAACTGAAGCTGTGATTGAGATTTGTCGACTTTTTATTCAGTAACTCGTCGGTCTCGGTCTCGACTGGGATGGGAACGAGTATCGATCCTCCTCCACTCTCGCGCTCAGTCTCCATTGATCTCGATTTATCAAAAAAAAACAGTAATCGCACGTAATACACACACTGTACAGCGTCGTCGCCCATAAACACCCGATCTGCTCGAGAGAATTACCCCCAACAACAACATGGCGACAATCAGCTCGATTCCACACCCCCCCCCCCTCGCCGCAGATTTTTAGTTTGCCGCCACGGTTGCTCCGAACGTGACGTGTCGCCCTGAACATGGCGTCAAGACTGCAGTATTCCAGAGCTACCGTATTTGCCCATGTAAAAGTCACACCCTGGTACAAGTTCCACCCTCAATTTACCCTTTGTTTTCTGGTGTCAGCTTGTATTGAAATAACAGTAATTTCATGTATAAGATGCACCCCCCACTTTTAGTGTTCGCATTTTTTGGGGGGAAAAGGTGCGCCTTATACACGGGTGGATACGGTATGCATTTGTCACACTGACCACGTGACCACGTGAACTCTGAGAGACGCTCGTCCTGCTGCAGGCTTCCTTCTGCGAGCAGGAAGACGGTGGCACGAGCAGGTTGACCCGACGTGCAGGGACGTGGCCCGCACCAGTAATGGCGGACCGCGCAGGCCGCGCCTCCACGTGCTCACAGAGCTTATTCAATTTTCCACCTGCTCGGCGTCGCCGTGCACGAGCTACCAAATCAGTTCTATTTGCGACAACACGGGTCAATCGATGTTAAACAGCCACGTGGGCGTCAATGGATGGTCATGTAAACTGCGAGTATCACCTAAATACGCGGCAATTAGGCAGAGCGCATACGCAGCGCTGAATTGCGTTGGTGTCGGAATCAAGCTCTTGGGATCCAGATGCTGCACCAGTCCTCTCTCTCTTTCTCTTTCCCTTTCTCTTTCTCTCTCTGTCTCTCTCTCTCACTCTCTGTCTCTCTCTCCCCCCTTCCTTTTCCCTCTATTTTCTCTGTCTGTCTGTCTGTCTGTCTGTCTGTCTGTCTGTCTGTCTCTCTCTCTCTCTCTCTTTTCTCTCTCTCTCTCTCTCTCTCTCTCTCTCTCGCTCTTCTTGGAAAGTGGAGACTGCGGTGGTGTGGTGGTGTCGTGTGTTGCCTCAGAATGAGTTCCAAACTGAATTTCTGGACACTAAATTTTCCGGGTCGTCAGCCTGGCTGCAGGGAAGCTGCTGAAGACTTGTCGAATTCGTCTGAGTGAAGATTCAAAAAGGTTCAGAATCGTGAACCATCAACGCTTGACGTTCAGAAACAAAAAACGCAGATTTTCAGACATCGAAAAAAAGCTGCTGCTGTCTCTGCTGCTCTGTCGTTGAAGCCACAAGAACTATTCATTAGCCATGCCGCCTGAATTAGGGATGAATACACACACAGGTTCGCGGCCTGCCCTGAAGCCATGTCTCCTGCTATTTTATCCTCTGACTACATCTGGACACGGCCTCAGATAACGAGGCATCTGCCTGTGTGCTCTGTGTGAAAAGATAACTGGCGGGTGCTTGTGATCAGTGGGCGACATTCACTGTCAGTCCGGTGTCTTCCAGGTCCGGGGGAGGACATGACATGTACAGAGCTGCTGCTGAAAGAAACTCAAACATCTGCCTCATGAAACAGCCCACCTGCAGGGAGAGGCTGCAGGGATAAAATGCAGGCGTGACCACAAAGTCGTACGACGACCAGACCAGTTGACACCTGGGAGTCAATGCTCTTTCCCCCCTCATGTTGTACGACACGCCTTTCATAAAAGGACTTGCAAGGTGTGATATTGAACAAAATTCACTTTCTGAAAACAAAAGGTGAACAAGAACATTCTGCTGGGGAGACAATTGTTCGTGCACGGAGTTGTGCCGAAGAGAACCTGAGAGAAGGAATGGAATGCGATCAAATTTGTCTTTGCACGTGCGTGTCTTCGCAACAGGACAAATCAAAGAGCTCACAATGGAATAAACTTCGACTGCGACACCTGAAGTGCTGATATTGTTGGCGACTATTCACAACGAACAAAATTACAAAAAGAGAACGAAACAATGATTTGGCTTGCAGAGATTAATTTCTTGACATTCTACGATTTTCTTCAAAGTCAACTGCATGAAAGCTGTGAAGAGTCGTGCACGGAGACTGTGACTTCTGCCTCACAACAACATGAGAGCATCTTTCCTTATAGTCCCGCTGCGAAATTCCATCAAAACACAAGGACGAGCAATTGTTCCCATTTCTTGACGTGCCTCCCCATCATAGATCTGCTTCTCTGCAGTGCAGGAACATGGAGGCATTAACACCATGTTTCCACACACCAACCTTCCCTGCAGATTGAATCAAACGCTTCTGACGGCTTCGTCGCAAATATCAATTAAAGCCGCTGATAAGTGGTGGGATTGCGTGTGAGCTTTCAATCGAATTGCTCGATTTCGTTTCTGCTGTGGACCTACAGCCGCGTGGAGGGAGGGAGAACACCTTCAACACGACGAAGGATACGCACACGCACACGCACACACGCACACACGCACACACACGCACATGCACGCACACACACACACACACACACACACACACACACACACACACACCAATGCCGAATCAATGCAAAGAAACATAAACACCGCTTGTGGTGTGCAAAAATGGGCTTACATTTTTTGGAAAAAATGGTGGGAAGGTTTTTGATTTCGTGAATGTCAAATGAAGTCGCCTGCAGCTGCATACACGCGCCCAGAGCGTGTGACTGCGCATGAGCGGAGTCTCGGGTGTGGTGCACATGCGCACATCGATCCCCCCGCAGCCCGCGCCCTCCCGCCCGCGGGCGCGCACTGCGCAAACCATCGATGGGAACTTCATCCCAAGAGTCAACACTCACTTCTCGACGGCACGTTTTCCAAACTTCTTCCTGCCAAATGTGAACGGTCGATGAGCTAACACAACGCACCGCACTGGCATGAAAATTGGGCCTTGATAAAGGAGCTATTGTGGTGCAGACATGTTGAATTTAATTGGCTGCGGGACGCACCTCCAGAACCACACAACCTTGTCAGGTTCTTTCTGAAGATTCTGCAGGAGCCCAGACAGACAGATCGCCTGTGTGAGGGAGGGACCCGGAGCTGCGGCGTGACATGCTTGCGCGAACAATTCGTCACTCCAAAACCTCTGGGGTTAATCCTGACACGCCCCTGCGCAGTGAAAATAGATCTGCATGTTTGTCTGAGACCGACACAGGACACAGGAGTGACAGTAACGCTGTTTGTGAACCTGCTTGATCTCGTGCGGTTCTCTGATCAAGGCCGCTGCTTCTGCGCAGGAGAAGCATGTCAAAGCCTGCCACCAAAGAACAAATACAATTTCGAGGGGTAATGTTGCTCGGCAAAAAGGGAGTGAAAATGACTAGAATGCTGCGCATTCATCGGGTTTCAGCACCAAATGGGATTTTCTCGTTCCTTTGTTGCTCGCTGCATGGGTGTTGCCCATGCTCGCCTGATTTCGCTTCCCGTCAATGTTTCCGGTGACGAAAGAATCCACTAGTGTCGGGCGCCCTGGCGCGGAAGCTGCGAAGGTGTAATGCATACAATATTTCATACTCCAACAGCCTCAATCTATTTCTGACGCGTGAGAAGCCTCACTTATTCTTCGAGGAAGCCTCTCGGATATAAACAGCAGTTTTTCCGTTCTGTCTCTTCGCATTCGCCGTTTCAATTTCAAGAAAGAACCGGGGGATCGGAGCAGACTCGGACGGACCTGCCATTCTGCTTCAGTGGGCCTGCTGCTGCTGATGCAGAGACTATTCGAACAGACATTCTTTATGGCGGCGACCACAATGCATTATTTATTGCTTCACGGAACAAAAAATTGCATTCCACAGGCAGAAACACCATTCCAAAGTATGGATTGGTGTCCCTAAATGGCCTTTGTGGGTCTGGCAACCCAACCCATTACAAATACAGGGGAAGGACTGAGATTGGGTGCGGTTGTTGTTGATGGATGCGGCCATTCTGAATTCGGACCAAATCTCTGAGAACTATCACCAGACAGAACGACTTCTGATTCCATTCAAATCACTTCCTGTTCTCACGGTATTGTCCACCGAGAGGGTGCACGATTTCGGAAGGACGACATGACACAACGAGCTTGTAGCAGGCACTGTCAGGAGTGATGAATGTGATCTCTGACACGGCCCAACGTCTGTTACATCAAGAACTTTCTGAAAGGGAGGGGCAGATCGCTGTTTGGCATGTGTTCAACCTCTCACATCAAATGCACTTTGAGAATAATGACCAGAACGAGGGTCGCCTCCAACTTGTCTCTGACAGGTTGTCCCCCCCAAGCTTAAGCGCACACGCAGGGGTCCATGCCCCCTCCCCCACCCATCCCGAGTGTCACAGGGTTCACACCCCTGCCACTCCCGAGGGCTCAGGGGTTCGCGCCCCAACCCCTCCCAGATGTATCATCCCTGATACACACCAAGTGCACCCACACATGTGCACACCAAGGTCACAGTGCACCAAAAATAGGCATCACACATGTGAAAGGCAAAGTATATGGGTGGTGAGTAGTTGTGTTCACACTAATAATTCCGCTTGTCACTGTGATTCCATTCACATGAGGAATGTCGCAAAAGCAGGGGTGTCGTGCGCTGGCGCACGCGGTGTGGATTGGGGGTGAGGGTCCGCCCCCCCCCCCGACTCACCGGACTCTGTGCGGATGGTGCTGCAGCGCCACGAAGAAGTGACAGCGGTGCGCATGCCCGACCGGATGCGCGCCGCCGACGGCGCCGTCAGCGGAGGTGGCGCTGCCGCGGCTCCCGCGGCTGCTGGCGTGGCTTCCCCTGTGGTGGTTATAGAGACACGCGTGGTCCCTGGGGTGCTCCGAGGCGGCGTTTAGCTCCCGCAGTTCTACATCCCTATCCTTGTCCCCGCGCTTTTTCCGACTCTGCAGCGGCCGGCAGGCGGCGTACTGACTCTCCGTCTCCGAGTCCTCGCCTTCTGACGCCGCCGGCGATGTGGCGTTCTTACTACTGCCCGGACCGGCGCACATGGCGTTCTTGATCATGCTCTTCACTTGACCCATAGTGCTGCTCGACGGGTGATGGTGGTGGCGGTGGCGGCGGCGCAGTGATTTTGTTGTTGAGGGGTAAGACGACGACTACGGGCCAACCAGCAGAGGGCGCGATGCATCCCATTATGACGTGGAACGGGCGTCGTGCACTGGGGTCCTCAGCGATGACGCAGCGCATGCGCACAACGAGCATCGCTCAACAACGACACCCGTCCTCGAGCTCTCGTCCTCCTCACACCACATCGAGAAACTCGAGTCCTGGCGTCAAGTGGAGCTGATGACCATTAGAAACGCAATATGTCGTGATAATGTGCAAAACGATATTCAACTCAACCCCGAGTGCAGCATGTTGTTGTATCCTTCAGATTGCGTGCCACCGCAAGGCATTCAAGGCACGACTTTATCGCTGAAATGAATGAGTTTCTATCACATCCATCACTGATGAAAGCAGGAATTATCCAGCTGTGCTAAAAGGCAGAAGCAAAGCGTCAGGTAACATTCTATTTTCAGATGAATCTCCTCTTCCTCTTCCAGCGCAAATGCCAATTTGTGGTGAGCTTGTAAACAGAACCACCAGCGGAACACCGGCTTTATGATGGTGCAGAGAACACAATCCTCTCCCTACGACTCGGAGGCGTCGCCTGCGCCTCAAACAGACTCCGTAATGAGTGTGTGCATCCTATGGGGAAGACGTCGGATCACAATCCCAGGCTGAGCCACGCTCGAGTCAGCGCCATCAAAGCCACAACACTTTCATCCCACAAATTGAAATGATGAAAATCTTGAGCAGAAGGTTCAGTTCCCTCCAGAGAAGACAAACAGCTTCAAGATATGCAGGATGTGACAATTAAACCTCTTTCTTTTTTTTTCTGCATCCAGTTTGAGGAGATATATAAAAGTTTCTCGATGAAGCTCCCTCCTCTGCTCTGCTCTATCCTGTCGGTGTTTGCCCTGGAATCAGCTGAACCTCGCAGCTGTGCTTGGAGCGGTGGCAGACGTCACAGGAGAACAGCATCCGCGTCACACATCTGTACACAAACCGTCCGTGGCCCCCTGATCGCTGCTCTCACTCACTCACTCCACAGCTATTTGCACACAATATATCCAACAGTATACGCTCGTTCATACAATCTACCGGTGGTTGGAACAGCTGGAAGATCTCCCGAGTGTGTGTGTGTGTGTATCCCGACGGCTTCAGCGCAGTGTGCTTTGATGGACCCTGCTATTGAGACCAACAGCTTCTCCAGGTAGGGCTCCCAATGCCTTCAATGGCTTTCATCATAATAGATCAGATTAGTTTCTGCTAAATCCCTGCAAAGGTTCGTGCTGTCTGAGTGCTCGCTGAGCATGTGTGTTGTATTGCAGCGGGAGCTGAGCCGCGGTGTGCGTTCTCGCGGCCGGGGGGGGGGAGGGGGCTGGGAGCTACAGCGGGATGCGAGAAGCGCAGACGGGAGCGGCGGAGAGCGGGCGGGGCGGGGCGGGTTGGCACTGCTCAAGCTCGATACATCCCCGCGCCGTTGCCGTCGTGCGTGTGCTGCCGCCGCCGCCGCCGCTGCAGGCCGCCGCCGCCGCCGCCGTCTCGCGCACAACTCGCGATGCTGCATATCAAAACCTTGAGGCGACACGAGCTTCCTTCAGACCCCACAGGCAAACACTCCCTGGTAATTCTCCAACAGCGAATTGCTGTCTTGTTTGGCGGAACGAGATGTCAGGCATGACATTAAAGCCGGGCAGCAGCCGTGTTTAGTCTCACTGCGGGCAGCCTTACCGCCGCTATTACAGGAGACAATGCCAAGCAACATTAGCGTCACCTTCCTCAGCAGCCCAGTTATGGGGAGATAGAGCGACTTGATTGGGCACCAAGTACCCGGGCTGCGTCAAGATGGATGGTGCTCGCAATCCGAAAAACCCTTGGGACGTAGAAGCTGCTCGTGGAATTCCGGCACACCTTTTTTCAAGCAGGCGTTTGAATGGAATGAGTGGGTAAACTATCGCTGGTTGCATGGGAAGCGTTCTCACAATTTGCGTGTCATGACAAACACGTTTCTTTTTGGGCTATGGATGCTCAAATCAAGCTTTCAATAACGGCAGCCCGTGGAGTCTGGTCCAACCAGACCTGGCTTGTGTGGTGGATCTGGACTGACCAGTTGGTAAGAAGACTGAAGTTGGGCCAAGCAACTGTGTGTACAGAAAAGATTCTGACGCCTTTGGCCGCAGCAGACTTGATTCCATAACAAGACTGCCGAAAAAAGGCCCCTTCTGCCCTGCAGGGGCTCATCAGCGAGGATGTGAGGAGAGTGCAGATTGCGCCCGAGGAGTCTGCTGCGGAATGGATGATCACAACAAAGTCAAGAGACGGCGAGCGAGTCACACACACACACGCACACACACACACACACACACACACACACACACACATATGGACAAGGCATCAAAACAAACTTCTCCCCTTCTGGAATTCTATCCACGCACCCATTCGTGATGTGCTCCAGCACACGGGACTGCAGGAAGTAGGGATCATTTTCCAGCGTCGGATGCTCTTTCATTTCAGCCTGATGGCTTCGACGCTTCACGGGAGCACGGATGTCCTTGTAATTATCACCGCAGTAAAATTACAGTGTTAAGTCTCTCAAGATTGCACTTCCATTTGGAGCTGCATGCGCGTGGCTGTAGTTGGCTGATGAATTTTCTCTCCCAAGGTGACACGTGACTGCTTTCGGATCTTCTGAACCTCTCTGAACTTGCAAAAGCTGAGCCCTAAACACAAGATTCTGCACTGAACTTGCTCTTTTGACGTGGGGGTCTTCTTTGAAAGGAAAGCACGTCAGTCTCAGTGCATTTCTCAAGCTGTTTTGAAGAAAACGTCTTTCATGGTGACACGTCCTCCGGTGCATTCCTCTTTTCAGAATCAGCAAGTCTTCACACACACACACACACACACACACACACACACACACACACGCACACACACACACGCACACACACACACACGTTGGCACAAAAGCATTACTCAGTGAAACAAAAGACTGAAAGTGTCTGCTGCAAAAAGATCATCGATCATGCATTCCTCGCTCTTCATCGTCACTCAGTGTGCAAAAACCTGCGTTTTTTCCTGGTCCAAGTGGACAGCAACTGTTGGAGAAAACGGAAACCACTGCTAAATGAACCGCTCTTTCCTGTCTGGGCACAAATTCAAAAGCACAAAACACGACCCACACACAATCGCTGACATCCACAGAGAGCAATCGTCTGATGACAAGGCGCGAATTGATGAAATATTCACAAGAATCTCGGAGGTTTGTCCTTTGCTGAAAGCCACACGTCGAGGTCGCTTGTTGCGCGGCATGCAGTCTCCGCAACGCTGTTTGTGAACAGAAAATTATTCTCTTTGAATGATTCATGATGTTCTCTGGTCTGTTCGGGGCCAACAGGGAAACGCAGACACTAAGGACACTTGTCAGCTCCCAGTACGTCGCATCAACGTGCTTTCCGTCGCACAAAAGGGAATCTGGTTGATCTTGGAACTGCCGGAATTTAAACAGTTTCAGCTCATTGAGAGTTTTGCTGAGTTCCCAAAAACTATTCACTGTAGCTAGTCTTGGCAAGGGTGGCCAACCCAGCTGTTTGTTCTCTCTACCCAAATCAACTCCTTTTGGGCTTGTGGATTTTGCGTTGTTTTCTGCGCAAAGTACCAGAGATATTTGGTGAACTTTTGGACGTTGGCTACACATCTCAAACGACGAGGGACTTTCAAGTGCTTTTTTTGGATTTGAACAAAATCACAACACTGAAGCAAGCCAAGGGCTGAAACTTTCTGACTTGCATGCAGTCAATTTCATCTGTGCACACAACGACTCGGAAACAAACACAGCGCGTACGAAAAGTAATCTTTTCAAATGAATCTGATTGGCAATCACGTCTTCATTGACGAACATGTACTTGGGAAATTCTTCCGTCGTTTCAGGCAAATCATTTGGCTGCGGTGAGAGAATGGAGCTATTAGCTAATGGTGAGGCCCGCAGACATTCCTACAGAAGCAGCGAGAAACAAAAAAGTTTTTCTCGGCTGTGCTCGAGACCCCTTCTGTGACATCTCTGTCGTCAGTGATTGTTTCGTGGGGCGCGATGCAAACCAAGACAATCCAACCACATTCTTTGTTTTCTTGCACACGTCAACGCTGAGCTCTGCATATACCACGAAGGATATGAGATGTCGTCATTTACAGGCTTGATATTTCCTCCTCTCATTCTGTTGTGATTTCTCAGCACAAATGACTCAGAATCAGTACAAAATAGGTCA
>JAAUXT010077013.1_pt1 | contig 23556 bp, 22 predicted proteins | sample 7278171 | NCBI WGS metagenome assembly JAAUXT01 (sample SAMN14350112, study PRJNA611818) | marine sediment metagenome | isolation source: surface marine sediment (1.8m) | place: French Polynesia: Moorea | collected 2018-08
GTTGCTAACGTTACTCCTGAACTGTGCCAACATGTCTGGAGAGGTCACTGACAAACTAAACATACAGAAATAGACACAAATTGAAGCATCTCGCTCATTTTTGAAGCCACTTGAACATTTTGACTCAGTTACTCCTTGATTTTTCACCCGGTTTGAAATTTCAACTCCTCGGTATGGAAAAAGTTCTGAATGCATTTCAACCAATTTTGTCCTGGGTGACCTTTACCCATTGCCCTCAAAAACTGCCATTTTGGTTTTTCAAAAAATGCATCAGGAACAATAAAAAAAGCCCAAAAAGACGACACTTACCACTCGCATCTGAAGATGACGATTCACTCTCCAACAAAGAGTGCGGGTGTTTTTGCGCACAAAATGGCTCTCCAGGAGTAACAAACATTGTGTTTGCGTTTGTGTTGGCCAAATCTGCTAAAAATACAACACGTAAAACAGCCCACGTACACGTTCCCGTGAATTTTTGCGTTGCGTTGACCAAATCTGCTAAAAATACAAAACACAAAATATCATACGTACACGCAAACGCAAAAAGTTGCGTTTGCGTTTGCGTTCGCGTTTGCGTTTCTGCTCCTGCTAAAAGTCTCTATTATCACTCTCACACACACACGCAATCTTTACCTTTCCGAAGATCCCAAAATCAGGGCAGACAGCAGGCCAATAGGAACTACCATAAAATACCGCGTATAAGACCCCTTCGCGTATAAGACCACCCCCCTTTTCTCAGCTATGAAATCAGTACAAAGCCATTTTTACATTTCTCAAGAAATTAACTTGCATCCAAGAATTTCAGAGAAAAATAAAAATAAAATATATAAAAATTATATTTTTTCCCATTCTTTACTTTTTAAAAGCTATAAATTCAAACTCCTTAGATAAATCTTTGAATAATTTCCTTGTTTCAATTCAATTTTGAAGCTCCCTTACTCATCCTACTCTCTTTCGATACTTTGCTTCCTCATTTTACTTTTGACTTTCAACACCCTTGTCAAAAGTCAAATCCTCATGTATAAGACCACCCCCTCTTTTTGGCATGAATTTTGGAGCATCAAAAGGGGGTCTTATACGCGGGATTTTACGGTAAGTTGGAAATTGGGTGCTGAAAAGGGAAAATGGCTGATGATGGGTGATTGTGGGTTATGATGGGTGACGACAGGTGAGGGTCAGTCAAGATGAGTGATGGTGGGGGAGGATGGCTCATGGTGGGTGGATGGGAGTGTGTGAGGATGGGTAAGGGTGGGAATTGTTTTGTGGATGAGTTAGGATGGGTGAGAGGTCAGTGAGGGAGGGAGACTCACCCACCATCAGTCACCCTCATTGCCCCACACTCATGCTTTCCACCATCACTGATCCTCACACACAATCAAACACATCCAAACTTGGCCAAGCCAGCCCAACACAAGGCCAAACTGGCCAAACTCAGTTGAAACACAGCTTGTTGAGTTTGATTTTCTTGTCTAGCTATCCAGAGCCAGAGAGGCTCTCCGGAAACGTAAACCTGCTGTTGTGTGTTTCGCCTGGAAAGCAGGGCTTTGGGCTGCACACACACGCACACACAAAGCAGGACTCAATGGTCGACCTGAAAAGATACGACCTGAGAGAAGGAACGTGTCCATTGGTCTTTAACCCGGCAGAGTCCTTCTTCCAAGCTGCACTTCCCGTGATTGCGAATTCCACTGTCTTCTGAGTGTCAGAGAAAAGCAAAGACAACTCTGAGACAACAAAGACAGATAACAACCAGAATATTTGGGTGGTCGCCTCCAGATCCAGATCATCTGACACAGAATTCCTCTTTACCGTTCGCTGCAACCTGGCAAGGAGCAACTCAAAGTACAGTACATGCACTCCAAAAACCTGGAAGATTTGTGTCCCTGTGAAGAGTGGCCTGCTGAAAAAATAATAATTTGAGAGACAAGTAGCCGTACCACAGAATTGAAACAGCATAGCTGAACCCCACAAAGGTCCTTGAACAAGGCCAAGGAGACAGACTTCGCTTTGGGATTGTCCGAAGTTTCAACCTCACGGGGACTCGCACATTCCTTTTTGTGTTTTTGTGGTCGTTTCCTGGCATCTTTTGATCCATCTGCCCACACGGTGTTGCATGGGGGTCAGGCAAATACTGGCATTTGACGTCCGTCGTCGGTATTTTGCAGGCAGAGCATGCACGGATCCTGCCGCTGTTCAAACTGCCCTTCGGATATGAGAAAATTTTCATAACTTTGGCGGCGAATGCAATAATGAAAATATAATTTGCAAAACGCAGTTGCTGGAGCAAGCCTGAGTCAACCGTTTTTGCATTTAATTGCGATGAGTTTAATCTTTTGTGAAGAGGTTATTGAAAATGTTCGAAATACAAACACTCCAGATGAATTTCCACAATGCAATTTGGTACTTCATCACCAAGTGGAAATCGCATTATTCCGCATCAAACAGGTATTATTGTGTATTGAAAAGAAAATGACAAAGTCAGAATGTACATGAGATGGTAAATGAATGGCTTGTTGATTCAGCATGAAAGGTGTTCCCTCTCCACACAGGCGAACTGAACCCAACACAATAGCACCAGAAGGGCGAGACTCATTTGCACAAGAAAGAATCATAATGAAAATGTAAAGCGATAATTAGCGCTTCACACGCACAAAAAGCCCACAACCCAGCAGTGGAAAATATTGTTTTGATGTTGTTCGCGGGTGACTTCCATGTCCAAAGGGCAATAACCTGTGTTTTGAAAAAGGACCCTGTTGTCTGGTTGTGTGTGTGTGTGTGTGTGTGTGTGTGTGTGTGTGTGTGTGTGTGTGTGTGTGGTCAAAATACAGATCAAAACACGCAGGACAGTCGGACAGCGTGTTGCGCTTTGCAAGAAAATGAAACACCCTGACGCCAAGGGGTGGTGGTCTTGTTCCTGTCAGGAAGAGTCCCCAGTCTAGGTGGTGCCAAGATGTGTGAGACCACAGGCTGGGTGGGAGTGAGCCTCTCTCAGTGTCTCCAGAACCTCGCCGGGTCGATCAACAGCTCAAGGCCCACCCATACCTCTGTAGCGAGCGAAAATGCACCGACCTCAGACACCTGTGGTTGCGCAGAGTTTAGAGCCGTTGTCAACACTGTCATTTCGCGGACAGGTTTGTAGTCTTTGTCAAAAATAAAGGAGACATTGTCAGCAACAAAAGATCATGGAACATTGAGACGCAAGTCCGTACATCGGCCCACAGCAGGACTATGTACAAGTCCCACTGGACAGCAAGTTCTTCATCTCACTGCTTTTGGATTTTCTCACGGACGGCGGCTGTGTTTCTTGGATTTCGGTTTGAACTGGCATCAAAGTACAAGGACAACTTTGCAACATATTGCAAAATGCCGATTCGAATGGACGTGCAAGTCACATCTCCCCTAATAGATTTGGTCAATATTGACAGCGCTGGGAGGCAGTACACCTCGGCTGACCCGCGGATTAAACCTGAGCACCTGAACTCACACTGCACCGAGAGCCGGAGCGGAGGCCCTGGCCGAGTTCCGCTCTTCCAAAGTTGCCGCTGACGCTTTGTCATCTGCGACGAGAACCATTCTGTCTCAATCTCACCTTGTTCAGGAACCCACAGGGCGAAAACAAGATTCACTCCAAGAAGACTTCGAAGCGAAATTTCAGGTGAACAATGGTTGATGTAGCAATATTCTTTCTTGTTTGCCAACCCATTACGGACTTGTGAACAGCCAACTCTTACAGACCTGCAGTTTGCCTCTGCGAAGTTAATGATCTCATTGCCTTATCATTGTGCGCTAATGTCGTGCCCTGAGACATTTGATTTCCAACTAAGTCGTAATTCATCACGCCCTTGATGTTAAAATTGCCTGATTTAAATTACTGCAGCTGAACCAATGAGTGCAGGGCGGCGTGTAAGCGGAAGGCGTGTCCATTTGACCAAGCACCCTGCGCGTTTTTCGCCAACAAAATGTTGACAGTAGTTTTCTCTACTGTCTTGTCTTTTTTCACCACTCCAGCACTTTTTACCGAAAAGTAAATTTGGTGATAAAAAGAGAACCAAACACCCGCAATGATCTTTGTCAAATTGAAGTAAAAACAAACATTTCCGGAAAAGCCTGTCAAGGAACACTTTGCCGCAGTAAGAGTACCCTCTGCCTCCATTTCAGGCGAACCGTGTTTGTTTTTGAGCGAGGTTTCTGAATAGGACATTGAAAGTTGCGCTCGGAGTTGCTGGAGGTTGCATCCACCTGTGCGCAGGCTCAACAAAGCGCGTATGCTAATGAGACCTGTGGAGGGGGCCGGGTGGCTGCGACTTATGATTGATGGGCCTCGCTCGCGAATGGCACGTGAATCGAGTTCGCAACAATGGGGGACTCCTTCAGGCTCCGCGGCCTGAACAGTGCGGCCATATAAAGTGCGACTCATCATTTTCAGACACGGAAACAGGTCCCAGTGTTCATCCTGACAGTAGCAGCCACCGCCCACAAAAGTCGTGCGGCAAGTGACGTGACATTCAGACGCGGTGAAGGGGACGTGTTGCACAACTTTGTTGTTGCTTGTGGCACTTGGTTCACAAATTTTGTGACCTGAGACTGCAGAAGGTGAAGCTGGACTTGAACTGTTTACTACTGCTCTCGCTGCACCTGAATGCAACAACAAGGACTTCAAAGAAACGGAAGAAAACTCACAACGGCAAAGTGACTGGACAATTCAAACTTCGATGGTGATTTCAACTGACGTTGCAACCGACAAAATGTCAGACATATCCAGATCTTTCCTCGTGGACTCGCTTATTCTGAAGACGCCCCGATCCGACAGATTGTCAGGATCTCCCGCGACGAAGACTCCGGACCAGGCGACTCCTCCGTTGAGAGGACTCAGCGGATTTGCATCGCTCCCGCAGCAACTTGCAGCAAACCACCAAGCGTTTCACTGCTTCCCGCGGGCGTCAGGCACAGGAGGTGGTTTACTGGACTTGTACTGCCCTTGGTGTCCCTCAAGTGCTGCTCTCAAAGCACCAGGTCTGGCACCTGTGGGCATGGTACCTCTTCCGGTGTCCACTCCACCGACATCAGCGTCGATGGTTGCAACTGCTGCCACCGCTGCAGCCATGTCTGCAGCCGCGAGCTTCCAGCAACAGCAGCAACAACTCTGTCAGCAACAACAGGCTTTGGGCAGCAGCAACAGCAGCAGCCGAGTGATGAAGCCCGTGGTGAGCAAGGCGACGGCGGCGCCGCTCGTGCAGCCGTACCTCATCCCGCACCGCGCGTCGCTCGCGCCGCTGCCCGGCTCCGTCTCCGCCTTCCGCCCCAGGAGCCTCGACTCGGCCGCCGGCGTCAAGTCGGCGCCTCTCGGCGTCATGGAACAGAGGCGACTCCCTTACCTGGGCATGGGTATGTATTTGTTCTTGGGGTTACAAGCAAGCGACATGAAGAGACTGGGCGATCAAGAACGCGATGGTGAAACACATCACAGGCAATTCATGGAGAATCTGAAAAGTGGAAAAAAGACGGTATTTGCTCAAAATCGTGACATACGTCAAATTTTCAAAATTCCATTTTGACAGGAAGAATGCTCAGAAAAAGTGGGTGAGCTTCTAAAATTTCTCTTGACTTTAGGTCTAATTAAGACAGGTTGACGAGTCTGTTGAAACACCAAATCGGTAAAGACCAAAAATGTTTAGTTGCCTTCAAACTCGTCTTGAACCTTCTCCTCAGGACACCTCCTTTTTGTTCCAGATTAAAATTCCACCGAGATAACAAGTCATATTCAAGCTTTGTGATTTGCACACAAGACCTGAACAGAAACACACGAATGGCGAACACTTTTTTCACACCATGAAAGGGTCTTTATGCATATTTTATTGCCAAGAAGGAGATCCTTCAGCTTCTTAAGAAGGATTTGCATTCTTACCAAACTCTCTTTACAGTTACAAGATCTTAAGCTGGTAGATGGAGATGAAACTTGAACGAGAAAAGGCTAAAACTCCAACACAGAAAAGTAACACTTACAAACAAATTACCCGAATTTGATATTGAGGCCAACAATGGCATTTGAAATTTGTTTCGGGGACATTAGGAAAATTGACATGGCATAAATACAAATTTTGACGTTGTGTGTGAAGGTAAAATGAATGGAGGGGATGTTTGACCAGGGAACCACCGAGGCAGAGGTCGAGACTTCGCCCTTCATTGCCCCGGCCTCCTGACCTGTAACGTGTGCTCAGTGTCTGCTCGGACCTCCCAGTCTCCAAACAAGGCACGAGAGCCCCTCCAACTGTCCAAACTCAAGCTGGCTTTTGACAAGGATCGTCGCGAATTGTTCTCAGCGACCTGACAGCAATCTCAGCTGGGGATGGAAAGCTGATGCAGGCGGGTGACACGACAGTGACAGTCGGGCTTGACAATGAGCGACCAGGCCCCCGAAGCTCTCGCCTCCGCTCATCTCAGCCTTGGACCCCCGACTGCCGCACCCGTCCCCTCCACCCTCCGCTATGCATCACTGCCGCAGCCCTGGAGGTAGTCCCTCCACTGGGCTGTCTCCCCCTCGATGCCTCCACTTGATTCACCGACACATCCTATTCATACGATGTCATTCGGTTTTCAATGAGATCTTTTTAATTTGTCGCGTTTTGTCGTCAAGATGGGCTCAGTATTGTCTGTTGACAAGTGCAAAAAGAATAATCATTCCTGATGCAGTTTAGATAAGCGACAAAGAGGCTCAATAAGCACAAATTTGACAAACAAATTGGCATAAATTGGCTAATTAGAAGAATACTATAAATCAATGTCATGACAATGTGTTTGCGCTTCCAAAAGTATGACTTCGCTGCTTGTGAATGGTTTATCAGTTGACAAGATGTCCTTCCAGGTTCGTCACATTTCAGTGCAAACTGTCTCAAGCACAAAAGAAGTTACAGTCACCACTGGACTTTTCCAGTCTGTCATTTCTGCTTGTTTGACCAAAACGTCATTTTCGATGATGTTGGCCACGTTGAAGGAGCCTGTAAAGTTGTGGACAAGTTCACAACCAGAACGCCTCTGCACAAACGTCACCGCGGGACGTTTTCGTGCGTTCGTTGCGGGGGACAGGAAACATCTGTGAAACAAACGCATCAGTATTTGCATTCTGTTCTCCTTTCAGGCAATCCCGCACCGATCTCGCCAGGTCAGAGCTCCGGCGACAGCGACGACCTCAACAGCAGCAAGAGAATCAGAACGGCCTTCACCAGCACCCAGCTGCTCGAGCTCGAGAGAGAATTTTCCTCCAACATGTACCTGTCTCGACTCCGGCGCATAGAAATAGCCACATACTTGAACCTTTCTGAGAAACAGGTGAGCATACAATCTTGATGAGAGTTGGCGGACAAGAGAAGAAAATTCACGAGTACCGAAATTTGCTGCATGGTTGAAATTTCACAGACATTGAGCGAACAATCCAAACTCTTCTGTCATGCAGGTGAAGATCTGGTTCCAGAACCGCAGAGTCAAGTACAAGAAGGAAGGCACGGAGGCGGACGCGCACCAGAAGTGCCGCTGTCTGCGCACCTGCGGCCCGCGCAACAAGTCCTCCCAACCCGACGACTGCATCAAACAGTCCAAGTCAGTCGAGGCCGGCGCGACGCCCGAGCAAACCTGCCCGGAAGCAGACTCGAGCGCCTGCGCTGCCGAAAAACCTGAGAGCAAATGTGAGAGTGACAATGGATCAGAGGCAAACTCGGATCACGAGCACATAGATTGTGAACGTCCTTGAAGCTTCCAATACGTTTTTGTGCCCGTTTTTGTGGCCTGGGGACAACTTGAATGGTGGAAATTGTTCTGCATGTTGCGTACCTGTGTCAATGACAAAGCAAATGGGTAAAGCTGTTTCACTGCTTCATGTGCCTTGAAGCAATCTACCTTCACTTGACCTCTTGAAGAGGGTATTTGAATTTGTGCATACTTTCTTTGTGTTCTGTCTGAGGAAAATAAAATTCCTGTCCGCACATAAATATCTTGCAACATCATTTCCCTCTCAATTCGCAGGCACACACAGCACGGAGTTCGTCAAAAGGCTTGCGTTTGCGTGCGCGAAACACTGGAGAAAGCAATTCAAAACTGATATCCGTATCGTTCCCTCAAGTCCATTCTCAAACTGATGCAAGTATTCAAATCTCACAACAACGGAGAGGCTCAGGCTTCGGCGTTCAAAGTGAAAGCCCGACGGAGGCAAACAAATCAAATCATTACCACGCTCAAACTTTCTCTCGACTGATAAAATGTGAGTGGTGGGTACAAGACAGACATTCCGAAAAATTTAAATTGGAACATTTTTATGCTGTTGAACTTTGCAAAGCGTGTCTGTCCTGGAGCTCTTGTTTCACGCATTTTGCTTTGAAGCCAGCCCTTGACACCAGGTTCCTCCAGTTTGTGACAGTTTTTCGAAGAAGCCATTGGTGTTTTCTTTCCACTTCAATTGCCAAACACTTTCACGAAACCTGGTCTCAGAAATGGTAGTTTGGTACACAAGTCAGTGGCAGGGGGCAATGACAATATTGTCACCTCATTAACGACGCCTGAGCTGTTGATTAACTACCACTCATTATGTGCTTCATTAGTTTGGGCGGATACCCCGCAACCCGTCATTTGCGACCCTGATTACAGGTGGCAGACCCCTGCATCGATCCCGCTTCCGAACCGCACTCAGTCCCGCACACGACTTTTCCTGGTACAACCCAGAAGTCTCAATGGCAGCGTCGGTGCCCCGGAAAGAACTCATTGTTGCCGTTTCAGCGCTGAACAAATGAGATCAGGTCATTAATTTAAATCATTTACCAACTGGCCACAGTTGCACCGACGCTGCTTCACAGACGCAGCAGGACCTGCACTTTCCCCGCGAAGAGGCCGAACGACTCTATCAGGTCCTGTGCCGCGTGCATCACAGCAAAGTGAATTTGAATTCTGATTTGGTGCAAAAGCTTTGAAATGAAGAAACCCTCAATTACCAAAAAACAGAACACAGAAAAATTCTCCTGAACCTCTCTCAGTCTGGTTGATGGATCGGTTCGTACGTGCTGACCTGGGAACAAACTCACGAGATGCTACAAGCATCAAAACCGAAGGTCAGCACAGACCAAAAAGGACTGAAGAGATTTTGAAGCAGACCAAAAATAAAGTCTTCCTTTTGAACGCAGCCAAATGGCCAAACTCATCATCGAGCCATGTCAAAGGTTTCAGACGGGGAAGTGGTTCCACTGAACGTCAAAGAGCAACAAATGCGCACTTTTGTCATCTTGACCCTCCTTGTTTGACCACATGACGTTCCTGACCCGATAAAAATATTGTAGGGATAACGAAAGTTTGCTAATGAATCCAAGATGAGACAGGGAGGAAGCTTTGAAAGCTTTACTGCTTGCGGCAAAGCTTTGAGCATGAAACAGCTCCATGTTTGGTGGGACTTCGTGGCGCTGATCCCGGTTGAGCTTCTTGGATCTCTCCTCAGGTGGCGTCAGTTCTCTGATCGAGGGATCCCACGCATCTCACGCTGAAGTCAAGTTCTGCAGCGGCAAATTCACAATCCGAACAAAAATGGAGTCTGCTTCTGATTTGTTGTGGTCTGTTTGAATTCAATGACGAAGTTGAGACTTGTTTGAAGATATTTCATCAAATTTCCTCTTGTACCTCACAAAAATGGCTTCATTCGGACAGGAACCCAGACAGTTGACACCAGAATCACATTGTACTGAAGACGAAGGGTTGAAAAGGCCAGAATCCAGCAGCTGAATGTCCTTGCTGGAGAGATACAACGGCCACGTGTCAATGCTTGTTTTGAACAAAAATCCTCACATTAAGTCATTTTTAGCTGCATCGGGCTTCGTAGGCTTCCTGGCCTTGACAAGACGACTGACAGTTGACTCCTTTGTGAGTTTTAATGTCCTCTCACAAAGACCAATATTTCTGCGGTGTGAACGGTTTTGCAAGTGATTTTAAAATGTTCAACCAAGCCTGCTCTCTTGCAGACCGAGGTGATTTATCTTAAGACCCAAAGTTTGGCTTCAATCACGTTTCATGAAAAACCCGATCTTTCTCCAGGACCAACTGTTTACAAGACAGCGTAACCGATCCTGTGTGCGACGCGCTTGGATTCACTGGTTGCCAGACAGTGCAAAATGGCTGGCACAAAACATCTGAAAGGTTCTTTTCAATCAAGTACAAAAAGGCGACAATCAATTTGACAAAGCACCAATAATTAATTGCATAACTTTGACGGCAGATGTTGGGGACTGCAGGAAAATTTTGGTGCAAGGATATTGGGTTTGTTGTCCCAACATCTCCGTTTCGGTTTTGTCTGCTCAGTGAAAAAGAACTTGATACTCTTCTGTTCCTTGACCCTTTTCTTTCACTTGCCCTCACTGCCGTCGTTTCCTTCGCTTCTCTTCTGATTTCCTGCAGATGCACACAGATGGCCTTTCTTCCTGCAGTAGCGCAGGTAGGGCCTTCCTCATTGTTCTGCAGATTAATTGCGCTATAAGAGAAGGTGATACGGTTATAATGTATGCCACGTGAACTGGGCTCAAGCAACAGCCTTCTGAAAGAAAAGCATTGAAAAGGGAGCAGCAGCGTCGACTTGGTGGTGCCAAACAATCAGAACAAGATATCCATTAGAAAGCAGAGGTGTCTGTCATTGACTGCTCTTGGCAGCAGTGAAGAAAAAGCCAAAGAGTTCACGAGATCCTCCATTGACAAGGTGATGCCGTGGCACGCGACTGTCTTAAAGTTACCTGGGGACACTATGGAGAAAGAAATTATCTTCACGCAATCACCTGTCACCTGCACGGCCTCCCCAGCTCTTTGTCTCAGCCACTGCAAGAGTTGAAGAAAACCTCGCAGGAAAAGTGGACTGCCTGTCAGGAAAGTCTGGGACAGAGGCTTCATTGGGGCCTGCAGTGTTGGACGGGACAGGCGAGTCACCTTTGTAGAACCTGCAGCAAACTGCAGCACTTCACCAAGACCGAGAAGCCTCTTGAGGCCACAACTTTTCACTTGCCACCTCCAAGTCAAAGCCAAAAATGCCAAATATTGCTTGTCATGCTTTTTACCAAAACCTCAAATGCACACAAAAATCAAAAGCCCACCTCTTTTGCAATATTTGTCGACTCTCATAGAGTCTTTGGTGTTGCACATGGCCAAGTCTTTGGTTTCTACAATTGATCCGCAAAATCATATTTGAAGAAACACTCCTGCAAAGTCAATTGAAAGCCAATAATTTCCGATAACAAGTGACACTTGGCAGATTTTCCTTGTTGGTCGAGATTTGGTTCTTCAGATGGATATACAACAGCTACCGAAAACAGAGAACAGGTTTGCACCTCTCCGAACAAGACAGCGCTTCCGAGAAGCAAGTTTGCCTTTTAGCACCGAATTTGGTGTTCGGGAAGAGTGAAAAGCAAAACATGAAACAACCATCTGCACACACGAGTGAAAATAACCAACCTTTGTGACCTCGTTTGTGTCATGAAAATGAAAGGCAACTTTTATGGAGTGTGGTTCATTGCAGAGCTCTGGCGAACCTCCAAAGATTTCTATCTCGTCACTGGACTCCAGACTTTCACATTCGGTTTTCTTGCCTCAAAAAAGCCCCCAAAAAATAAACACAGCGAAACCCCCCCCCCCACCCCCACCAAACACACACACAACCTCGAAAGTCGGCAAAAAAGTAACACACCAACCTTTGCAAAGGCATGCGTAAGTTTTCTGAAAACTTTTGATTCCCACAATTTGATATGCAAATGAGGTTTGAGTCAATAAGCCGGCCTTGCAACAAAGGAACCGAGCGGATCAGGCCAGCAGAAGCACATTACTTTGACGATTGTTATGGATTGGTGCGACTCTCAGGTTGGCGGTTGCGTTGTTCTTTGGTTCCGCTTGGCAGCAAAATTTGACTTTTTTCCACTTGATCTGCTCGTTCTTCTGTATAACCTGTTCTCGGGATGTTGTACATTTTTGTCGTGTCTTTGGCCGATTTGTCCTTGTCGTTGTTGAGTTGTTCGGAAAATTTCGTAGTCTGGCTTCATTACACGCTCAAGGGATTCTTTGACCCTGCCATGGTGCACAGGACACGCATTCATTAGCAGGAAGGAACACACAAGGTCAAGATGAGAAAAACTGAAAGCGTTTATGTCCGTTCAACCAAGTTTTCGAGCTGACTGTGTTTCAATGTGCAGCCTCTTTATGTTTATGAATTGTCAGCAATCCTCTTTGAAATATTTGACATTTAATTTTCATGCATTCATTGCGCACATCATATATTTATTTTTACTCTATGAATGATGTTTGATTTTCAAATCACAAGACACAAACATCTGCAGAGGCCACAGATGTTTTGATAAGCAAAGGGGTGATTTATCATCGTGACCATGGAAGTGAATAATCGGCTCGTATACGAGTTTTGCCATGCGAGTTACTGCACGAGGCTGAAAACCTGGGAAGCCTGATTTTACCATTTTTGAATTTGCAACCTGATCTGGTGCGAAATTTCTCCAAAACCAGACATGTTGGTCGAATCCCAGACAACTGAATGAACAGAGGTTTGGAGCTTGATGTGTCCAACACTGTTATTAAAAAATTTAATTCAACAATACCAAACTTTTTTCCCAAACATAAATGGACCCATTATGTTCGAGCACAATAGACGGGAAAATGGACAACGAAAAATATGTCTCGTGCAACAAGGGAATGTCCGTCCCCAACCTCTTCCGTTACATGACCACCTAACAAGCCAGTCGATTCGACACCTTTTTGACAAGTCACCAACCTGGACTGTGAGAGTGAAATACGTATATTCGAGAACTATTGAAGCCAGGAATTAATTTGGCGTGACGCGTAGCTGTGGGTGTTCGCTTCAGAGCTAATTGCACGTTGGCGCTGCCGGGCGGACGGCGCGAAGCTGAGAACCGCTGTGAGACCCACTCGGCTCCTGCCACACACAGGTCGCTGTCTTTACGTTTTCAGTGGTGAAAAAATCTTGACACGTATAGGCCTTCAAAAAATAAAACTAATTCCACATTCTGTCTGGAAGACGTTGGTTGAACTACCTTTGCACGGTTTTGCCTTCGACGGCGACGGCAGATCAGGGTCCCCGACTGCATCGACACAACATCTCGTCACAAAGACGCTGCTTTTTGTCATTCACGGGGAAGAGACCTGAAAAGTCTGGTTGTTGCCATACCATTTTCTCGAGTATGCAGACCTCGTCCAGTGACAGAACTTACGTACAATGTACGAGTAAGTTGTGACACCAATTTCCAGCACTGCACGCACAATTTGGTCGTTTTTGACCGTCTGACAAGTGACGATGTGAGTTGCTGTCAAAAGGAAGAGCATCAGTCCCACCCCTTCTTTCTGCCTTGGCTTCAACTGGAAGGATTGACCGCAAGTGACAGTTTCGTGACAGCACTGACCATCAAGTCCACTCACTGTCCATCTCCCAAAGTGACCCTTTGGAGTCGCCACATCCACGGCCGAGACAAAGTGTGCAGTTCAGAAATTGCTACAGCAGTTGGCATCACCAACTCGTGGCCACAAAGAGGCACAACAGCGACTAATTCAATTACACACAAGCAGCAAATTGTGCATTGGCTTCTCGGCACAATTCAAGTCTAAAATGGTTCAATATGCTTCTCCGGTTTGGATGAAAACAGCACAAATGCCAAATGGGAGCTTCTGATAAAACTGCAAGCGTCTCTGTTCGTTGTTCTCCACTTCTTTGCAGTTTCTATCTCAGTCTTGTGCTCTGTCTCTGTCTCTCTCCGTCTCTCTGTCTCTCTCTCTCTCTCTCAAAGGAGTTTGACGAAGAAATTTTCCCTGGAGAAAGAAAGTCTCTGCAGCAGCTCCGTAGTCTGCAAAGGACCCTGCAGTGGCACGAGTGGGTCATGAGAATTCACAAAAGAAAAGGGAACTGACAACATAACCTCTCACAAATTCAACGAGACATTTTTTCGACAACCGCAAAGATTCAATTTATATTGCCTGGAAACCATATGCCTAATCATAACCCATAAAAAGCTTTGTTTCAAAACCTTGGACCATTTCTTGCTGGGAGCATATGCCAGAATGTCACCAAAGTCATCATATGCTATGATTTGATGAAGACAGAACTTGTATTGCATTACAATGTGATGAAAGCAACATGAACTTCACAATGACAAGACGGACACTCCCACACCAACTGTTGTCAACAGCAGACAGTTAGTTAGGCAGGATTACGAGCTGTTAACTGAAGCAAAGTAGCCCTCTTATGGGAGGAGTACCCTGGTGCAGCATAGAGAGATCAAAGTCGAGCGCTTTATTTCCACAGATGGGTTATTTGGAACATTCACGTAGGATTGCCGTGAGGGGTGACTTGCCCTTTCCTTTGGAGACTCTGCGAGAGTTGCTCCTAACAAGCCACATTTAAGCCCATTAGCATCATATCCTTCGCCTTCAAGTCCCTGGTCCCTGGGACATGCTGGGGTGTTGTTGCTTATGTTACTTGTCAATCACCACCCTCAAAGGACATCAACATCAGGTCCTGGCGTCCTTATTCATGCCATAGACCACGTTGTCTGCAACTCCTGTTGGCCCCACGCTGCGAGCCGAGGACTTCTATTACAACCAAACATGTGTTCTTCGGGATCTGTCTCCCACCAAATTGGAACGCAGGAGTTTTTACACGAACATTTTTGGTCTGCTATGAAAACTTTAATGGTCAACGCGGTTTTTCACTTTTCTATTTCCAGAGCTCATCTTTCACGGCACAGAACCTGTGGAAAGGACAGTTCCATATCATGCCAATTAAAAGCCACACCTGGCTCTTTTAGTTTGGCATAATTGACCATAACTATTATTCTATGGTTTCAAATGCGACGGAAATGTGAGCCTGGTGAAAGCAACACCGCCCTTGTATAGCAGCCGCACTGAAAAGGTGTCCAGAACAATCGTCAGTTCAAATACCTGAAAACTTCCTGATATTATTCTTTGTGTGACCTGGCACTTACGATTTTTCAGTTCCGAGAAACCTCCCGCCTTTTGGTGTCAGATAAAACTGAAGTTTTGTTTGCAGAATTCGGTAGGGTCCCAAACCCTAATTCTCTCGTTGGAAAACTCACAGAGGAGAACATGAAGCCATGTTTGCTGGAACAAGAATTCCGGAAAGAGTTCTGCTGCTGCAGCGAGTCACAGACAAACTGGGAGCGGGCTTCACGTCAGAGCCAACACCCTCATCACCAATCGCGCTGCTAATCCAGAAACCTAACACGGAAATTGTCAACTCAACAATATTTGCTTGTCTCGGAAAATCTGCAAAGCTCAGCCGGTAAATTTGCAGAACCGGGAGTGCGGTTTGATTGTCTGCCCGGGAAATTCTCGATGCTGGTTCCCACTCCTTCGGATTCTGCTCCATTGTTTGGCTTTGATTGGTCAAGGTGATTTTCTCTTGTATCGTGTTTCCAGATTTGAGTGTCGTCAAAGGCAGGTGCTAAGGTCATATTTGTTAAGAATGCTATTGAGCAGCATCTCTTGTTCCCGTATGGTACTTGTCCACATAAATAAGCATCATTCCACCGGGTATAGAAGCCCACTTCACACGTTTCCTCCGGCCACTTACGGACACTCGAGCCTCGTTTCATATACAGAGCTAATAAAAACAGAATGTGTCTGAAAGCTCATCACCTGTCATAATTTATTGGCCCATCACAATGAAGTGAAAATTTGGCCTTCCAAGAGGGTGAATGTTTTTGTGTGCTGCTGGTGAATTTTTTCAAGGAAAACAATTTGCACTGCTTGGGTTTCAGACCACTTCCAGACGACAGTCTTCCTGCACTATCAAGGACGGGCGACAAGAACGCAAAAGTTATCACGCTTGAGAAGAAACCGAGGCTTTTGCCATCTTCACGGATTCTTTGTTTTGTCCGCAACTTTCAGTTTCATATCACGACTAAAATTGCATTAAGCTATGTTTTATCTGGACTAAACACAGATGAGCAGGGATTTCAGACTTTTTCCTCACCTTTATTCAAAGAACAAACAGTCTAATCCGACACATTTGCCTAAACTCTTCTCTCCGACTTGAAGCGCGGAACTTGCGGTGTGAAGCGTGGGCCGCGCGCTGATGTGGAGCGCGCGCGCGGAAGTCTGCCTGTGATGAATTTTGATTCTGTCAAAAGACAAAGAGAGAAACTGGTGCTGTGTTGAGGGAGTTGGCTTTCAGTTTGTTTTGAGACAGACAAGAGCAAAACGGCTATGAATTGCAAACAGATTGAATTTACCGAAACGAATAATGCCGTGCTAATGCTGAGTGCTGAAGGTCATGGCAGATTCATGTTTGTTTTGCATCAGAACCCATGGCTGCGATATCTATGAGAATCAACTAAATTATCCGGTTCATTTCTTTGGATGCACACTGACTTTTTTGACAAGCCCTCGAAACCTGTGGAATAATGATGAGGTTCTCAAGAGGCAGACTTCTGCTCTCTGTATGCAGGACTGTAATTACAGGCCAACTATCTCAGAGTCCGCCACAATGGCATTAAGAGGCATTATTATGGATTATAATTTGGATTGAAAATATGAAACTGGTGAAACAAACTAAGGGCCATATGTCGAGGCTTATTTAGCTCGGCCAGGGGAGGGCTTCCCTCGGGAACCTTCTATGATTGTCATAATTGACATAAAGAGGACATAATCAGTGGGATTGCTCTGCAGTGAATCTTGCTTCGTTCAGTTATTTTATTACATTTGATTGAGAGTCGCCTGATTTAAAAACTGACATGTCACAATCTTTTCGCATTATTTTGACCTTTCATTTTGGAGCCACAAAGGAAGATTTCATTTCCAGTGATACTCCATCTAACCAGGAGTAAAAGGCTCGAGGGAACATCTTTCTAGATTTTTTTCGTGCGTCTGACACCCAAGGAAAGCCTACGCTCATCGGCCGCTCTGGTTCTGCTCTACTCAGGAGCCGCTTTGTCCACCACACGCTGCGTTCACAAAACTCCAGACAGAGAAACTTGAAGTACTCGCATTAAGTTTGCTGGCGGAAGCCAATCAATTTATCACATCCGAAAAGTATCAAGTGATCCTGTTTGCTTGTTCCATTCTCCACTCAAAACACCAACAAGTATTTGACCATAACAACGGCTTTATGTGTTTGTACATGGGCCTTGAAGCCATTCTCCCCATTATCAAGTCTGTAAGTGTACATTTAGAGTTTTAATTAGGGAATCCGTTGGTCACTGTTTGCTGAACTGTTCAAAGGTGATCTGTTCAATATGGCTGTTTGGCCAGAAGAAAAGTGGCACTCACTTAAGCAATGAATGTTAATGTATCCATCTGCCCCGGTATTGTGAAAAGATGTGCTAAAACCAAATAACATCTGTTTTGCTTTGTCGCACCAAATAAGCCTTGCAGGACCCTGCAAACAGTAAAACATCTGAACGGGTGTTTTGAACGTTTTCTTGTTCTTGTCATCCACATGTCATTTACACAGTACTCACTTTGAATGCTGACCGGATAATCATTGGCAGCATCCGCGGTCGGTGAGCAGAGGATGAGGAACCGTGTCCAGTTGGCCTGAACTTCCAGGAAATTCGGATACTGTTTCAAACGGCATGTGTTTTTCTGTTGACACAATTTGGACATTCATTTGATGATTTTTACCGCAAACATTTTTGTCCAGATTTTTGCATTCAAATTTGCACAATGTGGTCTGTTCTTTCCAGCAGCAGAAGCCGCCTACGGGCTGCTTGTCGTCGAGAGACTCAAGTCTTGGAAAAAATGAAGCTAAAAAAATATTCCTTTGTTGAGCAAAGTTGTGACACAAGTTGGTCTTGCAGGCGAATTTCAGATTTTAATTACAGTATCAATGGAGATTACATGTTCCATAAAGAGTGCATTAGGATGAATTAGTGCGCTTTTTGAAGGGATCCTGTCGGAAAATCAAATAAGTGTTTCAGCTTTGAAAAAACAACATTATGTCTGAAACATGAGGTCACGTGCCGTTAAAATGTACTCCTGAAGTGGGAAAAGGTAGTGCGCCGATGTGCACGCGCAGCGAACAGTGGCAACTGTTGACCTGCTCTGACCTGTGTCCATCAATGAACAATGTTTTTTCCAGTTGCCATCTTTTGAGAAATCCGTCTCTTGAAACCCTCAATTTGTCAACTTTTTCGCTCTTTATTGAAAAGAGCTTGTAAGAAAATGACGCCCTTATCAGATGCAGTGATTGAGAGTGGCTGATGACACGGACAATGCTGAGTGTTCCGCGGGGTGTCCCCATCAACCGCCGCCTTCAACAACCATTGAGCAGGTGGTGAAAAAATTGACAAAAGGCCCTGTTCTTGTGGGTTGATCTGCAGCTCAAATGCAAACTCAAAGTGAGACGGGACATTCAATACTCACTCAGCGGTTATGCAACATTTTGATGTGAACAATGGTGTTCCCTGCACTTCGTGCTTGACATTTCGCTGGGAAAGCAATTGTCTTTCTCTTTGCGAAGCCTTTGGCAAAGTCAGACATTGCACGCAGGAAGATCAGCTGTTTCACACTCCGTGTTGTACGAGACACTGCTCGCTGGTTTTTTTCAGTCACTTTTTGTTTGTCCTTTTCTGCTTCTGATATGCACCCTTGTAGCGGTCATTTTCGACTCAAAACGAGCGTCTTTTTAAAGTTGACAGGCCCTGCAAGGTCATCATTCAACTGCCGAAGACACAACTGAGCAGGACTGATCGAGCGCAGGGAATAGAGTGTGATAACATCAGCCCTGAGAACAAATGGCAAGGATGGGCAATCTTGTGCCAGCGTCCTGGACCACTGATTGCACTGGACGAGTTTCCCAGGAAGACAAATGTGCGTCCATTGCACTTTGTTTCGGCTAATTGCTCGGGGTTGGACTTTTTCATTTCAGAGTCGAGCGAGAGCGAAGGCAGCGAGGCGCGGAGCTGGTGGCGTCCGTCCTCCTGCACCAGCAACGACCTCAAACAAACCAACCCAAGCAGCCCAAAGTTGACATCCCTTTTTGCGTAAATGTTGCTGCTACTCACCAATGTTCTTGTCTTGTCTTTAGTGAATATTTTGAGCCCGTTTTGATTCTGCAGCTTTCATAGCCTGAACACAGGCACACAGGCCACCCAGACCCCTGCAGCCGAGAAGGCTGAAAGAGCTCCTGCACATCAGAAAACTTTTCTCCTGCGATAATAAAGTGCTGGTTTCTTTTCCAGGCCTCATTGGATCAAAGCAATTCCAGCTTGAATGTCGTGCTAAAACGTGTGCCTCCTTTACCCAATCTGGATATAAATACTCTCACTTGAGAATCAATCTCCCGTTCTTCGGGTGCTTAAGCGTTTCAAATGGTGTTTTCCAACTCATCAGCCTCGCAGATAAGGCTTCTATTTCCATATGGCCTTTATTAATTTCGCTACATTTACACTTTAGTGAGAATTAATCTCCATTTCACTCAGAGAGGGTTTCCAGGCGGTAATCCTTTGTTGGATACAAACGAAGCTTGAGCAGAGGAGGCCCTGAGACGTGAAAGCGCAGTCAACGTGCTGGATGGAATGGAAGCACTGGAATGAAAACCTTCGGCGCAATAACCCACGGTTGTTCCTCAGATGGAATGCCACAAATTCTGTTGTTTTCTAAAGATCTTTTCATGAAGATATTTGGGGCGTTTTCCTTTCAGAAAATCCTACGAGGCGACACCATTCTTGCAACGCCATTCGGGTCTGTGTAACTTATGTGATATGGCCATCCATCTTTTTTGCACAATCAACTAATAAAAATCCCCGAGACTTCTCTGTGCCTCTAAAGTCGAGAACTATGGCAGTTTGGCTGTGTTTGCCATTCAATTAGGGAGGGAGAAATCTCATACCAGAGGCGAGAGCAAAGTGTCTCAGGGCCATGATAAATGGCGCTCCAGTCTCATACTTGTTGGCGGAATAAATGTCGAAAGGGACACAGATTAAAACTAGCAATATGGTCCCAAAATAAATTTGCTGTTCCTTTATTCTTGTTGCTGCAAAGTGTAATCGGAAATCCATTACTTGTGATAAATTCATGCAATTTAGGCTGAGTTGCCAGTGTTTGGACTTGTCTCTACATCGAGAGTGCTCCCTAATTTTTAGCTAAGAATACATAAAGAAGGATAATGGCAAAGACGCAGGGTTCTGGCCAGATCAATCCGGTCGCAACACCAAGATGTTTGCAAACAAGGTCCACTTCTCCCTGGATACCGAGAACATAAAATGTGACAAAGGAAAAAGCAGGAGTGCGATTCTTTTCTGTTCACAAAAGAAACAAAGATGTTTTGTGCGCTTGGATTCTTGTATGGCACAGGAATTCACTGGAACACAAAAACAAAAACTGGACAGCACACACGAGTCTAAATCAACAATTAAACGAAACGTCCAGCAACAGAGAAAGTTTGCTTGACAGTGAGTGGACCCCGTGAGGCTTCACTGCCAAACCCGCCAGTTTCGCCTTGAGTCAATGAGAATCTTGGCTCAGATTCCTTTCAAAAAAGAGAAAAACATTTGACTGCCATTCTCTCAGAAAGCTTGTGAGGTCCCTTTTCCCTCAGTGTTTCTTCCACATTCTGCCCACTTTCCACCACTGTTTGTGTATTTTTTTCGAGTGCAAGCTTGCACAAAAAACGCCTGCCAGAGCAACGGGGAACGAGTCCAATGGACAGTCATGCAATGTATGTTGACTGTTCCTTGAAAATGAATGTGTCTTTGAATCTGGATGACAAAACACAAGCCATAATGTCAACCACAGGGTTCTGCATGATTCCCTCCCCAACTCTGAATGTAGAAAGCCAGCAAACCATGCAAGGGAGATGCCTGAATCTCCATACAGAAGCCTCTCAGTGCCATTTTGGATACCAACTTGGTGTGATACGTCTCCGAAAAGTGCCAAATATTTAATCCAACTGCTCTTTGGAAACCAGAAAATCAAGAGCCGACAACACCCGAATATCTCTCGGTCTCGGAGTGCAAACTAAGATCCTTGATAAAAAAAACCCTTGTGCTGAGTGTCTTCCTGTCAAAGATCCCGTTTCTATGAATGCAATGACCATGTGTATGACTCGTACAATTACATGATACACAGATAACTATCAATCACACGTGAGTATCCCAGACATCTTGAGAGTGTACTTCTCTCCGTGTCTGTTTACATAAAGTGAAAACCGTTTCCAATTGGACAGCACGTTGAAAATAATAAAATTTCTCACTTGTTTAATCACAAAATATTGATTAGTATGTTTGTCCAGCTCCTTTGCTCGATTTTGACAGACAGACGGTCAAGGCTTATCAATTCTACAAAAGGCAAAAAGGAAACATAGGTCTGATACTCGTATTTCTGATATCTCACACAAATCTGAAAACCGTTACAAGCAAAGCAGTTCTTTTGTTGTACCCTCAAGAATAAAGCAGACAGTTTGGTATCATGCAGGCGCTGGATATGAAGATCCGACGAAAAAGGAAGAGTGTCGAGGGAAAGGCAAGTACTGCATCGTCTCTGTCCTCCGTCTGACATTCTGCAGTTGCGTCTGAAGCCGAACGGTGTGAGTTTGTTGCGAGAAAAGGTTTTGATCGCAAACTTCATTCTCCACCACTGAACACACAAGCACACAAACGAGTACTTTGTCACGACACCATTTATATAATTTAAATGGTATCATGACTGATACTCGAATTGTGTTTTTGGATAGCTCCACGCTGTCATTGAAATGGGGGTAATTTACAAGTTCATGCACTCTCAGGGAAATTTGAGGGTTTCCTTCCAATCCAACGCGACCAATACAACTGCGCTCCAACCCTGAAAAGTCCTGTTCATCATTCGTCCTTCTGGGCGACGACTTCTCAAGGTCGATGCGCAAACTGATGAAAATTGTCACACAAATCTTCATAAATTCACGAAAAAACAACAACAGACGAACAAATGGACACAAGAACACAGGCACATTGGCCAGTGCCGCTGACTCCAGACAATAAATTCTGAAAATCTTCTGCTTGGATAAAAAGAACTGAGAAACAACTTTCAAAAGAATTTCATTATTGGATCCGAATGACAACGCTGGACACGCCCCTTGTAATTCTGTTTTCAAACAATGTTCATTTCTTCCCGATGGCCACCCAGTGCTTTTTGTTCCTCCTGTTCCATAACTGCTCGCAATGTTAGCATGACCCAATTCATCGGTATGACTCGACGGTGATGATAAGAAATATCACGTGACAACACAACAATTAATGGTTATCATCAAGCATTGAGGAAGGAAGTCTGACATTGATATATGAAATGTAATCCGGGTTAGTGGACTGAGGGAAGCTGTTGTAATCCTTGTTTGCTGTGATCATCTCTTCCAGATTTTGTGTGAAGCTGAGAAGGACGGGAGGGATCAGCCGAGATCGAGCCCCAAGGGAGGCACCATGGAGAGCGCTCACTCGATTGCGACTGCCCAGGGGTACTACCCCAGCGCGGCCCACCAGGGCATGTACACCCAAAGGGACTACTCGCAGGGCCAGTACCACTCCTACAGCCAGGCGTCCTGCGCCTACAGCGGCAAACCAACGTCGCCGATGGGCTACAACACAGGACAAACGATGACCGTGGTGGACCAGTACGGACTACCGCCCCATGCGGACGCTCCGGGCTCGGCGGCGGGACTCAGTGCGCACTCCTTCACTCTGGCCGCGGCCGCCGCTCTGCAGGGACACCAGGCTCCGCATCCACCGCACCACCACCACCACAACCATCTGCAGCCTCACCATCTGAACGGTTCTACCCTCACACAACCCTTCACTCACCAACACCTTCGCAATCATCATCTGGCGGACCGCCACCCACCGCCCGCTCACAACCAGAACCAACTCTTGCATCACACCAGGCGACCAGACGGCAAGGTCCCCGGCAGCGAGGGGCGAGGCACCGTGAACCAGAAGAATCTGCACTTTCCGTGGATGAAAACTACAAAATCTCACGCACATCAGTGGAAAGCTGGCTGGTCAGGTAGGTCTCGCAGGGCTGCTTTCTCGAGATTTTGTCCTTCCCTTTCCGCTGAGGCTCAACACATTCAAACACTCGAACAGAATCACGAAAGGTGCACGCAGTGGTGCACACGAATTGGATGATCAGCCGGGTTGTTGGCAAAAGTCAAAATTCTGTTAGAAAAATAGTTCCATGGAGCTCGAGGTGATTTGAGGAAAGTCTGATTTCACTCACTCTGATTTTGCTCACTCTGATTTTGGTCACTCTGATTTTGCTCACTCTGATTTCACTCACTCTGATTTTGCTCACTCTGATTTTGCTCACTCTAATTTCAGTCACTTTTTTGTCAAAAATTCTTACTTTTTCACTCAACATTCATAACTTGGAAACTCATTCAGTACACATGCAAATGGAACAAATTTAACCAAATAGAACTTTTACACATTGTTTCACAACAATATCCACATAAAACCAAAAGAATTGCCCAATATCCATTTTCAAACTTTTTGTTGAAAAAATGACTTTTCAACCCAAACTTTAGGCCCACCTAAAAACCATATAAAA
>JAAUXT010129303.1_pt1 | contig 23556 bp, 20 predicted proteins | sample 7278171 | NCBI WGS metagenome assembly JAAUXT01 (sample SAMN14350112, study PRJNA611818) | marine sediment metagenome | isolation source: surface marine sediment (1.8m) | place: French Polynesia: Moorea | collected 2018-08
ATACCGGGTGGCGGGGATTAAAGAGCCGCCCAGTTCCCTAATGGCGCCAATTAAGAGCTGCCGTGGTTGGGAAGGGGAGGATCGTGAACCAGAGGGAACAATTCGTTGGAAGTGTTCGAAATTTTGCTCAAGACGCTCCGGTTTCGTTTCAAAGCTTTGCATTTGCTGAGTCACTAGAATGACCCAAAACTTCATAACTTTGAAGGCTCTGCCTCAAAACCGGTCTGGTCTCATTTCAGGGGGACATGCACGTGATTGAGATGAGCAGGTTGGATAACGAGGCTTAATTTGCTGTGTCCTGCTAGCGCCAAAGTTCTGCCTCCTCCGGTGACCCGCCCCAAGCAGCAACGTCCACTAACGAGTGCCCGAAACACCTGTAGTCATGTGGGATGTCTCAGTCAGGCCACAGCCTTGATTAAAGTCGGTTGAGCCAAGGACACCGTTCATTTTGCCTCCCAAGAAGTCTAAAAAAATTGTCCACTTTGTTCGTCTCACTGTTGTGGAGTCTATTGTGTTGGGAAGGACAACGAGAACTTGGGCATCACCAGTTGGTTCTGCGAGGGTCCGCGTGAAAAACACAATTCTGTTTGGCTGAGGACACAGGAGCGTGGTTGCTGGACACATTCCAAATTGAAACACAACTTCTCCAGCCTGCGAATCATTGAGAAAGTTCTGATGAACACGTTCATTCTTCTTTCCTTTGAGAAAATCACAAGCTTTTGTCCACAAGTGGCAATGTTGTTTCTTTAGCACCGCCATTCACTTCACGAGGATCGAATCCCAAATGTTTTTGCCATTGAACGGAATGAGAATTGGGGTACAGCCAAATTGTGTGGACTGAGCAGCCACTCTGGAAGGAAATTTCAAACAGAATGAAGGAAACTGAAGGCGGTGTTCCGTTTTTGGTTGTATTGGGGTTGTACTCCCATTGGTGTCACACAGGCAGCTTGTGCCCTCGATGCATGTGGCCCAGACCACATGCTCCGGCATGCTCCTCCGCCCGGCGGGGGCGGTGTTGGAAGGAACAGGGTCGTTTATCTGTGGAACCTGCGCACGGCATCTGTGCAGTAATCGTGACAGACTGCTACTGATATGTGAAGCTGAACCGCTCCTCCATGCATACTAACGTACTCTCTGAGAAGTCGTAGACCCTGGTCATTTCCCAGCTGTTTGCAAGAAAAAAACCGAGCAAATTATTGTTGTGTTGAGAAGCAACAAAGAGCCTTCTTGAGTCTTCACGGCGAAGTGACCCTCATTTTGCGTGTTCTTTCAAAGGCGCAGAAGGCTTCTCAGTCTTGGTATCCAGTCCTCTTCTGAGAGTGTTCATATGCCAGGGTGCAGAGGAGGGCTGATGCTTGGCTGCGTGCGTTGGACGTACATTCAACATGGGGCCCACAACACATCATGTGGAGTCTTGCAAGATGCCTTTCCAAGAAAGAGCTGCTTCTGTTCTGTAGAGGGCTCGTTGCTTCATGATGTACACCACCTCACAAGATGATTTGTTTCCTTTCGACAAACCAGAAAGAACCAAATTGTGAGGAGAGTTTCGAAACGTGTGAGGTGGACTACCACTTGCTTGGAGCAAATACAAATGTGTCATTTTGTCCATGTCCTTTTGACACTTGTCTGGGATTGTGGAAGACGTTCATTGCACTCCATTGGCTGGCGGACTCACTGGCTGAAAAGGAGAATTCCACATGAATTCTTCTGCGTGTGTTTACAAACACAGTTTCAGGGGACGGCTGATCTGTGAAAGGGAAATTGAGCAGAAGTGAGTTTGTTGATTTTCTCCATTCAGAAGTATCGGAGCAGAAAGATTCGAGCTGCGCACTTCGACGCAGGTTCAGGTTGCGTGCAAAGTCCCACACTCTGAAAAAATGCCTTTTTCACACTGCAAACCTCACTTGAGTCCTTTGTTTGGATTTTTTGTATGTGAAAAAAGTTATGGTTTCAGACAGCTGCAAAAGCCACATGAACACGTCTCTCTTTGACTGTGATGACTGGGACTGTCCGAACATGAAGCCAAACATGTGTGTGTGCTGGGATCTTCCAACTTTGGAGTCCTGAGAGTGCAGACACAGGAGTCACGGTTGCGTGCAAGCTGCACTGCACCGTGGACCTTGAGTGGGGATGCGCCTTGCCTGGAGGCCCCATTGATTCCTTTTGTTCATCACAGTTGGCCAGGAAAAACACTGATTAAACACTTACGACCTGATAACTCCGGTGCAATGATCCCTTTCTCAACCTATCGGGGTGTACAGTGAACAGACCTTTGACAAAAAGTTGTTGTCGCCTGCAATTGGATACACAGGGTTCACGACACGGTTCCAGCGAATGGAGTTCTGATAAGTGAGATTCCATCAACCTGCTCAAAAAACTTCCGTCCACGCATTGAAAAGGACTGACACTTGCATGTCCCCCCAGAGGCACCCGAGTCGGTGACCTCATTTCACATTGCGACGTGCAGATCTATTCCAAGCTCCACTCATTACACACGACAATGGCGACTGCGCAGCGCAAATGGAAGGAAGTATAACTTTCCCTGGTGCGTACTACATAAAGAGATAATGTTACCCATTCCTAATTACAAGGAGTCTTTGTGAGGTTCGACCACCGAAAGAAAAAAGACCGGCGTTCGTGTTCGTAATCAAAAGGTTCTTTTTTGTGGCGAGCTGAACTCTGATATGCTTGCTTGTGTTTTACTGTGCAGACATAAATCTCCGTTTCTGATCGAGCCTTGAGAATCAGAATGCTTGATCTACATTTGTTGTTGCCAGGTACAACTTGAGGTCAAGGAGGTTCTACTTTGTCCTTTTGGTTGAAGGCCACGTTCTCTTCCAACATTCACCTGAAGCCCTTTGTTTCCACTGAACCAAGAGCAAACAAACGGTCTTGAAACTTGCCGTTTGGTATCAAACTGATTCTGCTGTTTTCCAGCAGTTCTGACCAAAACCAAAGCGTAAAGACTGAAAATTGAAAACATATCTGGAGAAGCCTGTTGGCTCCGTTCAAACATTCTGGTGCCATAATTCATCGTGCTTCGGAGGCTCTGCCACGAACATTGCTTCCTCTCAGTGGGCACCAAATATGTGGCTCTTGTCAAATGAAGGGGAATGAGTTAGATTAAACAATCCACTCGAGTACAATTTGTTAAGCAGTGCCCAGCCCAGATAACCAGAGGTCTGTGTTCTCTCACTTGTGTGGTTGAACGCAAGCCTCGTTGGAAACCATCCACTGAAATTCAGGGTCTGCATGGCTGCTCTTAACATCAAATGTTTGGTGTTCTGAGCCATATGCCGTCTCCGAGTTGATGATAAATCTGTTGGCGCTCGTGTGTGATCTCGGGCCAACCAGATCACAACAAAGGAAGCGACTTGTGTTGTGCTCGTATCGACTCGTGCTTCAAGTTTGAGGTCCTCCACGTTCGGTTCCCTTGGAGGCAGAGCATTGAGCACAAGGCCAAAACCAAACTTCACAGAAAGCACTGAGCTCGGTGCAAATGCATGACACTCCACTGCCATTCACGTAGACTCCAGCATTGCCAAGGTTTGTGAGGTCGTCAGAACAAAACGGAAGCCTGGTTTGCACACTGGCGTCCAATGATTTAGATCCACCTGCAGTGTGATATGAACAAGGACACAAAGAAATTTCTTGAGCGTGGAGGCGTCGATGCGAAATTGGTGACTTGTTCATTCTCTCGCGACCTCAACAGAGACACGACCCTCATAACGACGCTGCACAGATGCACCTCCGGTGGTGCACATTGCAACGTACGTGGATAAGCACCTTTCTAACCAATCAATTAGCCGGAGAAAAGAGCCTAAGTACATCCGATCCCCGGATGAGACGTGATGTTCATCCACACTCGGCGTCCCGAACCTCGCGCGCACTCTCAACACTGCGACCGTGTGCGGGGCGGTCATCGGCGTCGCCACGACCTCATCAAGTCTTGGATCAAACTTGGACTCTTCGGTAAAACTGTCTTTGTGTCACTCGAAAAATGACACACACAGCTCCCAGACACTTTTACGTTTGTATTGGGGGGAGGACTTCGTATTGGGAGGGGGATTTGACGCAACTGACTGACTTGAGTTCTTTTCAGTGACCACAACACGCCCATCAAATTTGACAGTGATCCGGATTATTGTGTTGTTCTGCTCACCCTGTAGGTCCAGGTCATCCCACTCCCAGCGCATCCAAACGACGCAAACACCGGCAGAGAGACAAGTTCGAAGAATGTCGTTGAGCTCGGGCTCATGCCTCTGGAGCTAATAGGGACATAATGCGACGCACGACAAATGACGGATTCATCCGCTTTGCCTCTGCTAATTAGAAGAAGTCATTTTGTTCTCGACTCAGCGACTCAGCCACCACCCAATAATTTTAATTAATCCTTTTCATCCCTAGGCGACTTCTCGTTAAATTTAAAAATGTATCATGTTGTCTTCATGTTCATGGAGAAAGGAAGGGAGCTGCGTTGCCAGAATAGCAGCCACAATGTAATGCGCAACATGAGAAATGTTCTCCCGCAGAGATTTGTTGTGGAGACAGGTTGGCTTGAGCAGCAATGCTTTTTCCTCATCTCCATCCAACCACGATCAGTCGTTGTACACTGGAAAGGAGAACAAATCTGTTTTTTTCTTTCTTGATTGCCAAGACGAGAATTTGAATGGACAGCTCGGTGTGAAGAGGAGCAATGCTCCGAGCCACCCGTGATGCACCGCTGTGTCTTCAGTCATGAATGATGAATGACTGTTCACAAAAATCAATGTCAAACTTTCAAATTACTCTTTAATGCATTGTGTCTCAAAAAGGTGCCACCTGTGACTTCATGAAATGGTCTGGAGGCGTGGAGGTAGATACGCATTGCAGAGGGACCGAGGAACACATTGCAAACTGCACTTTTGGTCACACTCAGCATGCATACCATGACATTGCCGCGGAAGTGCCCAAACCACCTGATATCACCAAGTGCGACGGTCGCCATTGCGACGAAGTGACGAGCTGGAGCGCGCGCCAGTTTGTTTTCGTTGGGGGGGGGGGGGCAGTACTTATCCACAAGACACTGGTGTTAGATGTTGCAGGGTGCGGGTTGTGGTGGTTCCCACAGTCACGGCGCGATCCTCGCAGTAATTCAGACTCCACATCGCGCAATCAGTGCGCACCGAGCCGAGTCAATGGGCGCGAGCGTCAGCGGGGTCAGACAGGGGCGGGGGTCAGACAGCACCAATAACGCGATGAGAAACAAGTCAATAACTCCATTTTTATTCACGTCAGTGTTCATGCTCTCCGTTTCCCTGCCTTATTTGATTTGTCACACGTGTGGTTGTTGTTTTGTGGTTGGAGGACGATCGAGATTTCCTGAAAAACTGTGACGTAGACTAGTTTTTGGAATGTTCTGAAGTGGTTTTCCGACTTTTCGCTCAGGGCTTCACCTATCTGGCTTTGTTTCGCCAGAAAGAGACTCAAAAGGTTTCAGTCCGGATTTGAGGTCGTGATGGAAATTGAGTCCTCAGGTGCGAAACCGCCATGTGAAAAAGGCTTTCGAAAGAGACCTAAACTTGTCAACTGTTGCAACGGTTTCTTCGATGAACATTTTTCCTGCAGTGTCAGACAGTCTCCCACCAAACACTGAAGCTGATCCGGCTAATGTGATTAGGTTTTGTATTTCCTTCTCAAATAGTACATTTTGCGTGGCAGCTTAGTTAGCAAGGTCCGATTATCCACAAGGAGCTTTCACGGGAAGACTCTGAACGGCCGCTGACAACGTTTTAGCCGGCAAAGACTCACAACCATGACCGGGACAGAAAGAAGATCCCATTTTCTCTGGCGAACTGCTGGGCTTGATTTGTCCTGCAAAAAAACACCACTGAGGAGTGAGGAAGCACGTCGCCGACAGAAGTAACGATTTCCCCTTTCCATTACTCTCGGAAATTGTAAGCCTGAAGGAAACGATGACATCTGATCAGGATCTTAATTTGCTCTTGGTGTGATTAGCCCGCTATTAGTGCCTGTTCAGCACCCAGCCTCCCCATATTCAAGATGACTGTCATAATCTGCAACTGGGAAAAGAAAAGCTCCCTCCCTGAATTATGCAAGTGTTATTGTGCATCATCCTTCCCTGCTGCATTTTTCACTGTTCGCTTGACAGCGTGAGTTTGTGTGGAAAGAACCAGCTGCTCCTGAGCTCAGGATGTCAGGCTCTTTTATTGTTGTTACAATCCCATGTTATGCACTTGCAAAGCAGAATGCAGAGCATCGCCCAAAAGTGTTTCAAATATTCATATCGCTCACTTCTCAAACACGTCAAAGATGCTGTTCACAGTTTGAAACGATTTTGCAAATACTCATACTTCCATTTTCAATTTTTTTTTGGAAACACAGAAATAACAGTGTTGAATTGTTCAACGCCTAAACAACGATTCCATTGACAGTCTCCGCCCCAGGCTCGAGAATTTCCAGCAACCTTTCAACAAAGACTGAAAATTTTGCTTTGTACCCAATTTTCCACCTGAGCCCACAATCTTTTATCAAACTCGCTGCAACGTGCACCCATTCCTCCTTGTCCGGAAGCGTGTGTGACATGAAGGCTGCGATGTTCTCCACAAATGAGAATTGACATCAGTTGCAAATGGCCATGTCGTGGCCATGTTTGTGTTCAGCGGACGGACGCGGGGAGTGAGGCCTGTGTGCGGTGGGAGGTGTGGGACGCAATGCGATTGGGTTCAGCCGATCTCGGTCCCACTGCGAGAATCAATACCCGTGTTCGCTGATAAAAATAATCTCCATCACATTACTCCGCATTATTCCAATAAGCAAGCAATGCTACACTCTCAAAGCTGTGTGCGGTTTTGAACGGATGGAATCGGACAAATGTGGGCCAGACAGTCAAGAACGACGTCTGAATGACCTTGAAACTGGTTTTGGCGAACCCACATGACGAGAGTCTCTTGACTGTCATCATCGCGTGTGTCTTCAGTTGCAGCAAGGTTCAGGTTCCTTGCTGTCTGGGGTCTCCGGATGTTTACTGGAACCTGTTTTGTTCCTGCGATCTTGGACCCATCGGCGATGCGATCCAAATGTCGCGTCAGAAACTACAGGCGCTTGAAAGGATTAGGAAACGTGAAACAACGCCTGAAATTTCTTGAAGTGTTGAGAGGGCAGCCTTTCTGAGATGGTTGCATTCACATTGAAGGTCGGCGCATCTGTGAGCAACACTTCACAGAGGAGCTGTGTGCTCCTGAAAGGGGTGCGCAGACATTTGGGGCAGACATGCTCTGACTGCCTGTCAAGGCTGTCGACCCCGGCTTCGGAGATTGGGACAGAGGCTTTGCGAGTGGCAGTTGCCTGTTGGTGCCATTAGACAATTACTGTGATTGAAATAGGCGCGACAGAGAAAGGCGAATCTCCTTCATGTTTGATGCGAATGAAATGAGGCTTCTTGGGTTTCAGCAAACAGTTGATCACACCAAATTGGAGAATCGTATCCCTGATCGATTTCAGTTTTATTCCTTCCACTTCTGCGGCTCCTCTCGATTTTTATGATTTTCTTCTTCTGCATGAGCAAAAAAAGTGGGAACAGTCTGAGGCTAACTTGTCATCACTGTGGACTCTGGAAGGCAGTGTCACCGTGTCAGGCACACACGGCACGAAGCTGGCGCGCCCGGCGGAGCGGCGCGTCTCGTCCCCGGGCGCCGCCGCCCTCGGCTCCGCGCCGGGGAAACGCGCGCACCGATCCATCACCTCCAATCAGGACGCAATCGGACGCATGATTAAAGCGCGCTGCGGAAAATGGCCATATCAACATTTATTTGCTCGACCTGTGAGCGTTTGCTTGCATTTTTCTGTGGTTGGATGTGACACCAGGTGTGCTTGGATACGACGGGGTGGGTCACAAAGAATGGGTGAACTTGAACACTTGTGAAGTCTGTGTTCTCCATTTGACTGGGTCAAGTCACTCTGTTTCATCCAGAAACAGACCAATTTTTCACGCATAATGAAAGAACAGACAATGCTGAAGAATGCGCACAAACTAAACAGGTCCCAAACGCACTGCTTGGGTTCTAAGTGCTGGCGCTGCTCCTTGGCTTTTGCCATGCAACGGGTGTAATGGGCAAACACAATTACAACGTTGACTCTGCTAACGAGCGCTACTAAGCTGATTTCTCGGTAATTACCCGATGCCATGCCAGGCTGCACTCAGTAGTCCAGCTGCCCAGGAGAATTGCACGTATCGGCGAGGGATTTGCAGGGAGTGAGCGAGCAGCACAGTGATTATCGGGTGGAGAGGTCAGGGACGCCACGTTTGCGTGTCCCTGGGTCTCTTGGTGGGTGGGGACAGTGCTTTAGGTTGGGGCAGTGCGTGCGTTTAAAGTGTCACAGCCGGAAAAGCAACAGAAACAACGGCGACTTGTACGAAAGTGCAACTTTGTTTTTGTTGCACGCGTCTTGGATTCTTCAGAGTTTGAAACAAAGTGACCCTGAAGCCAACATGTTCTGTCCTGACGTCGAAGTGAAGACGCCTGGACACGACAGCGTTACGAGCTCATTCAGGGCGACTGGATGTGGACCAAGGGCGTTTCGTGTAATGAGCTGTGAAGCGCCGTGTCTCAAATTTGTCTCGAATTGTGGTGAAATCAATAGGACAACAGCGCCCGTATTGACTGCGCGTGACAGACAATGCGGAGACCTGAAATTTGAGAAGAACATTTGAAAAATGGGTGGCATGCAGTATCTATGAAGAGAAAACACCCCGAACATGAACGTTTGTATTTGACTTCTTTTGAAAAATGCACTTCGTTCACCGCGCGGTGTTCACGTGTGCATTGTTGCAAAACAGTCCAGGTCGCCGAGGAAGACTCAAAATCCCAGGAACGACCGAGTACAACGTGACTGAAGCTTAGACGAGTGTATTTTGGTGCGGAACTCTTTGTGTTGTTCAGGTTGTTTCACTACCAAAACTTCGGCTTTTTGGCAGGAGCCTTTGTGTCAAGGATAGCAGCTTGTTGGGGCCTGGGTTCAACCAGGTTCTGTCGCAGACTTCAAAGTTTGGCTCATGTGTCGTTCACCAGACTCCACTTCCTGGCGAAGACGTTTGCGCTAGTCTGCTGAATGTGAGCCGAGTCTCGCAACTGCGATGCATGTCGGGCCGTGCTGACAGTTAAGCAGGAGGAAATATGCCACGGACCCTCTCATATTTCAAACAATTTTACTATTCTTGTTTGCCTTGGCCTGACAGCACCCGTCTTTGCGCCATTAGATGGTCGTCTGGTGGGTGGGGGGGTTTTTAGGTGAGGGGAATAAATCGTACGGTAAAAGCACAATCCAATATTCCCTGAGCAGAAGTGTGCTTGAGATATTTATCCAGGCTGCCATATCGGGCAGGAATTGATCCCCAGGAACACATGTGCTCACAGCATGAATCAGGCAGAATTCAGGTTATCTGTTCCCGCTGCGGCCCAAACCTCTCTGTAAAACCCCGGACCCCTGTCCATCAAAAGGTCTTTGGGACTTGGCAAGCAGAATCTGGCCTGGCTGCTCCAATTCTCAGCGGAGCAGAAACTATGGCTGTTTTCATCAGACCTTTGCTTGGAAACCTTCAGTCCACCTCGTGAATTTTTGTGGCCACTGGGCAGATGAACGTTGTGAAGAGCCCTGGATCCAGCAGAACGTGCATGTTTCCTCAAGAGATGAAAGCAGAACAAGGTCCACTTCACACTGGTCGGCAGACTGAGCGGATTGAATGTTGAAATCATGATGAAAGTCGGTGGTGCCCTGGACTCCGAAGGAAGAAGTTGTTATGAAAACTTAACGCTTAAGTTACTCACAGAGAACATTTGGCCTTTGATGTTCCAAATGTCACATGCGTCATTCCGTCTGGACTGAATTGCACCAGACGTGAACCCAGCCTATTTCTTCAGTGATATCCGCTCTCTTCAGGCACGTTTGCGCTTGAGATAGTTTACCTAGAGAGGAACAAAGCAGCGCCTGTATTTGATGACAGAAACTGACTTCAGTGCAGGGAGCGGCTTCTGAGAGAGACGAGCAATCTCCCGGTAAATGTACAAACATCTCAGCAGCGGAGGCCCAGGCAGGCGGGGCGCTGCACTGTCATCGTTGCGCTGCAGCCGCAATGTTTCGCACGACCCAACATGACGTCCCAAGTTTCAACCAGAAAGCACACTCGATCATGCAAGGAAATATATCACGTGCCTTGAGATGCAGCACTTCGGAACTCGTAAAACTACAACGCGTTGTCATTTGGTGTGACGTTGAACAATGTTGGTATGATTGATCGAAGACTCTGTCACAAGGCGAGGTTCCCCTTGTTTGGCAGCTTTGACGACCCTCGGGTGTTTCACAGGGCCCCACACCACACAGACTTCCGTGGCAATCTGTGTAACCTAACACATTGTAATTTCCCCCAACCCAAACACAGGCAGTCATGCTCTCGTTCAAAGGTCCGTCTGAAGTGGCGTTTTTCTAGTTGCTCTTTTGTAGACACGAGCCCCGAACTGTCAATTTGGAGTCTCAATCAAGAGGCTCGAACATGGTGCGACTTTTAACTGGGTTCCTGTTCTTTCGTGGTGACGGAATGAAGTCATTTTCTCTCCACATACATGTGACAGAGACCACTCGTTCCCTGATGGTTCGAGAAGCTGTGTTTGCTCGTTTCCAAGTGTCATTTTGGAACCGTATGGGAGGTGGACATTGTTTCATTTGTCACTCGATAAACAGTAGTGTCAATTGCTAAGGCTCAACCCTTGCAAGGAGGCCAGACTGGTGAAAGAGGAACTGATATTTTCCTTCGCCTTCGTCCCCTTCCTGCTGCGCAGCCCTCGGCTTCTTTGTTGTGTGAACAGCGACAGATCAATCCGTCGCTCATTAGTCGCTTCTCAGCATCAGGGGAAGAAGGTGCGAGGATGGAGAGGCTGAGGAGCTTTGCCCATTGAGGCTGCAGTGACGGACACATTCGGGGACGGGTATCGAATCCCGTCAACCTGCATTTGCCCGTTCGATTGCTCCGTCGGGCTCATTGTTTCCATTTCTTGCGTTTATTTGCCGAAGTTGGGGTTTGGCCTGGACCATGGGGTTGAGGTACTCTGGACCAAACGACGGATCCTGCCCTGCAGTGTGTTGGACGGTTTATACCCCGTCAGAAAAATTCTACAGTGGTTACCTGTGCAACAGGAGGGTCAAAGGGATGAAATAGGGGGTGTGGCTCACGAAAGGTGGTGCACTTGGACTCTATGTGTTGTTCTCAAAAACATTTTTGGTTGCATTTCAGCCTTCCAAATCAAAGGCCCAAAGTGTTTTTTCTCTGAAAATTGTTGGTTTGGTCAGAAGCTGTTTCTCATTGCAAGCCGCGCATTTTGTGCCGCCCCTCATACACTATGCCACGCTTCTGCCACACACTTTGCATCAGGCATGGAAATCCGGCAGCGGCTGCATCTGTTGGCTTTCTCCGTCTGCAGTTCCATGTCTCCGTAATGCGGGCTTGTCATGTTTAATCGCAATAGATGCGGATTACTCGCGCTCTCCCGCTATTATTCGCTGCTTTCTCTCCTCAATCGGGGCCAGGCTGCTGTGGCTGTTCTGCAGATTCCCCCAGACAGATGGGACCTGAAAAATGCGTCTTTGTAACAACACAACACGTTGAGAATTCTGGTTGCTTTGACAACGGCAAAAAAATCAAAGTGATCTTCACTTCTTTTTCACGTTGCTTGGCAACCAAAGAATGTTCCTCAGCGGACAGTATGAACTGGGTCAAGGTCTGGACACCAACATCGTCATTTGGAGTCAGGACATCTGAAACCTGAACATTGTTTTGATGCTCCTCATGCAATTGATACGACGCTGGATGCTGAACGCGAAACCAAGGACCGCCTGGCGGCTTCGAGTTGTGTTACTCGGGTGGCCTCAAAAGAAAGCGAACGGACAGTTTGCCAGGATCCTAATTCCTTAAGATTGTCCTCACGCGCTCACCGGGCCATTCGCGGACACCCAATGTCCACCACTCATAACTTTCTTCAAATTCATATTGTCCTCGCAGCCAGGCTACAGCCCCGCGGAGAGCGGTCCTCTTGAACGCATTGACAGCTTGATTAACAATCGAGGGCTGAAAATCATGCCATGCGTATGACTTCCATGTCTGCGACCTTTCCAGCTAAATCATTGCTGTTTCCCCCCTGTACTACACAAACAGATTACAAACCCGGGGAATACTGATGGGTCTCGTGCACCTTGCGCGGCATAGATCAGAACACGAGGGGCGCTGCTCGATGTGCGAGTATCAATCTTGTAGTGATTAAAGTGGTTCACGCCGGGGACCCGAAGCGCTTTGATTCCTGCACCTCAATCCGTCTCCACACAGCCAGTCCCCTCTACTCCACTTTCCTCGAGTCGTCGTCTGATTTTTGCCAGTCAATGCTTCTTTTCAGCCCTCTGCCGAGGAAACGAGTTTGTTATGGGAACTACACAGAAAGAGGAAACACCAGATCCTTTGCAGAGGATCTTGTTTGCGCGCAGAAATATGACGAGAACGTCAGAAAAGGGTACCTTGACATTTTTCTGACCAAAGAACCCCACTCGACACAAATACTTTCATTTCTGGACGATGTTCCTTTTTTATGATCCACTTTTACTCACTCAAATTGGCCTGTTTTGCGTCTGATGCGAAAAAATATTGTACTCTGTCTTGGTATTTTTCTCTGAAATGCGCAAATGCGCATTTTAACATCAATTTCACAAATCTTGTCCGAATCACGCCTCTCCTCATATCCTCACACGATGTTTCTTGTTCGGTAAGCTCACAGGAAGAAAGAGAAATGATTTGCTGCGGCGTGCAGAGCACGTGTACAATTACCGCGTCCCTGACTGACTGCTGTCGAGACAGCTTCTTTGGGATTTCCTACGTGAAAGGTCCTCAGCGCCTTTCACAGTCATCATAATGCAGTTAGCCGGGCAATGATACGACGGGTCTGACAAGCCACTTCCCCTCTCTCCCTGCATGTCCGTTCCGCATCTTCACTGCCGTTTTTGAAACCCCTTTCCCGTTGGAGCTGTCCGAACATCTCTGGTACACAACGTCAGCATTGCTCCTGTGCGCGTGTGTTTTCTTCATAGCCTCACGATGCAGGACAGCGAAAAAACCTGCAATTTGTTCGACCTGCTCTTTTCGTGACACATTGTCATCAACCAAAGGACGAGACGAGGTTGTGACGGGACCAACAGACGCCTTATATTTTTCTCTCAGAACAATTTCAAACTTCTCAACTCAGGATAAAGGCAGTGACCTAGTAAAGACCAGAAGATCTAAATTTACCCCTGACTTTCACCGCGAACCTGTACGAGTGCACAACACCGATATCTGGTTCATAAGAAATGTCTCCAAAAATTCTTCATCACATTGATGACACAAAGAAGTGTCATACGATGACAGTTGCAAGAACCTTACCCGCGGAAGCCGCAGCGCGCAGCAGCACCAGCAACAGGACCAGAGTGACGAGGATCCTGCCCACCAGGCCCACACCCAGCAGGCTACATCCATTTCCGCCCGCCATCCTCTCCCTTGTCCCTTTCCGCACTAACTCTTCCTTCACAGGCGACCTCTCCCTCAGAGTCCAGACACGGAAATAGAGTTGAGCGCTTAAAAGCTCTTCAGGTCCAAATTAAGTCTTATTGGGGCGTCCTCAGCACCAGCTGTGTGGAGTTGCAATCTGCGGTGGTGAGTGAGGAGTTGTGGTATGTGACGAATGTGGGTGTCGGTCGTAAGCACACACACCCACACACGTAGGCACAAAAAATTGTTCCAATCAAAAGTGAGCCGCTTTCAGGTGACAACTCCTACACATTCCTGAAGCGACACCAAAAGTTTTCGACAGTTCAGATGTCTGAGTTCTGAGATATGATCTTCTTGAATTAATTTTCTTGACGTCACAAAATCGCTGATCTGTTGGATCTCAAGCGTTCTCGCCGACGTTTCTGGTGTCTATTTTTGTGCTCCCCTCTCCCTTACATTCACAAAAAGTTGTGATGTTTGGTAAAAACCAGTCCTCTTTCTCGTCTGCAAACAAGACCGTACTCTGTTCGATGTTCCGTTTTGGAAGTGCCTCAGAAGTCACCGGTCTTCATCCACCACCACGTCTCTTTGTCTCCAAACGATTCAGTTTTCCTGTCCGTTCCGTATCCCGCCACAAAAAAGTGCGCGATCCCTGCACTTCACCTGAAGCTGCAGAAGGGCCGTCCCCGTCTTCCTCCTGTAGTGAAGCGGTTTGTGTGGGAGCCCGGCCCTCGCAAGGCCCCTTATACCCCACGGAAGAAAGCAGCTGTTGTCGGGCCTGGTGGTTGGGCAGCTTCACTCAGTCTGAAAAGTGTCAAGTGTTCAGCAAAGATTTTGATCACAGGAGAACGTGTTCAGTGTGTGTGTCTGTAATTTCAGGTGCATGCCTCATGTGCTTCACTTTGCTGGTTTGTGTCCAGTCGAAAAACTTCGAAGACACATTGGTTTTTGTCCCTTGATTGAGTTTACGTCGTGAAATCGTGAGACATCTCTGCAATGTACAGATCAAACATATGACATTGAACACGACAAAATCGCAAAAATATCTCACGACTAATTGCGAAGTTTCCTCACGACTGTTTTGAACAACATCTTGTTCACGCTTCACGTATCAGTTTCCCCCTTTGTAACAATGTGAAATACGAAACGAAGCTATGTTCTCGGATACATTCTCAGCACAATTAATTGGTTCAAGATGACTTTCAACTGAATGTCAAACTCTGTGTGTCGACTGCGTCCGCTATTCAACCAGAGTCCTGACAATGGAGACGTGCGGGAGCAGGCCTCCTGCGCGCGTGATTAGCTTCGCTCACCTGCGGGGACAGTGCGGATCAACACGTTCCGAGATCCGGCCATGGCATATGGAATAAACCCCTGGGAAACGAAACTGGTGCCGTCGTGGAACTGATTTTTACCGAGAAGATTTACTGCAGCGTCTGAAAGAACTTGACATCCGTTGTTTCCATTTCCGGCTGAGTGTCGTGTGGATGTCAGGTGTGAATGTGGATCTCATTGCTGAGCCTTGCAATTTCTGCTTCTTTTTCATCCTGAGAATGGAGTCTCTCCACCTGTCAAGTTTCCTTTTCCCCCACTGAAAACAGTGTTCGGTTACCCTTGTTTCAGATGATTTGCCTCGCACATTTCTCTTCTCCAATTTCTCATCCCATCTACTCTCCTACAGGCTGTTGTTGGCACTTCTTTGTTAGAAGTTATCTGAACATTTCTTTGTCTGGTCCTTTGCTGGGAGGCAGATTCGGGTCTGGGTTCTGCTTTTCCCCTGTGTAGGGTGCTTCCACCCGTGAATTGCAGACGCACCGGAGAGCCAACCAACAAAGGCAGAAGCAGGCACATTTTTGGAATGACCACACTCGTCTTGCGACACAATGTCAAGGATAGAGCTGATGTCAATGGCTGGTCAAACACCTCGCAAAAGCGGAAGTGACGTGGTTACCTCATTGTCTGTCGTGATCAAGTTGCGTCTCGTTTTTGACTGAAGCTGCTCAGGCCACGAAGTTTTATTTCCACTTTCAGGACAATCAATTTGTCGCGGTGGAAAGAAAAGTGAAACATCGGAGGTAGATCTGGTTTCTATCAGCGCGCAGAGTTGTTGCGATTCCGATCAGATCAGCGCAGTGAGTAGTATAAAAACCACGGACCCTTTACTGCGCTCCGGAGACTGTCAATCTTTATCATTACCCTCGCTACTCACATAAATATGCATCGCTAGTCAAATGAAGGGGAACTGCTCAGATTAAGCGAATCACTTGAGTCACATTTGTAACGCGTCTGTTATTGTACACTCTCCCGGTCACTCAGCTATCCTTTTTCTCCTTCCCCACCACTTGGATTACTCTGACATTGATGTTGCTGGAAATCTCGAGATCAATAACAATAAAGGCGTTTTTAACAGGCCCATCGGGAAATATTCTTCAATGACACGCGATACAGAAAGCACAAATTGTTTTGTGCAGATGTTATTCTTTTCTGTGTTTGTTACAATCCCTTCTAGTGAAGAAACCTGCTTCAAGGTGAGTTAACCAAATTTTGCATGTGCGAGGATACTTTCTTTGTTTGAGGGGACCCTGCTCGCAAAAACGCCACGTAGCTCTGCCAGTACTCAGCAGACAACGCCGAGAGTTTTCATATACTCGTACGCAATCACCAAAGGAGCAGTGAAAAAAGAACTGGAAATCCACCTTTTCCAAGCAAACGTGTGGACTTCTTTGCCAAGATTGACACGGACATGCAGATGCGAAACGTTTCAGCATTTCTAGTGCGACACGATCGCGACAGATCTACGAGTGTCGTTCAACAGCGGGTCCGGTTGCGATCATGTCACTCCCGAAGTGATCTACAGCTTCGCGGAAGGGTTCAGCAATTTTGGGTGTCAACACATGGAAGCGCGAGTCATTTTGACTGACGACGAACATTTCCCGGGCAACGGCTCCTGGAAACCGTGTTGCATGCAAATAACCGATGGATAATCCATCATGACCAATCAACATATCTGCCGATGTGCAACATAGGAATTTTACAAGAGACCTGCATTTCTTTCGAAAGAGAAACTGTGTGGTTGGCGGTGCTGAGTGTTTCCTGGAAAAAAAGGCCTTCGCAAACGTTTGTTTGGCCTTTGCAATGCTTTGATAATCAAAAACAGGTGTCTATGTGTTGAAATTTTGAAAAGAAAAATAGGTGCCATTTTGCACAGCTCTTGACTGTAAATGGACTCGTGCGCTGATATTCTGTCAGTTCTCCAGTTGTGGACTTTATCGCGTTTTAATTCACACGTTTTCGTTCTAATACCATCATAACACACCATCAAAATACATGTAATGACACATAAATATTTCAGAAACTTCAAAATTGAGCGTCTTATCAAAGTGAAATCACGTCCGTTATCACCTTGTTACCACACCGAGTCATAAAATCTTATCGCCCGATCTTAACTGATGATGCGTGAATCACCCGTTCAGCCGTTTTATGCGCTCGTCTCGTGTCAAGCAGAAATAAAGCACCAGCTACCTGCCTGTGTGCCGTCCACCTCTGCCTCTCTCCCCCGTCCTCCGAGTGCCTCACACGTTTGATTACAAAGCACCAAAGGCTGTCAAAGCGCATTGTGTGCAGTTTGCCTTCTTGAAATTAGGAGGTAAGTTTGAACAAATAAGTCTTGCGTGCTGACACCGCTGTCCCCGCGCAGTGAAAAATTGCCGGGTTACAACTCGGCATGAAATCCTATTGATCTGCGCAGCACTGATGAGATTAGCAGAATTAAAGACCAACAGAGGGAGGCCAAGCCATTCTGGTGACATGCTACGCGGCATCAGTTTAATCGAATAAAGAACTCAAGATGAGGACATTTCTTTTGTGACAGTTTGTGACAGCGGTGAAATTCCCCAACCCCAACCCCCTGGGACAACCTTACTACCCTGACGGAAGCTTGTTCTTTCTTGGATTTCCTGGGGCGTTCAAAGGTCGTGCTCTTTGCACATTTCATGGATCTTTTGCTCCTGAGTTCAAAATCTTGGTCAACTGGTGAGGAAGAGTTGGTGTCGTGGTACTCGTACAGTTAGCTTTTGTTGATCTCGTTCGCACATGTTTGGGACACCCAGGTTTCTGTTTCATGTTTCTCTTCAGAGAAGAACTTACGTTTTCCTTTGTCCCAGACGCATCTTGCTGCCATTGGTGTTTGAGGTGAATCATCTGTTTCCTGCAACTGGCCTGCAGTGAGCACATGCTGGAGCAGCACATCCACAGGTTTTCTTTCGTGGAAGATGTCAGTGCGAGTGTCTGGGGAAATACAGCTCGGCAGCCAAACGAGGACTCTGCGAGGAAGCTCCTCACGTCCTTAGGGGACAGTTGTCCTTTTGATAGGGTCTCTCGTTTTCATCCTCGGGATAGAGATATCTCCAGATTGGGATGACCAAAACATTCTGGGGATAGAGAGTTAGCATGATTAGTGTCAATGTGGAAGTGGGGGAGAAGTGGAACAAGTTTGGTTGATGTGGTTTTGGCATGTCAAGGAACATGCCGCGGCCTTTTATGTCTGAGAGCCTATCCATTGAGGCGAGGATATCGTGATAAGTAATGCGTTATCGCACGCTTGACGTGATGTGTTGAGCTTGCAGATTGATTGGACCAAATCGGGGCATCGTGGACCAGCGTCAGCGATATGATGAACTTTCCGATTACGAAGTACAGCCCCATACACAACTACACAGGATCTGGCACCGAGACAAGAGGTATTCGAAGAAGCACCTCATTCCCTCCTCTGTGTCCCTGGGTTTGGTGTTCTCGTATTGGGGAAGTACGCCTTTCCAGCAGAGGTACTAATTTTAGGTAGCTTGTTTCAATCAGGAATGAATCTCTTCTCATCCACACAAATGCACAAATGCTCTGGGTTCGTGTTGTCCTTGAAACGAGAAAACCAACGTTTCAATTTCAAGACACCGGACACACGCTGCGGCAACCACGGCTCCCAGGGCCATGCACTTGTGTGTCCGGCTGGATCCATGTGGGTTGTGCACATTTGCACTGGCAGGAATCAACGTGTCTGTTCTGCGAAGTGGCTTCAACTTCGGGAGCAGAAAATTGCAAAAAAGTGAACGTTTTGAAGGATTTGTTTCGTGTTTACAGGCGTCCAAACAGAACATGTTTTTCGTTTTGTTGTCAGTCTTGACAAACACACACGTGGGTCTTTGGGTAAGAAGGAATGGTACGCAATCGAAACAACCCAAAACGTGATTGCTATGTCTTTATTGTAAGTCCAAAAATGGAAGCAAACTATTGAAGAGAATAGAATTCTCTTCGTTCGATGCATTTTCGTGGTTAGGCTGCCTATTGATAACATTATTTGTGCAAATGAAAAGAAATGCAACCTCTGATGGAACGGGAATTGAATTACAAGAAAAGGAAGCGGTTTATGTGCACAGATAATTTTTGCCATGAATATAATTTGTGCAGACATCATGCAATATTCCTAGTTATCTTCGGCTCTAGCGACCGCGGGTGATGCACATGGAGGGAGACAGGTGAGCTGGCGAGTTTCGGCCCCTGGCTCAGGTCAGGTATGACTTGAAGGGAGCTTCGCATCTGTCTTCGACTGGGTGGGATGCAGCGGTTTTGGGGAAATAGTGAGCAGCACAAAACAGAGACGGAGAGAGAGAAGAAGTAGAGAGACACGCACAACCAAAGCATGAACTGACACCAGTACTTGAAACTCAAACCGAGTGGGTTGCACCGCAGTTCGACACCTGCAGAATAACACAGACACTGCAAACAGAATCGAAACATTTTGGCACTTTTCTCGAATGATCATTTCAGCCAACCGGTCTGTGACGCAGAATTTGAACAGGAGGTTTGAGTGGTTCCCGGTCTGTGTGTGGAGGTTGAGAGGAATTGATCACACCAACATGTGCCGTATCTCAGATCAATAGACTTCTCATCAGTCTTGAACCCACCACTGGCAGCCAAAGATTAAAGCGCATCGAAGGTGGGTTTTGAGCTCTTGGCCCTGTCCAACTCGTGCGTGTATGAGTATGTGTGCACGTGTGTCTGTGCACGTGGTTCAGCCATCCCAAACACTGTTATCCGTGACCAGGCCTTGATTCGCCTTTCCAACAACAACACTCCCTTTCGGCGAGTTAAGACACGATGTGTTGTGTCTTCAACCAGCTGCTCTGGCCAGGGCCCCGCAGAAACGTAGCATGTAAATGTACATGGGATCAGAGCTCTGGTGCTAAGTGAAGCACATGTATCCATCGCGAGTGATGAATCTGACTGCACATAACCAAGAACATAATCTTCTTAACCTCATTCCCGGGCCAAGTTCCTCTGCATAAGTCACTTTAATTGACACTGTGCACGGCAGCGCAAGACTTACACTCGGGCGCTGCACTTCACTACATCACAGTCTTAAGTAAAGAACTCAGGGAGGAGACATAGAGCGGCAATTAAGGGACTGGTTCGTACGAGACCAAGAGCGCGAAGCAGTGAAATGCGCTGCCGATAAATGGCTTGAATCACCTTGTGTCCGAGGTGGGATGGACTCGATGGATGGGTTCCACTTGTCACGAGAAAGCTGCCTCGGAACTAGAAGGTGGGAAAGTCTGATTTTCAATATCTCTTGCTAACTTGGTGCTGATTCAAGTTCTGATCATATTCTGACTGCAACTCGTACGTACCCCGGGGCAGGAGCCCCGTGAGAATCGTGTGGCAGCCTGTTTCGGGAGACCAATCTGTGACAAAAGACCATATACTTCACTGAAAAGCGTTCCTCAACATTCACATTTCACTCTCAACGGAGGTATGAAGGCTTCACCTGTGTTCGCGAAGGTGCTTAGTGACTCTATCGATCGTCGGTTCCGGTGAAGCAAAAAAACTTCTACAGCGAGGTGGCAAATGTCACAGTAATCTCACACAACTCAATTACAATGTGGGCGCAGAGACGGCGGAAACCGCTCCTCCGAGTTTCCATCTCGAGGAAGAAAACATCACATTCATACGAAGATGTTTTCGTTCCAACTGCCTCTTGTCTCTTTCCGGAAGTTCTGAGACAAAACATCTGTCAGGTGAGATACGAGGCAAACTCGTGGTGGGCTCAGGATCGGTACTGCACACCAAGCTGTGAAATGTTCCGTTTGGGGATTCAATTCAGTTTGCTCTGAACAATTGAAATCTCCAAAACCCGCTCCTTTACGCGAGAACAACTGGAAGCCTCCTGCTCCGCAAACCACAAAAGCCGTGTTCTCGATCCTGTGTTTGAGTGGCTTATCCCGCTGTAGTACACACTGATAAACAGCGACCCGAAGAAGCCTGTTCCCGCGGCTGATGTACGTCCCCCTAATCCCGGACCCGTCCCGGCCTGACTCCCCAGATCATGAAACGTGCCGCTCCCAATTAACATTGTAAAGCCGCTTGATCCATTGCGAGTCACCCCGGCCAGTCGGTAAATTGACTGGAGTTTATATTGACAATCCCCGGATCTGCAGATCTGTGAAGCAGAGAAGGAGGGCAGTTGTCTCAGACCGATGTTCCAACACCATTGCGCGACCACAGTTGTTCAAGAGATCAAGACCACTGATGACTGAAAAAATTCCATTCTTAACACTTCATTGACCCGGATAACGTTCTGCTGCATGTTACTGAATGGAATTCAACCACCACCAAATCCATGCACGAGTGTTGTGACCGCAACGGTTGACACGAGTGGGTCCTGTCGCACCGCTTTGTCCTCTTGGTCGTTTTCGGGTTCGCCACATTGTTGTCGGCAGGCTGCTTTGTGGGGGAACTTCAAAGATTGACATGCAAAGACATTCCTACCACACAAATACAGACCAATGTCCAAAGCCCCCTTCACCTTTATCCGTCTGAGCCGGAACTCAGTCTCCTCAGTGGGTCATGAGTTGACATGCGAAGAGTCTTCCGAGGTCCTCCATGTCACTCTGAAGGGAGCATTGACACACACAGGCTGTCAAATGTGGAGACACATTGTGATCCAAACATCTGCAGGTTCTCACTGTGGTTCTTCAAAGAAACCCTCCTTGTTGCTGGAATGGCAAGCAGATTACCTTCGTTTGTACATGCACCGGATTTGACTCCTCAACTGCAGCTTTGAACCTCAGAAACGACACACATGTGGTTGATACCAGGTTTGCATCTCCCACAAACAAAAGGTTCCCCTTTTCTTAATTGCTGCGCCTCAGTGCTTTGATTCTTACAAGCAGTGCACGAATATCTTTTGTTCACAGAAGATGGAGATCTGTTTGAGCAACGTATGCTGTAATCAGACGAGCATCCAAGCAAAAATGTTGATCTCTGTTTCTCTCTGAGAATTTGCTGTGTCCTTTTGTCTGCACTGCTGTCTGTTTCACTGCCCACCTTGAATCCAGTGCAACGGGATGTTGAGAGTTGCAAATCACTTCTGTTACAACCTGACATGGCCAGAAGCCTGTGCAAGGTGAAAACTGTATCAGATGTGGCAATCGACGACAGGCCAATAAGTGACTGTCCATCTTGACAGTCCAGCTTGCAGGCATGCCCCACAGACATAAATATTGCCATTACATGTCAACGGATAGAATTATTTCTCGCAGCAAATGAAATGTCAAGTACGACCCGTGATGGAAAATAAATTAAATTACATGTGTAGAAATGAGGAATATATAAAAGGCAATTTATTTCTGGCTTTGGCCTTGGCCGCTGATCCAAGGCGACAGCATGCAATTGGCATGTTCACATCTCCGTGCAATGAGGACCACAGTTGAGCATTTCACCAGCAAACCAGCCATCGAGGTCCCTTGAGGCCACTCTCTCAGTTTCTACGAGTCCTCTGAAAGAGGAGGTGCTCTCTGCAAAACTTTTGTTGTTCTGATGGGAATGACGCGCGAAGAAAGAGGAAAAACTTTGTCCCACCACCAAAATTCCTTGTGTTTTTCTATGCATCCTTGTCATCTTGGAAATACAAATCCCAGGACAAAACTTTCTTGGGGTTCTCCTTCACTTCAATTGAAAACAATGTTTCGTTGTTGTGCACAACATGACAAAGGTCTGTCTTTGTTTTACGTGAAGAAAAGCAAAAATCAGCCTTTTCGTTTGCTTTGATTTTTATTGAAAAAATCAAGACGCGGACTGGCTGCCATATTTCACGGGGAGTCGGTGGTAGGGACCCGGGCAAATTCCATTACTGGGGCCTGGCGGAGCCGGGACAATAGCTACTCTGTGTAGAATAATGAGGCCAACCTTCCCTCATTAGCTTTGCAAATTTATGGATTACATCCTAATGTAGACACTCTGGAATCTTTACTTACAACACCACGTGCGCCTGCGAAATTTGTTGTAAAGTGGTGTGTGCGTTTGTGCGTGTGTTCGAGTGTACGTGTGCCACCCTGAAACGTTCCCGGAACAAGTGTAAGGATGGGTACGTACTGCTCTCTTCGCTCCGCAAGTCAGCAAGTGTGCCTCTCGCAAACTCATTATTTTGAAGTTCAAACTTGGACTCCTTTGAGCTGCACCATGTCAGGTCCTCATCGCAATCCTGGATCCACCGGAACCTCAGACAAAAGCGGTTTGGAACAGCGAGAATCAGGCTCCGGTCGAAACAGCCAAAGTTCAGTTTCAGTTGCTCCGCTGAGGTAATGTCACTTGTCCGTTTTTTCATGTCAATTCGATCAAAGTATCTGCTGGACAATCCCCAAGGCGGTGTAATGCCGCTTGTCCGATAAAAACCAGTATGCGAAGAAAAAATGTTGCTGGGGCCAAGAGGGGCGGTTTTTGTGAGCGACGCAGAGCAATATCAAGCTCCTGCGTTGGGGAGGATGTGGTTGTCTTGCTGGGAACTTGTTCGGAAGACGCAAGTCTTTTGTTGGTACAGTTCCCAAAAGTTCCCTCTTGTTGTGCGATGTCCCTTCAGGGAAGAGCACTTAGCGGTGTGCTGAAAATTCTTTTTGTATACATGCCACTTTGGGGAAGATGTCCCCATCACATCATGTCCCCCCCCC
>JAAUXT010006403.1_pt1 | contig 23552 bp, 22 predicted proteins | sample 7278171 | NCBI WGS metagenome assembly JAAUXT01 (sample SAMN14350112, study PRJNA611818) | marine sediment metagenome | isolation source: surface marine sediment (1.8m) | place: French Polynesia: Moorea | collected 2018-08
CCAGTGGTGGGTGGGTGGGGGTGGGGGGGGGAGGTTACATTCCAAAGTGTGGACAGACGCACACATGAATGCTAAGGGTTTTTAAGCCAACAGCGGGACCTAGATGGCCGCTACCGCGACCATCAACCAGTTCAGTTTCGTTTCGATCTTCAGTCTCCTTGCCAGAGAGAATCTGTTGTGTGCAGATGGTGTGCGAGTTCAGGTTGCTCGCAGTCGGTTGGAAGACCTCTCAGCTTTTCTTTGTCGTTAGAATGTTCAATCACGAGTATTTTGGCTACCGTGAAACTGTTTATCAGCCGCGACGGCTGATAGTGCTTTTGCCCTGTATCCTTAGTGTATCCGGGGATGTCACCTACAAAGTACAGCAGACCCATTCTGACCCCCTGACCCCCCCTCTGACTGATGCCCATCCCTACCCTCATCCCCACCCCATCTTGACCCCCACTGACCTCCTATAATTCTTGAATGCTTGTTTGTAGAATGTTGAAACTTCCAGGGTTTATTTTTGTAGTGACTTTGAACAACTTTTTATTGTCAGAAAGTGGGTCACACGACTGGGTAGCCATCTTGGTTATTTTCTGAAAATGTCATTTTGGATGACTTTGTGAGTATGTGCCCCCCCCCCAAATCAACTCAAAAGTGTACCTCAACTTTATTTCAGTAAGCTCAGATGGTTTGGTGAGAAGAAGGTCATATGACTGGGTGGCTATCTTGGACTTTTTTTTGTGATAATGCTATTTGTGGCTATTTCAAAGGCATATAGCCCCCTAAAATCAACTCAAAAGTATACCAAAACTTCATTGCAGTAAAGTTGGATAGTCATGTGAAAAGTAGGTCACATGACTGAGTGGCCATCTTGGATATTTCTGACATGCCCTGTTGAAATGCCTGTTTTGGCCACTTTGAAAGCATGTGGCCCCTCCAAATCAACTCAGAAGTGTGCCCCAACTTCATTGCAGCAAAGTTGGGTGGTTATGTGGTTTTCCAAGATGGCTGCCATCAAGAGTGTGGGAGTGGCGAGCGGCTGATGCTCTGCTTGAAAGTCTGGTTGAACTTTGGTTTCGTCTGTTGATCATGGGGGTATTGTTTTTTTCCATCTGGTTTGAAGAGTTAACTTTTGTTTGTACAAATTTTACTCTGTCGTTTGCAGCATTGCGAGAAGCACTCTGAACCAAAACCTGGCAACAAGCGCTCAAGACAGACAGGCAAGAGGCGAGCCCCAAGAAGCATGTGTTCCCGCTTTTGTCCCCAGATGTTCGCCTCTATTGTTCGGGATTAATATTTCTCTGCCAGTTTTACTTGTGCAACTCAGTTCTGCTGATATCTCACGGGAAGGAATGTGAGCGGTAAACATCGGGCCATTGTGCTGTAATCCCTGAATAAATGAGACGTAATTGAGTATGATTGAAGTCGTATTACAAAAGCGCGCACCCCAGTTTATGTGTGGTTCACAGGTGTTGAATGCAAGATGCAATATGATTCATGTGTGGCTTGGCCTACATTACACCTCAGCCACATCTGTCAACTAAACAACCAACCCACACACGCACATTTCGCGCAAAATTCCTGAGCAGATGTGCTGTTCTGAGAAACTTGTTCAGGTCAACATGGCGTTGGTGCTTCATTGTTGCCAGTGGACGTGTGGAACGAAACGAAAGCACACGAATCACAGAAATCCGAGCTCGCCTTCAGTAATTCTTCCGTGTTTCCGTGACTGAAGGAGCGAACTCCAGGAATGAAATGTTGAAAACAATGAACGAAACACCTTGAGTCTGAGAGTTGTCACTCAGCCTGTCTCCAGCAAAGTGCACGACTTGTTTCATCGACGTCAAAATGGATTTTGTGATAAGCAATTTTAATTTGAAGGCAGATAAGCTGTTGGAGTTGTCGGAGGCACAGATGTGAATTAATCACATTGCTCTTCTTTTGTGTGAGCCTGGTGCTTTATAAAGCTGCACTGTACTGTTCTGCTCAATGGACAGAATGCTGAAATATGACCTGCACAAAGAACCCTTCATGATAATTATGCAAAGATTATTGCCATATGCGTTGCTTTTTTGTGAACTCACGAACATATGTTTATCGAAAATACAACTGGATATTGGCACACCATGAAGTGGGGCCAGCAAAGAAAGTTCGCACGGATTTTTGGACACGTGTGGCATGTGTTTTGAGCAAATTTTGCAGGCGAGGTTGTGGATCCACTGGTGCTGTTCTCGGGAAACAGGATTGTGAGTCAGAGGTGGCACTCGTGGCACAGAACGTTCTCCTCTGAAACAGGTGGCCTTCTTCTCAAACAAATAAGTAGTCTGATCCGTCTGGATTCTGGCACTGCACTGAATCACACATGTCGGGGTGGCAACAGTTTCGCGCTGGCCGATTGCAATCTGTCTAGGTTGAAGCAAACCACATAAACACCAAATCACAACATGAACCAGATGTTAAAGCATTGTTCTCCCTGTCTGCTTATCTCCCCGTGTGATTTGTAAAGTTTCTCTGCGCAACATACTGTCAATTAATATTTTTGTCGCGGTTAAGTGGAAACTTTCACCAACTTGGGTGCTTTTTCTCTCACCGGAGAGTAAGCCATTCACATTGGCTTCAAGAAATGTGTCTGCTCGTTTGTGTGTGCATGTGTGTGCCTGCATGCGGAATGACTGGGCTTTGTCTTCAAGAAAAAAAGATGGGGCTTGGCCAAGTTCCGTCGTTGTGTCGCAGACATCAGATGCAACTTCTATGCAGCTGTACGAACTTAAACTTGAAGTGAATACCAACTCAATTTCAGCTGAGCAACGAAGACTTACCTGGTGATGTTCTGCAAAAGGCCAGAGCTACGAGGCAAAGGGTCAGATTTGAACTCAGGAAGTTTGTATTTGGTGTCTTTGTAGGAGTGCTAACAAGTCAGACTACAGCTCCTCGCAAGCACTTCTTTCTTTTCAAACATTGTGCTTTCAAACCAACTGATTGATCAGAATTGCCCCCCCCCCGCCCAAGTACAAACACAAACACACACATCAGTTCTGTGATTAAAATTCTTTGGTTTTAGCTGTTATCACCAGCCATGCCAGGCTCAGAAGGAATGTATCCCCCCTCCCTCAGGCATGAATATCCCTGTGGTGGGTGGCAAACTCAGTTTCCACGTGAAAAGTTTCGCAACGTGCCACGGACACGTGCGGGTGTTGCAACTGAAGTTCCCAATGTCTTGGATAAACGCAGGGACCCTGGAGTCGTGTCCAAGGACTTTGTGCAACGGAGAGAATTCTGTGTGGTTCTGGGACCCAAGAATTGACGTTTTACTCGCAAAGTCTGAAACCACTTGTTTCTCTCCCCAAATTGGCTTGCCAAAGCCTGAAACACTTTTGGAAGTCACAGAAATTTTAATGGGAACGTTTCAGTGGGAACCGAGCAACTTTTCAAAAGGCTGGTGATGTTCAAACTCAGTGAACGAAAGTCTCAGGTCTGTTTTGAGGGCTTCCAGGGTAACGTACGACATTGCGAATTGGGTGGGTGCTTTCAAAATTGATTGAAACCTTGAGTTGGAAACATCACGGAATGTCGTTGTCTTGTTGAACCGGAATTCTACGACGGATTTTTCTGTGAGATCCAGGGGTCATTAGCCAAACACTAGACTTGAAGCAGAGACGTTTCAGCAGTGATTTTCGATCATTTTCTGATCACAATGCAGTGGATTGTGCAGGAGAGGAGACCTTGCAAGGACAAATTGCAATCTGTTCCATGTCAGAGACGGGGATGTAAGCAGCTGCGGAACCCGCCCCCTGACACGTTGACACCGCAGCGATAACAGACGCCACTGTACCAGACGGTAATGTTACTGCCTTGAAATCCAGATGCTTCCTGTGAAAATTCCTTCGGCGTGATTTGTCTAAAATGTACCGTCGTGGACTGTTTTGTGTGGATTTATTGTGTCATGAGCGTGAATGGTACGATGTTGCCTTGACAAGGATTGTCTTTTTTTGTTTGAACACAGAGGCAGAATTATCCCTGTGGAAAGCTGGCCCTAAAATGCACTGAGAGCGGTTGTTTTTCGTAAATATCCCAAGAACGTGCGAAACGATTTTATTGAACTGTGCGTGTGCGCAGCAGTTTTGATGAAAGACAAACGTGGCAAACAATTGACACCTGTGTCTCTTCATTAATATTTCACATAATATCAATTGGTGTGGGGAGAAGAGGAATGAACCTGCTGCGTTTGGTGCAGTCTTGTGCAGCTTTGGTGCACATCTTGTCTTTGTGGACAATTTTGCCACGCAAAACATGTATTGGTCTACTGTTTCGTGTGTCGAGTTTTCAATGCCTTTTGATACATGTCATCCACCCCTCAGATGTGTGACATTTGATGGGTGTGTGGGGGGTCACCCAATATCAATAAGTTTAAAATGTTGGGTTGATCTCCTTTGTTGTTGGGTGACGGGGAAGGCCCCCCAACATTTCAAAAGTCTGGTGAACCCCTGGTCAACTAAAAATAAACTTTTTATGTTGGTGACATCAAATTTTCAAATGTTGGGTGACCGCTCCCCTTCCTGTCACCCGAAATAGTGCTCACGATTGCAAATACTCCGGCGAGTGTTTCGTGCTGTCCTTCGCAGTTGTCCTTCTCCCAAAAGTGAGAACACTGCGTTTGGTACTACGGTGGAAGCGCACCACACAATCACACAGACGAGTTCGTCTCCAGTGTCTCTAGTCCGCATGTCGAACTCGCTGCTGAAGATTTTGTTCGCTGCACAGGAAAAGATCAAGATCAGCATAGCTTCAGACAGAAACACTCGATGGACAGTGCTTGCGTCCACTCGTACCGTACACACAGGCAAGGACAATGTTGCTTGAGATCCGACGTACGGGTACGGGTATTCGTCCGTTTTTGCAGAGGGTTTACAGTTTCTCTTGCAAATTGGTTTTCGAATCGAACACTTCGCACAATTGCAGGCGTGCCACGCGCGCTGCAGGACGGGCCATCTGGCTCGTGTGGCGGTGGAACATTGATTGGGACCAAACACAAGCTGCACAACAAAACCGGGTAACTTTTACCATGGGTACTCCGATCATATGCTTGGTGTGATCAATGGTGATATTTAAATAATTGATGGGTCGTGTTTTTAGAATGCACAGACTTGCAGCTGAGTGCTCCTTTGGTGTCATTCAACTGTCGTTTAATTTAATGCAGGTACGATATTCCTGTGCGTTGCACTCAGTTTATTTTGTTTGCTTGGTGGAAAACGCCACAACTCCACGCAGAGCAGAAACAGTCCGGTGTGCTGGGGTCCATTGCTGTCGTGCAATCCTCGGCAGTTTCCTGCTTTGGGAGACTGATAATGGCTGCTCGTGTCACCAGCGAGTTTTGTGCGGTTGACGTTGGTCTCCTTCGTTTACGGGTCGTGTCACTAAACGCGTTTGTGTGATCTGGCTCTCTCTTGTGTCTATGTCCAGAACACGCATGCCCCTGGATTGAATGTTGAGTCCTTGTGCATGGCAGTACAGCTCTGCGACCACAAAACCTGCCGCATGTGCTTGCACTGTTGAAGAAGTGGCTTCTCACCTTTCTCGAGCAAAGGTCTTGAGAAGTCATCGTGTGATTTCACAGAAACCAAAAACGTCCGCAGAATTTCAGAGAGCCACGGGCTCAAGGCAGTGTAGTTCAGTCTGTGTGTTTGTGTGGACTTGCTACCAATGGTTCATTTTCTGCTTTGATATGATAAATACTACTGTTGACGAAACCGACTGTTGCTTTACCTCCCAACCGTCTGAGTGAACCAATGTTTCACAACTTAACGGGGGGTAAAGCAACAGTTTGTTTCATTCGTGAATTTGGGGCAAACCAGTGGTCGCTTTACATCCTTCCCCCCCCCCCCCACTTTCCAACCATTGGTTCCTGGCAGGCAGCCACGGCCTGTTTGCTGGAACAATGTGAGTTGTGAGCCGCGGACTCGTTGATCTTTGATCTCGTGTTGTTCTGTGTGAGCACGCTGTCTGCTTGCCGGAACTAGAATTGATTGGCTTTTGAAAGAGTCGTTCACCATTACCCGAAAACCGGACACAGAACTGGACGGCTGCAAACTGTCCAATAACTGAATACACGAACACCAGGCAGACAGAAACTGGCAAGACGAAGACTGTCGGGAAGTCAGAAACTGGATGGACGCGAACTTTGTGAACCACTGGGAGATAGAAACCATCAAACAGCACGAGTTGTCTGGAGTCACACATCTGAAACATTCAACATGTGACTCTCCGAACGTCATGCATTGCATTGGTTCTTTCACACAGCCTTCAGTTTGCCACAAGAAATCTTCCGTGCAAGTGTCAGCAAACTGCGACAGTGCGATCCCCAAAATGTGACTCCGTTCATTTCTGACCACACAACTGCGATGTGACACAGCACACCTGCTCTGTAGGTTCCGTCCAACAGTAACTGCTTTGAGGCCAGTTATCATTCATGAAACAATGTATTTATACTCGCAGTGTGAGAATTTCAGAGGCATCAACACAAATGGGGCCACACATTGAATTAACCCCCAAGACTCACTTTTAATCGGAGAAGATAATTGAAACAACAGTAAATTTACTCAGTGAGGAGAGAGTGGTGGATTGCCAATGCAAGTTTTCCCAATGCAAGTTCAAATTTTCTTCAGTTCAGGCAAGTGCACAGGAATGGTGCTGCCCAACATGCCCAACATGGCTGAGCCTTTCTGGAAGAGTGTGAACTGCATATCTGGCACTCCAGTCTCAGCGTAATTTGTGTGACTGTGTGGACCTTTTGTCACACTCAATAATGTCGCACACAGATTGGATGTGTTGTGGACTCGTGTTACTTTTTCCTTTTGCTTCTGTGGGAAGGTCACAAATCATTGTCCTGCCTTCTGGAACTGGAAGGCAGTAACTGTCAAGACCAATATTCATGCAACTGTGTCAGACCTCTCTTTGTTGCCCCCAAATTCACATTTCAAGTTTACATTGTGAAGCAGTGGCGGCAGTAAGAAGAGTGACAGAATTGTGTTATTTTCTGCAACAATTTTGTGTGCACTCAGAATTGACTACTGACGATCATAAAGCGACGTATGAGCTCGTAAAAATGTGGTGAACAGTCTCAGTGCGCACAGTCCTCACCAACCATGTCGACCAGCAGAAGGATGATCCTCGGGTACGAACGACTCTTTGCTACCTGCACAGGCATTTCCCTTCAGCCTACATGAGATGATGGTCCTTGCAAGTTGGGTCTTTCTCATGTTGTGCCTTTCTGACGTTTGGAAAAGTTTCTGTCTCCGACATTTTCTGCCACCAGAAAGGTAGAAGCTTGCCTCAACCTGTATTTGTCCAGCACACTTCAAACTTTGTGACCCTTTGAATGGACCCTGGATAGCCTCAAGGTCCAACTGGTGTACTTCAGCTGGGCATTCTATTTTTCACTGGAAAAGGAACTTTGAAAAGCAGGTCCGGTGTGCTGCTGAGCACTTTTCATTTTTTGTGCTGACTTTGAAACAACGAACGATTCACCACAATGTTCAGTGATGCAGCAAATCTCAGAATCGCATTGTCTACAACTGAGAATTGAACTCTGCACATCACCCCTGCAAAGGACTGGGTTTACTACTTGACTGAAGTTGTGTGCGTGCATTGCTTCACCTTTCCGCTGGAGAAGAACCAGTGTCGGAGTCTGCGCTTCTCCCAGTCTTCACCCGTCAGATGGCAGCTGTATTTCACAAAGCTCCAACCTTGTTCTTTTTGCAGGAGGACGGTTCATCGGAGTCGGATCGACAGCGGCCCTCGAGTGTTCCTGCATCACAAACTGCGCCTGTGTCACACGCGGCCGACGCTGTCCGTTGCCTGTCCACCTCCAGCTCCCCAGGTACGTCAGTCGCTCCAGTTCAGAAGCAAAGAAAGCACCAAAAGGGGCTGTGGAATCCGAGTTGCAGTCTGCAGATACAAGTTGCAGTCTGTCTGGAAGAAAGGCCAAGTGTTGCGTCCTTGCACCAGACAGTGACGGCAGATACTGAAAAGTCACTGCACTGTGGACCTGTCACCGCACACGTGATCTGTGTGTGTGTGTGTGTGTGTGTGTGTGTGTGTGTGTGTGTGTGTGTGTGTGCACGTGCATCCTTGGTTTGAGCGAAAATCACACTCAGGGTTTTGCGTCTCTGAGAAGTGCCCTGACGTGGAGGTTCACTTGATCACGTTTTTATCGCTGTGTTGCTTTTCTCTGGTGTACTGAAAGTCTGCAGGTAAGTTTGGTGCAGAAACCCTTAGACAAAAGTTGCACTTGCGGGATATACAAAAGACCTGTCGCGGTGAAGCCTCCCTGTGTGTACAACTTCAGTTCAAAGGCCTCAGGGCAAAGCCTTGCTTTCTTGTTCGTCGAAGAACGTCAGGACGATTGAGTCCATTCGAATTTGAATTGCTTCATTACGAACAAGTCCATATCGACTTGGTATTCGTGTCAACCAGCGGGGTTCATTGATCAGAGTCAACATGTCACTTTGGTGTAAAAATGCTTGATCAATTGTTACAAAGCGGTGATCTGTAATTTGTTACTGATGGCACACAAGATTGCACGTATCTCGTACGCTTTCTTGTGAAGACAGCATGAGAGTCCCCACAACCTGGAACAGCATCGCAGTGACAATAGATGAGTTCACACTGTCTGACAGACTTGAGAATTGATTTTGACCTCACTCTCAGGGTTTCCAGCTTCCTGCTTTATCTGACTTTTTGAGTTTGTTTTTTACTGGAAGTATATCTAGGGACGATTCCATCTTGCTCAACTGAATTCCTTATTGCTAGGCAACAGGGCTGCAGGAGCCAGTCACTTTGTTTCCCCCTCAGCTACTCACGTGTGATTGGCTGTAGGGAGGGATTAGTGTGGATGCCGGGCCGATACAGCATCACTTGCTGCATAGCCTCGGGGAGAGCAGGGTGTGCGCTATTTATAGTATGATTAATTAGTGAGCATTTAATGAGCAAGAGCTGCACACACAATGTGCACCATGCTCTCATGCACACGTATGCGCCGTGAACCAGAATGTGTGCACTTCTATGCTGGCTGCTAGTGATACCCCTCGCTTGCGTGGATCACAGGATCAATGCCCCCCCCACCAGAAAACCAGAAAATAAAAAGCCCAAGCCCCCACCCTGCATTTTGTTAGTCGCTGCAATAGTCTTTGCCTTTCACACTGCATCTCTCACATCCATTGATGCATAGGATCCCATCATGCATGTTGAGGTCATCCACAATAATTCAGGCAGAAAGAAATCGGAACAAGAACAAATTCGAAATCTTCGCTTGACCGAGTTTGCAATTGCAATTACAACTTTGATTCATGTGACCAGCTTCGAGGCCTTTGTCAGACATTGCTCAGTTTGATTTTGGTTGCTGATGTGAGAGGTTGAAAGTTGGTAGAAGCAATGTAAGCATTGCAGTAGTATAGTTGCGCATTTTGTGCCTTGTATGCGCAACATTTGTGGAGTGTATCCAGAAAGAAATGCACCCTACATGTGCCATCTATGCGCATTGTTTGCACAAAATATGTGCATGTATGTGCTTGTACACAGTGATTTGGGTCCCACAGAATGTGAGAGGTTGAAAATTGGTAGAAGCAACTTAAACATTGCAGTAGCATAGTTGCGCATTTTGTGCCTTGTATGCGCAATATTTGTGGAGTGTGACTGTGGTGTCACAAAAGTTTGAAAATAATTTGTGCTTGTTTGCGCGATATATACGCCTGGTATGTGCGATTTTTGAGGTTCCACAAATATGTGCAGTCATTGATTGCAGAATTGTTGTGGTGAAGTAGAAATGGAGAAGGCAACAGTTGCAGAGCTGAAAGCGATGCTTGGCAACAAAGGGTTGAAGAAACAGGGCATGAAAGAACAACTGATTGCCCAACTGAGGGAGGCAGAGAGCTCAGTGATATATATATTTTTGGAAAAATTGACTGCGATTGCATCATGGTGAGTATTGTTTTATGCCAAATTGATATGAACATTGCCATCCCTCCGGTACCTGTTAGTTTGAGTGCTTTTGAAACACTTTTGTTATGCATAACACACATTGAACAAGTCCCCCCAATCCGATTGTCAAGACTTCAGAATATTGGGGGAAATTGGTGATTATTTCAGTTTTTGTAAATGGGTCTAGCATGTGATGACCCTTTCATGAACTCCATGTGGTGATAGTGAGGCACTCACCCCAGCCGTAGCCATCAGCCCTCAGCCCCGTGCCTTGGAAGTTGATGTATTCAACATGTTTCAACATGTTTAAATGAGCAGGTTGCATCATCAGGTATTGACGCCAAGACCCCAGGCATTTGGAAAACTTGAATTCATGTGTGAGGACCAATTCCCACACATGGCAACAAAAACATGATTTGGCACAGACCGGCCCGAGCCTCCAACACCCGGCGGAGAATCTGTATCCTGCGCGGACCGTTTCATGAACTCCATGCGGTGACCAGGAGCTCCTAGCCCCAGCATCAACTGCTCGGCAAGAGCCCCCAGCACCCGGGCTGACAACCAGCGTGCCCGCACAAAGCCACAGCCCCTAGCCTGACCCCTGACCCCGGAGCATGATGCATCAGCGTCTGTGTGCGTGGGTTGCCGCAGCTAATTGCTCACATCCCCAAAGCAGTGTTGCGCTGAGTGTTGTGCAGAGTGTTGTGGAGTTATCAATGAACTGTCAGTCCAAATTTTTCATGTGACCTTTTCTATTGCAGGCGACAGCGTGGCCAAATGGGAAAAGCACAGCCTATGCCCAAACAATTGATGCCCAATTCTGCTCCTTCTCAGCCGTGATAAGCGACAGTACTGGTGACAAATTGCTACTGGTGGTGGTCAGATGGAAGCAAATTTACGAAAGTGCTCAAATTATGAAGTGGCATGTCATTCCGAGTGTGCCGTCTTCCATGGAGATTCTGCTGACAGCAAGTTTTCTGTATGGCACCAAACAAGAGGTGTTGCTGGTGAGATACTTTTGTAGAAACTTGTTGAATGCAGCTGGGGAATTGTCTGGAGACATGAAAGACGGGGCATGTTCTGTTCCTGTCCCCCCCCACGTGTTCACAAGGACTGCACAAGAAGTTCACCATCAAAGCCCAGGCCGCGACGGAGGAATCTGTTCCTGGTTATGACACGGAGATGAAATACCTCACTGACAATGGTTGGTGGAACATTGCAAGACCAGTGGAGACCACAGAGGATCTCATGGATCTCATCCAGCCTCTCCTCGCATGTGAATCATGGGATTGGCATGGTGCTGCCACCACAAAAGCCCTTATGAAGTGGGCAGGATTGCTTTCGATAGTAGGAGGAAAATGGGGATGCAGATTCAGAAGAAGCAGATGATTCACAAGGTTCAGATGCAGGTGCAAAAGAAGCTGATTCACAAGGTTCAGATATGGATGCAAAAGGAGCCAAGTCCTGGCAGAAGGATGGCAGTGACTATCTCTACTATGTGCCCATCACACGCACTCTGGAAGGATTGCCATGCGGCCATCTGAAGAATGTGAATGTAAGGTACATCCGGGGTGACTGATCACACATCATAGTGGACAATATCGAGAAAGACCGAGGAGCCCTGGATGCCTCATTCCGCAATTTGGTCAGAGCTGGACAGGTACCGACCAGACAAACCACAGCAGATGCCTGCACATCCCTCAACGGTGTCCCAGTTGTCACAGCAGAAGTGAAAAGTTCATCTGATCAGAAACAGGCCAGGATCAAACAACAAGCAGTCCTCATGACTGACTTCTACGCCCAGGAAGTCTTGCAGACACAAATGTCACGCAAAGTGTTCTCGACAGTTGACTATGAACTTTGACTCACTAGCACTGAGGCAGACAGTCAGGCTGGCATGACCATGCCCAAATTCAAGTTCAAGGATCAGGGGGCTGAGAAGGCGTTGCCTGATTTACCATGGGGTGTTATGAAGAAATGCTTTCAACCGTACTTGATTGCATTGATGCAAGCCTTGTGGAAGCTTCGCGAGTTGTAAGCACAAAACAGGTATGGGTCCATCAAGGTTGCAACTGCTGTCAAAAATGCAAATGACACTGCGTGGGCCAATTGGATTTATATGACATATCGAAAACCCAAAGGAGATCAGCTCCGTGCCAGTGTTTAATTGTGTTACTACGATGAAGGGTTCAAGGTTTGGGAAGATTTGCCCCAACTGGGGGACAAACATAAGGTGAGTGATTAGGGGCACACAGGCATTGGCATGTAAAGAAGCACTGCATCCATAGTAAACCCAAGTAGCTGGTGTTGCATGTCACAGACAATAGGGTTGCATCATGCCCCACATGCAAATTTTGAATGTTGTGTAATGAAATTTCTGTAGCACATGCATCTGTACCCTGATGCAGTCAATGTTCAAGATGTTTGTACTGTACAGATCTTTTGTGACTTTTGCCAAATCTGTTGCAGTTGCTTGTCCTGGTGCAATGAAAAAGCCCAGGACACATCACATGAAGCATTGCCAAAGCACTGTAAATTTGTAACTCTCGTGTGTTTTGTGTTGCATATCGCTGAGAATTGTACTGCCGCAAGTTCAAGTAAGATGTGGAAATTGACCTGTTCTGGAAGCTCAGCATTTGTGAACAAATCAGGAAATTGTCTCGAAACACTGTGACCCGAAATGACCCAGGGAATGAGGCCGAAAGTCTTACGGTTACAAGGACCTATTCACTGTTTTATTCCCCCTAGATCAACATGGGCAAAGTGAAATCTGTCACAGTTGCTTGTCCTGGCCCAATGAAAAAGCCCAAGACACATCACATGAAGTATCGCCAAAGCACTGTAAATTTGTAACTCTCTCATGTGTTTTGTGTTGTGTATCGCTGAGAATTGTACTGCTGCAAGTTCAAGTAAGCTGTGGAAATTGACCTGTTCTGGAAGCTCAGCATTTGTGAACAAATCGGGAAATTGTCTCGAAACACTGTGACCTGAAATGACCCAGGGAATGAGGCCGAAAGTCTTATGGTTACAAGGGCATCCCCATCGAGCTATATGATACTTGTATTCTTGCAGTTTTGTCATGGGCCCTGCACAGTCCATTTCACTGGAAAACAGAGGTCGCAATTACATGTAGCTATATAACATGTTGCTGATTGATCTTATCGTTATGTTATCATGAGAAATGAAATAAACTTTTGGTACTCACTGCATCTTCTGTGGCCAACTCGCCTTGCAGTCCATTTCCTTGTCGAAATGCTATATGCGTGGCCACTTTTCGAAGGAAAGCTACAGGAGCATTTACCCAGATTGATCCAAAAACAGACCGTCCATACGTTCCTGACTCTTGGAGCGGATAAAGGGCAAGCTCCAGTAAAATTCACAATAGGTTTCTGGTGAGAGGGATTGTGGACTGTTTGAGGGCAGGATCTTTGTGTTTGGTCAGCTGAACTTGAAAGAAGTTGCGTTCCACCACCCTTCACACTTTCTAACTTGTAATGATTATCGGGGTAATTTTCAGAGTTGTCACACAAGCATTTCTGTCTGGCATTTCTCTATAAAGCCACGTATTTTGGGCACTTCTTGAGCAGAAATGAAGATGTTCACACTATAATGGACATTTGCCTTAGATGTGGTTCTGTCCAAAGAAACGGTCTGCATATGCAGATATTGCGAAGGAATTATTGGGTTACAGTGCAGGCTGAAAGGCAAAGACAGTTGTGACAATGTGTGAGGTTCATAGTGCATCTTTTGCGAAGACTATGTTTTGAAACAATTGTGGACTTCTGTGTTTTGTGGCATCTGAGACACATTCTGGATGATATGATGCCTATTGGAAATATTCGAAATTTCACAAGGCAGTGAATAGGTAAGTTATTGTTTAATGACCAAGTGTCATCGATCAAGTGCGCTCCTACTTCCAGTATATACAGCGCTTGCCACGCAGTGCCTTTTCATTCTACTCTTCCTGCTTTTCAGCAAAGTGTCATTTCAACTTGTCAGAAATTTTAGAAACTTGTTTCAGTGGCTTTGTTATCAGGTTTGACCCCGAAAATCAGATGGTATTTTTGAGTCCGTGGCGTGGTGAAGTCAGTACTTGCACTTCGTGCAACAACTCTGACTTTTTAATGAAACAGTCTGTGTGTGCATCCATCCATCCAGGAGGATAAAGGGGCTGACGACCCCTTTGGATTTCCAGGAGGAGTAAGTACTGTTCACTGGCAGGAGTAATGCGAGTTACAAATTGCTGTTTACTCGTTGAATCTGATTTGTTGTTTTCTCATCTGTTGCAGCAAAACAAGTGGGAAATATTCTGCACAAACAGCACAAAGATCGTTTCGTAAATTTGATCAAAGAAATAATTCTCTGACTAAAACTTTATTGACTCATCAAAACTACTGTGTTTTTCTGGACAGATCCTCACACAATTTTTTGCTTGGTAATATTCCTTTATGATTCAATGTTGAACACGAAAAAAGATCAAAAATATATTTGAACAGTTTTGAAATAACCCTTAACTTAGGGTAATTCCAACTGTTGTCCTGATAGATTCTGAACAAGACCTTCTGCAAATTTTTCAACAGGGAAATTGGCAAAAAAAAAATTTGAAGTTTACTCAAAAACAAAAAATACTTTTTGTTTCCAATTTGATGTGAGAACAAGGTTTTATTTTTATTTTTTGGGGTGGGGGTTCGTTTTTTTTTTTTTTTTTTTTTTTTCAAAAAAAGAGGTTTTTGTGTCAACTTCCGGCTGCAAATCCTTTCTCTTTGTGCTGAAAGTGCTACTTTTTGCCAGAAATGTCCTTCGTTTCTACTGCTGGACACTCTGCCTCGTACTTGCCAGAGAAGTGAAGTGGCGCCTCCTGAGCTGCTTCTTGGTGTCGGTGAAGACCAAGAAAGTCACAATGGGCGACGTGAGAAGCGTTGGCGCAGTGAAAGAGTTGGGATGAGAACGTGCCGATTTGCTGCACGATTGGCGTGCAATGGGCATATCAGTGTGAACGAACCCCCTCAAGGTCAATTTTCGGGAACATCTCAACGTTTTGAGCCACACGGGCCTCCACACGGACAAGGCTTGGCGCAATGGCGTGTGGAGTGTTCACACCCAGTACTCCGTAATCAATCAATGTATTGACGTAGATTCTCTGCCTTTTGTCACAAGCCGTCAATGCGAATATATTTTTCCAGGCTAAAAGCACTGGCAGACTAGCTCTCCAGCTTTGTGCGCCTGCCATATTTAGTGTTTAACCTTCTGTGATCTGCCATCAATAGCGGTGCGCATCAAAAGCAGCGTACTCCATCTCACAGCGCGCGGCGTTTGTAATTAATTGCATTGCTGAAATATATTCCACACGCGAAGGCAATGACAGTTTCTGTCAATGGCAGATCTCCTCAAACAGTGAAATGTTGTACGTGTGACGTAAAACACACTCAAGATTCTGGTGAAAAAACAGGCGGTTCGTTTGAGATCGTGTGCTGGGAAAGTAGAAAGTCTTTTCGTGTCAAGTCCACCTCGACATTTTTGTTTGAATGGACGAAAGAGAAATGTTTCTCTGTGTTTCACAATGAACTGGTACAGGCCAGCTTTCACTTGTGACAGCAAAAATGGGCTGCACACATCGATGGTCCTCGCTTGAAAGCTCAGCTTTTCGCCAGCTACGCGAAGTTTCAGTTGGAGGTTCCGTGGTCAGGAGTCAAGTTGTGAAGCGCAGTGTGAAATGGTGATGTGGGCAGTTTTGCCGGGCCACCCAGGGAGGATGGTGCTGATAAGCGGTCATCCTGACATAATGTGATCAGCCTCATTATCCGCCGTGCGCCGCCAGCATTTGTGTGAAAACTATTTAATTATTGAGCTGAAGCTGTTGCGAGGCTCGTATTGCTTCACGACAGACGCGTTAGGGTAGTGAGAAAGCCAGGCTTTTAGTGCTCCTGTAAAGGTCACACCAGCCTGCTTGTTAAATCATTAATGGCGAAGCGTCTTGAATGCAGCTTTTTAGTGTGTTCGGGGATGCAGTAAATGGTTGGAATTGGCTCAGGCAATGCACCGACTGTCAGGTAAAACAATACGGTGGATGGCTCTAAATGGGAGATGCGTATTTAAGGCTGCTCCGTAATGTACTTTGTGGTGGAAAGGCCAGAGATCAATGGATATGGAAGCGAGGGAAAGCCAGGTCACATCCAGACTTGCTGCTGCCGCACAAGTGTAGTGTGTGATTAGAGGCAAGGGCCAATCTTGGCTCGTTATCCCATGAGAGCTGGAACATCTGTGCTTCCATTCAGGGAACATTTGGGAACACCTTCCGACATCGAGGGAGCCATAGACAATTGCTCACAGTTAAAGCTTGTATGTAACCTCGTGCACGGTTCTTGCATGTCTAATTAAGCTGGCTGTCTTGCAGGCATTTGGAGAGGAGGAATCCCTGAGGCTGGGATGTCATGCAGTTATACGAGAGGATGATATTGATCTGGCGTTTCATTGAATAGTGCTGAGCTGTACTGTGAGAGACAGCAGTCAATATGACATTGTGGCGCTAGCGCTCGTGAGTGACAGTTGATCATGCGGTTTCGGGGCCAGCTCCATTACACGCTAATAGTGCGGCTGACCATCAGTGTAGACACAGCTGATTACTCGTGTTACCTCCAGTGGACAAGAGATTGCCTCCTCATCACAGCTTCCTGAAGGAACAGGCCAGCGACGCCACAGCAGCTTCCACCGCCACACACGCTACGACTACTATTGCAGCAGCTTGATGGCTTGATGGACAGTGAGGCAGTGAGCGAGTGAGCGCGCTGCAACCTGTTCTGGTGTGAAAGTCGAATGCGGTCGGGCGTTTGGATAATTTGCCTGCTTCACTGACTGCATTGTCTCAATTCCATCTGGGTTTTCACGGGAGCTGCTTCGCAGAACTTCAGTTCAGAGCATTACGCGAGGATTTCACTTTCAAGCCGGTATGGATGTGAAAATACCCAACAGACTGTTGTTGCATCGAGTTCTTGTCGGTATATTAATCAGGAAATGCGTAGGATTTGGCACCTGTTCCTTTCCCGATCAACCACTCAGTTGAACACAGGATAGCGATTCTGCATCACTGTTCAATCGCGACCAGATCTCGCACCGCTCTTTTCGAAACGACGCGTTCGACTGGACCTGAGTGATGTCGCTGAATCATCTGTACGCGGCGGCGGTGGCGGCGAGTGTGACGAACAACGCGGCGGGGACGCCGCCGACGTCGGCGCCGGGCTACCCACTCATCAGCCCGTTCTCCTCGCTCTCCCCCGCTGCTGCGGCCTACTACCACGCGTACTCAGGTGAGGCTGCAAGCCATTTCCTGGACGAAAAAACCCGCTCGAAGTGACCGGTGTTTTGTGGGTGTTTCCTCGCAGTCGGATGGTCGTAGATCTATCTATTTTCCTTGGCTCGCATTCCCAAGTTGTGTGTATGTGTCTGTGTGTGTTGGGGGGGGGGTGCTGCGCTTTCTGTGGGAGAACAAGAATCTAATCATTCAGAAAGAGCCCCGCACTCTTACCCACTGAGGCCTGATTACTCCGTACAGTACGGTATTCGTCCTTTAGAATTCTGAGCTGCCTGCAAGTCGCTGGAGGTGCAAAGTAATTGATCCCAGCAAGCGTGAGATTGTACTCGGGTAAATGTACGGCCAGCTTATTTACACACGGTGAATCTGCTGCCTCGCGATGCCCGTGTAGCATCACCTACGATAATCCTTCGGCTCGTTTTGTGGATGGTGTAAACTACGCGAGAAAAAGAAGAAGGCCGGTTATTTATAGCTGTTTGGGTTCTGACCCCGCATTGTGTGAGTGGCAGTTATCAGTTTTCTGGCTTGTTTGTGGCATTTAGTGTCAACAAGACAGCAATACCGGCAAAATGATCCAGTCAATTATGGGGGCCCAGGAATTCGGCGAGTACGATTCTGCCAAGGTAATTTGGCCATCAAGCTCAGGGGGCTTCAGGGGTCAGATATCATTGCACTCGGCGATGGTGTGGATGCGAGATTGCAGTGGCAAGCGGAGAGGTTTATTTGTAGTGGAGTTGCTGACTGCACTCCAAGGTACAGAGAGAAAACACACGATATGCACAACTGCAGCTTTCATTTAGAAATGCATCAAACAACGGAGGGAGGGAACAAGTATTGGCTTTTTTGTTCGCATTCTGTGTGGCTTGGGCAAATGAAGTGCAATGGATGCTTTTTGTGTGCAAACGCTGGTGTGTAAAGTGGTATAAAAATCAAGGTGTGCTGGGTAATTGTTGTGTGCTGAGTGGTTTTAGGCATTTACTTTCACAGGCGTGGTGGAGACTGGGGACGCGGGAGGATTGTATTGAGCGCCAGGGACGAGAGACGTGCTGTTTGCTACCGCCGACAGTGAACAAATACTCCTGATATGGCTATGGCATTAACTTTATTGATCGCCTCTGCGAGATAACGATGCAGATGCACCCACCTCGCAAACGCACATGTAGTTGCAAATGGAACATGTTTGACATACGAACGGCCTGCGTGACGGGCACAAGCGCTCGTGGTGCAGGGGTCGATCACTTCCTGCATTTGCTGTCCTCCTGCTTTCCATGCAGCACCAGCCCTGCCTCCCTTCCCAGCGTGGAGAGCGCGCCTCCTATTTTTACCTGGGAACTTGACACTGAGGTTAGCAGGCGGTAATTTGTCCGTCCGCAGAGTTGGCAGTGCGCTTCCTGCAACCTTTTGTCCGCCCTGCCCCGTGGTCCATTAATTGTCTGACATTCGACATGGATTCACCTTTCACCTTCACCTCTTGACTTCACTGATCACTCTGCAGCACTTCAGGGGTGCATGGTCAATGTGTGGGAGGGATAGGGTTTAGGGTCCCTACTGAGACGGTGTGGAAGCTGGTGCAATGCAACAAGCGGACCTGTTCCAGTTTACCCAATTATTTTCAGAACTTTGTGAGAAACATCCACCACTGTGACATCATATAGTGGACAAATGTTACACTGAACAGTTCGCCACAAATGGCTTTGGTTGGGAGATTTGGTCCTGTACTCTCAGCTGGTCGCCAGTTTTGTTTTCTTCTGTCTTGTGTTTCCACAAACCTTTGTTGCGCACCATTTACGTATTCTATCTCATTTTCGTGCGATGGTACTGGCCCTTGGCCTCCTTTTGTCCGGAATGACGTTGAAGGCAATTGACATGGATGAACCGTGATGAACAGCTCTCCTGTGTCCAGAGCTGCGCAGGCCACCTTTGACCCCAATTGTGCCGCCTCTCGGATGACCGATTGCACATCTATCGTCTAACTCGTTTAATGGTCAAGGTTACGCGTAATTCGATGGCAGTCCTTTTATCGTTGACGGGTCTTGGGGAGGGAGGCTGCGGACAGCACCTCTGACCCCTTGCGGTCAAGTTGCCTTGACCACTCACTGGGCATCGATCACTCGGCCATTAACGGTGCATCGTTAATTCGGGGTGATAATCTGGTTGTGACTCAGTAATCAAAGTCAGAATAATCTCGTCGAGATCAGGACAGCGGGTGGTTTGTTTGCTCAAGTGAGATGATTTTTACAGCAATTGTTGAGCGGAACAAATCTCGACTGCTTTGTGTTTTGGCCGAATTTACACACACGCACACAGGCAACGCACACGCACACGCACGTGCTGATGTGCGAGGCAATCCGGGAGACAGCGTGCGTGTCCGTCCACTTATCTTGCCTTGTTTCGACAGACAAGTGTCGGTTTTATTGGTTGCTCGCATGCACCGTGCTGTGCCTGTGCAAAGTGGGATTCTGCCTACGAACAAGACAGATGTGAAAAAAGGGCAGCATAGGAAGGCCTTGCGACCTCGACAAGTGCATGCGAATATTGATCACACATTTGGTCAGCAAGTTGAGGCCATTGTTCGAACAAAGATAACACCCGATGCATCTGAGCATCACAACGCATATCCAGCGCGTCTGGCTGCTCAAGGCACACCGACGAGGAGCAGTTTTTGGACATGGACCAAATAATCAGTTCGTATGTAATGTCAGAAAGAACGAAATGAAGCTTTTTTGCTGCGAGTGTCATTTCTCGTCCTCGTGTGACAACCTGGCTTTGCACATTTCTTTTTGACCAAGATGAAATTGGTAATGTTTCCAGCAGTAACAGGAGTCATTCTTCGTCAGACTTGGTCAGATGACCAACGTGGTCCTCCTGAGGAAAATCGTGATCATTTCCTTCACGGACTGCGCCATCCAGGCTCACCTGAGAAATGTGGTGCAAATTGTGGTGAGCGTGGCACGTTGTCTCAAACTGATGAGACACCAAATAAAGCATGAGAGAGTGGACACACTGCGCGGCCCAGGAACGCTGTTTGTCGAGGACAGGGACGCTCATCGCATACATTTGGGGACGGGGAGGGGACACTGGGATTGCTCCGAGAAGGGTCTCCACCGTCCGTGCCCAACTGCAAAATCTGCCGGTGTTGGAGCGTCCCCGCCCTCATGGAGTGAATGGATTCACGGTGACGCTTGGCGTGTCCACCGCCTCACTCATTTTGTCGCACAAGTCATCGTAAACGGACAGAATTTTTTTTTCTTGTCGTTGTTTTGAGAAGCAGTCCTTTTCAACGGGGCGGCGGTGATATCGTTCTCTTTTCTCTGGATCAAAGTTGGTTTGGCCGATCGTCTGTCTATCTGGCCCTAAAATTCCAACGCTTTCCCGTAAAGTTTGTAGTTCCACGCTGTTCCAAGGTCAAAACAGCAGTTTGACTTTGCGAGTCGAAATTGAAGAGAAGTAGCGGCCTCGAAGGAGAAATTGGTGGATGTTGTATATTGCCTGCAGGTCGAGGTCGGTGATTCCATTCTGCAGAAAGAGGAAAAGGTGCAGGCAGAGGTGAAGTTAACTGCAGTGAGTAATGTCAGACAAGGGCAGGGGCAGCAGAAGGCTTTCAGGAGACCTGCGGTGAACCGAGGGGTCAATGAAACTGCATCTGGCCTTTCCCAAGTCTGAAATCTGCTTACACTGCTGCACAGCTCCGTCTCTGCGAAAAAGCGGTGAATGAGCCTCCTTGTTCTGATTAGTGGGATTCCTGGAGGATGTGTGAAGGCAGAGAGAGCCAGACCCGCTCCTGTCATCTGAGGCCATCACTATTCTCACTCTTGAGAGCTTCCCAGCAGCCGAGGCGCATTACCCACTTGAGGCAAAGCAGTTTAGTGCAGCTACGGTGAGGTCTGCAGCTTGGGGTCACACCTCTCCAGCTTATGCGCCTATCGTGTTCGAAAGGAAAACAAAACAGCTGCTTAAGGCAGTCGTGTTTTTTGAAAAGCCACCCTTCTGAATCCGTAATTGGCCAGGAATTGATTTTGTGCTGAAATCCCGATGGTGCAGGATAGATGCGAGGTGTCGTACACAGCGCGGGTGGGAGGCTGAGGCGAAGGTAGCTGCAGGCCTAATTACCTGCTTTGTGCTGGTCGCCACCGGGATAATTGACAAGTACAGACGGCGAGAAATAGGAATTGGCAGTTCGCATGAGTGGTGACGCTGCTTTTAATTTGTGAAGATTTAAGCCGCAAAGGCCTGTGATGTAAGCAAGAATGGAGCAGACAATGCCTGGGAAATGTGCACCATCAACGAAGCAAGTGCATCACTCATTGCACACAGAAGATCCATTTGCGCCGCCGCGAAATTCTCGGGAGATATGAATAAGTACCGCAGGCAGTCAGATGCTGCTCTGCTCGCCTCGTGTCTGCAGACGTGCGGATGGCTCTCTGTTGGGGTGGCTTTCAAGCAGTGCTGATTAATTAAAGGAAATCTGCAGCATGCTCGGGCGAGCCAAATGCATATCGACATGTTAAAACGTATGGCTTTGTACGGAAGATGGGGAAGAAGGCATCTTTCAAGGCACGGCTCTTTGCACGCTGCAGGAGCCTTTGATATGTGATAAGAAGGAGCTCGCTTCATTTACGAGGTTGTCTGTCGGGAGATGCTTCCTTATTTGACAGAGCTGATCAGCAAATGAGGCTGCATTGCCAGAAGTCAAGTGCTTGAACTGTAGCGCGGAAGGGTTGTCTTTGATCAGTGTCCTCTTGCAGTTGGCATCTTTGTCATTGGTGCGTCTGTCTTTGGTGCGTCTCTACTCGACTTTCCTAATGTCATTATGGGGAGAAGCTTTTCGGACGCAACAGCTTTCTTCGGTGAGACTGCGGTCGTCGGCTGCTCTTTTCAAAAAGTGGCTATTTCAGCTCAAGGAGGAAAGTTGAGGACGCGCATTTCTTGTTCTTGTCGCATGTGTGTTTGTAACGTGGACTGTCATACCCGAGGACCTTGACATCCAGAAAAGACAGTGCGAGCTTTTCGAAGCAACTGACTCGCACAGCTGGGTGGAGAGCTCTCCTTCCTCGGCGCGCAGTGTTTGGAAGGCCGGGGTGCAGTTTGCCCCGCTCTGGGTTCCATCAGCGCAGATGTGATCCCCATCCTCGATGAAGATGATGGAATTATCGTCGGGGTGGAAAGGGCTGCGATGGCCTCCTGACAGCGCTCTGATATCCTGGCCCACTCCCATTTCTCTGCGTGTGGAAGGGGTCATTGTAGTGGCCCCGGCGTCTCAATTGAGTTTGATTGTTGCGGCAGGTAGTGATAAAGGCGCTCTGTAGCTGTTCTGCAGGTTTTCCTCAGACTCGGGGTCCCATTTGATCAAGCAAAGGCCACAGGTAATAGACGTAATAGTCTGAGGTTGCAGCCTCTGCAATCAGCTAATGCTGCAGGCTTGCTTTCCTTTTCAATGAACTAATGCCACTTTACTGCTGCTTTGATCCCCTGCTGGACCTAATGCTTGCGAGCAATAGGCGGCAGGCGATCCCCTGGCATATCTCCTTCACTCGAAAGCTTCTTTTGTCCAGTCTGGCCCTCACACTGGGTTCTTGCGTTGTGGTCTGAGTAATCTGCCACGAAAGCCTCCCCCCCCCCCCGAAAGCCTCCCCCCCCCGCACACGACCAACAAGCCAAGTGAGCCAGCTCGATATGAAGACAGGGGAGTACATCTGTTGGACGGAAATTCACTCTCGTGATCGTCCCTGCATCAAATTTTCATGTTGATCTGTCGTTTACAAGATTTTATTGCCCAGACGCCACTTACGAGTCACCAGCTCAACACACAATGCGATGTTGTTAAATTATGAACATGGCTTCATCTGAGGTTAAATCAAGGAAAATGTATCGTGGGTTGCATTGTGTCGAAGGATGCGTGCAGGATCATAATTACCCTCCCCATGCAGTGTTATTCCAGCTGATTGTTTGCTAAATTTTTAATGACAACAGCTCTGTTCATCTTTACATTAGGTCTGATTAATATTATTGATTGTTTCACGTGAAAGTGTCGAGAAACGGTCGTATCCTGCAGGGACATCAGAAATTAAATTTTCAAAGACGCGAGAAATGAAGTGCTCGTACCCTCACGTTGCTCTTCTCGAGTGCACCGGGCACGCCTCATCGTCCGGCACATTGTTTGCAATCACAGCAGTACGAGGTTCGCTTTTTATTTGACCGATCCACCGCTCTATCTCAGGAACAGGATTTTTCAGAAATGCTGAATTCTCTGACAATGTTCAATACTCAATTGTCCTCCATGTCA
>JAAUXT010006413.1_pt1 | contig 23548 bp, 19 predicted proteins | sample 7278171 | NCBI WGS metagenome assembly JAAUXT01 (sample SAMN14350112, study PRJNA611818) | marine sediment metagenome | isolation source: surface marine sediment (1.8m) | place: French Polynesia: Moorea | collected 2018-08
CTGACTGAATCCTCCAAAATGTGCTGCTTATATTGGGTTTCTGTGATCTTGTAATGCTGGTGTCAAATACCTCCCTCATGAGGGCACTTGCATTAAGCAGAAAAGAATGTCAATTCACACATACAGAATGTCACTTTACACAGACAGAATGTCAATTTACACAGACAGTTTCAATTTACACAGCGGTATGAGAGGAGGATGCGGATTCAGGCTACAGAGTGACTCGTCAGGATCTCTCATGCGAATTCATTCATTGTCATCATCTTCTGAACATTTTGAAGAGGTTTCCACTGAAGCTTCTGACACAGGGTTGACCTCGATTCCATATCCTTCGTGCATCACTTAACTGTGCAGGGTCAACTCAGTTGCTCAGCACAGTGAGCTCTGTACAGTAACCCCCAGCACTGACTGACTGACTGACTGACTGACTGACTGACTGACTGACTGACTGACTGACTGGTGAAGTGAGAAAAATCAGTGAAGTCTCGATTTCAATGATCCGTTTCATAAACTTTCGAAAGGACAAGATCTGTCCTAGTTGTGATCAACAATGAAGATCAAACATTTGACCTGACGACCTCAAAGTTTGCAACATGACTGAAAACTTTGCGTCAAGGAAATCAACATGGGAGAGAGTTTTGGAAAATTCAAGAAGGGTACCAAACAATGAATGTGCCCCTCATTCCTTTGGTCAGTCACATAAGCAAGCACCCTGTCCCTCAAACTCGAGCGATTGGGTGTCAAGTTGAACAACTAAATCGGCACTTACAGTCGTAAACGTGCTCATTGACTCGTAGGGGGCTCCACACGTTACAAAATTTATGCTCAGTTCGCTCAGTTTGGCTTTTGTCTCCTCAAACCTTGGATGTGGCAGTGCGTTCCATCCCACAGAGGTAAATACCGACTGCGATTTGCTTGGAGCTAAGACTTATTCTGCGAGAAAAAAGTTCGGAATTTCCAAGGCCACCAAATGATGGTCCCTGCTTGAAGACGTTGTTGGTTGCATGATGTTCGTTCGCTGAAACACCTGAGAAAATGTCCTGCCAGAAAACGCGATAGACAATGACAGATTGCCAACCTGTTCGTCTGCCAGGTCAACTTTGCGGGCAACCAGTGCAACAGAAATGTTGGGCAGGCGACTTGGGTTTGGTCCCTGTTTCACTGTCCATGACGCTTGACTGAGAACTTGCCTTCATTGCAAGCAGACCACCAGCAAGACGCAGGCGCTCAGACAAATACATTGAATTTCTTTCTGTTTGCAGGCAAGAAACCTAACAACGAATGAATTGGCTGCGATAAAGGTCATAAAACTGGAACCAGGTAAGAAGTATTTATTTTCATCGCACTCTGCTTGAATGCTGCGTGCTGACAGCTCTCGACGGATTCTCGCTGATGATAAACCGCGGAGAGGTGCACAAAATCGGGTGCAGTTGCGGATTCCTTCAAAACTTGCGTTTTGAACTTCCACTGCTGAGACGGTGAAGGTGTTCGATGAGCAAGGTAAACATATAGAGTTGCTTGAAAAGAAGGATGCTGGGCAGCCTTGCTACTTTGTCGGACCAGGAAGACAGGAAACCTGGAAGTGCGCTTTGCTGCGAGCGACACGTGTTGCACCGTGTCGGTCCCCTGTTGTCCTGCTTCAGCATTCAACAGCTCATTCTGTCACACTGGCTGAAATTTGCATTGATATTTGCTCCGCAAGCTCTCTATGAAAGTGCCCAATTCTGACAGGCCATTTTTTGGTTGAGGTCAGATTGGTGTTGATTCTGATGCGTGTTCGGAAAGAAATTATGCCTGTTGGGCTGCCCAGAAAAACCGGGTCGACAATAAATTGCAACTTTCACATTGCTGTCAGGCTCCTGCATCATGCAGATGGAATGAAAACAAGAATTGATCACACCCAAGTTTGTTCTGGTTTTGTGAGCCGTCCTTGCTGGCTACTGATTTGGCACATTGTTTGCTGTCACTTGCATTTGGCTGTCGTGGAACACGCGTACGAGACGCGCTGCTCTTTCCACCACGCGTTTGTTGCATTCAGCGTCTTACATCAGTGTGTTCGTGCTCGTATGTGTGTGTGCCCTGTTGCCCAGGGCGGTCTGTGTGTGTGTGTGTGTGTGTGTGTGTGTGTGTGTGTGTGTGTGTGTGTGAGTGGCAGTGGTAACTCTACCAGACCCCCGCCCCATGTGAACAGATTAGGTTCCAGGGTAGAACCTGTGCTGTCTACAGGGTATGTTCAGCAGTTGCACCCACACCAGACTCTCCCTCCCAGGACGGGTCAAGTCTTCTGGTTGGAACTATGCTGTCTGCTGGGCAGTCGTGCTGCAATGCCAACCGCGTTGGCGTCAGCCTTCTTGTTCGATGAATTGACTGAATTCTTTGCTGAACAGTGTCAACCGGGAAGCAGTTCGTGCAGCTCTTGCAATTTTTTTTTTTTTTTTTTCGACAGAAGAGTTTTGGCAGAAACTGAAAGTCAGCCACCTGCAGGATGCAGATGAGTTTTCTGCTTGACAAAATTAACTGGTGTTGGTGCCATGACTGAAATCCGGCCAGCTTGGTCCAGTCACGAATGTGTGTCTGTGGACAGGGGGTGGGGGGTCAGAGGATAACGTCAGACGACGTCCCACCCAGATTGGAGGGGTTGGTACCAGACCAGGTCTCACATTGGGCCTGGTCTGGTGCTATCGTCCAACCCGCCAGCTTTGTGTTGGCCACACACCCTGCAGGCTTCCCAAGTTTTGCTTTCATGAGTATATTTGTTCCTTACCAAACCATTTGTTTTCTGTTTTGCCCTGGTTGGCAGGAAGTGATGGCCTGTTTGGAACAGGGTGTTTTTGAGCACATCGCCTGAAGGAGCCGTGGGCTCGTTGATCGTTGATCACTTGTTTGAAACGAAAATTCTGCGCACATGGGCCAGAATTTTCCCTCAACAATGACTGCAGTAGCTGATCAGCACACGTTTCATGCTTGTTATTCATTTCACATATTGGTCATGATTGAAAATTTCACTCCAAGAAAGTCGTTTGTCACATTGTCCCAGCCTGACGTGTGGCGTGAAAGAAGACCAAGCGACAAGCTGGGTTGATGGATGAATGGACAAGGACGTGTTTGGCCTCAATACATTGTCCCGCTAATTTGGTTGCTTATTGGAATTGATCGGGATATTGCTGGCACGAAATGGGAGGGATTGGCTTCCTGATCATGCGAAGCACAAGCTGAACTTCGCAGAAGAATTTGAATTTGAAACCTCACGTTCGGTTGCATTTGCACGCAAATGAGCGAAACGACACCGATCACCGAAGTGCAGATTGTCAGGTTGTTCAAAGCAGTACACGTGTGTTGATTGAACGTGCGAGAACATTTGATATTTTTGTTTCACTTTTTCACGCGATTTGTTCAACAGGAGATGACTTCGCGGTCATTCAGCAGGAAATCCTGATGATGAAGGATTGCAAACACGACAACATCGTCGCCTACTATGGCAGTTACCTCAGGTACGGTCAGCACAGGAGAATGTTGAATACGAGGAAAGTCCCAAAATAGGCGTTTTCTGTCCGGAAAAAGACGGTTGCAAGTGCGGTAAAAATGCCAAACTTTTAATGCCAACAAAGAACAATGACAGGCATGCCACAAAACCAAAAATGGTCAAAAATTCAAATTGAAACACCCTCAAAAATGGGTTCAAAACAGTCTTTCATGCAGGAGAGCGGCGGATGGTTGGAGTACTTTATTGGGCATCACTGTCTTCTGCTTCTGAGTCATCAGAGCTGTCCTCGGAGCTGTCCGTGGTCACGATTTGAAGTCCGTGGTCTTCTGGGTTGACAGTGAGGTGACACCCTTCGAAATACTCGCCTCCAGAGGCAACACACTTCATCCAGCGGATGGGCATGCACATCAGAGCAGCTTCAAAGTCTTCTGGAGGGATGTTCCTCAAGGTCCTTTGGACAGCAACCTGAAGGTCCGGAATGGTCCTAAAACGGTGACCTCTGAGTTCATTCTTCAGCCTTGGAAATAAAAAGAAGTCACACGGCGCCAAATCAGGTGAGTATGGAGGATGGGCCAGCATTTCCATATTATTCTCCCCAATGTAAGCAAGTGTCAGAATCCCTGTGTGGCTGGAGGCATTGTCGTGATGGAGTAAGAAGGGGCGTGGTTGACCCCTGCGCACTTTGCCCCAAAGATTTGGTCGTCGCCTGTGGATGTTCTCCCTGAGCCTTTTGAGTGTTTCAATGTAGGATTCCTGCTCCACTGATTCTCCTGGAGGCAAAAATTCAGCCAGAACCACGCCTTTGACATCAAAGAATGCAGTTAACATTGTCTTGCGATCGGCTCTCTGTCTCTTGGCTTTCCTTGGGCGTTGTTCTGTAGATCTCTTCTGCACCCAGGCACAACTGGCTTGCTTAGTTTCCACCTCCAAAACTGACACCCAGGACTCGTCGCCTGTCACCACCAAAGACATCATGTTGGGATTCTGCCGGAGTAAATCCAGATTTTCTTGGCAAAGACGCACCCTGAATCGGCGTTGCTCATCAGTCAGCAGCTTGGGGACCAGCTTTGGTGCAACCTTGGAGAGATTCAGGTCCTTCTTCAAGATGCTGTGCACTCCAGACTTGGGGATGTCGGTCATCTGGGAGAGCTGCCGGACTGTGAGTCTCTGATCCTGTTGCAGAGCCTGCTGGACTACTCCAATGTTGGTCTGGGATCTCGTGGAACACGGCCTGCCAGTGTGTTTGTCGTCCTTGAAGTTTGTTCTCCCTGCCAGGAAACGTTTGTGCCACACCCGCAGACGATTCTTTGACATCAGATCCTGCCCAAACACACCCTGCATCTCTCTCCAACACTCAATCGGAGTTTTGCCAGATCTAGCCAGGAAGCTAAGGACTGTCCTCTGCTTGACTTTAGACTCCATGAAACAAGTTTGAGTAACCAAAAAATGCAAAGAAACAAGTGCAAAACCAAGAAGATTCATCATTTCGCTCTCATCGCCATGTGAACTGCACCAGGTGAACTTTGGATTGTCGACTGCGTGACCTTGAACATGCCAGGCACACTTACTCGCAGTCAAAACAAGGCCAAGCATGTCAGGGATCCTGTGAAGGTTGTTGATCAAAATTTGAGTCCCGACAAACCCAAAAAAACGGACAGGAAACGCCTATTTTGGGACTTCCCTCGTATGGGAAACTCACTGTTAACATCAAAACTCGAAGCCCTGCGCAACAGCGCCAGCCTGAAGGACAAAACTGGCTGTCCATGTTCCTTTTTCACCTTTGGTTGCGCAGACGAAACCTTTCCGTCTTGTGAATTGTAGGCGAGACAAGCTATGGATTGCCATGGAGTTCTGCGGAGGAGGCTCGTTGCAAGATATTTACAACGGTAAGAGCGGAGACTGGCATTCCAAAACAGTAGATTGGAGACCTCCGAATGGGATTAGCCGAGACGTTGTGACATGCTGCGACGGGGATTTTTCTTGCAGTAACGGGTCCCTTGGGTGAAGCACAGATTGCCTACATTTGCCGAGAGACGCTGAAAGGCTTACACTACCTGCACTTGAAAGGCAAAATGCACAGAGATATCAAGGTGAGTGACTTTGATTGATTTCTTTGAAGGAAACCACTCTCGTTCAATGTGAACGTGACACTGATTGGCAGCATGTCGCTCTGGGGCAGGTTGAAATTATATTTGTGGGGTCTTTTTTTCAGGGTGCTAACATTCTTCTGACGGAAGTTGGTGAAGTCAAATTGGGTAAGTTGTCTTCTGGAAGTGTGTCCACTTTGAGATACCAAGCTGATAAACAGAGGTTCCGTGCAAATGCATCATTCCTTTCACTCTTGCAGCTGACTTCGGAGTCTCAGCACAGATAACGCAAACGATGTGCAAACGAAAGTCTTTCATTGGAACGCCATACTGGTAGGGATTGTGTGCTGTTTTACTCAAGTCATTGCTCTGAATAAAACAATGAGTTGGTTGTGTGTGGATTTTGTTTGGAATGCGCGCCACTCGTGCTCTGTGGAGAAAACAACAAGATTGACTGCTCTCAATCAAGAAATTGCGTCCCTGAGATTTTTATCAGGGACGTGACGACGTGACAGCAGCAGCAGCAGACATCTTGACGGAATCGCGTTCTTGTCTCCGCAGGATGGCTCCGGAGGTGGCTGCTGTGGAGCGCAAGGGCGGCTACAACCAGCAGTGCGACATCTGGGCCGTCGGCATCACGGCCATCGAGTTCGCCGAGCTGCAGCCGCCCATGTTCGACCTGCACCCGATGCGGGCGCTCTTCCTCATGTCCAAAAGCGGTTTCAAACCGCCGACGCTGAAGGACAAGAACAAGTGGTGAGGGGCGCCGGACTCCCCCGAGTCGTGCCTTCAGGCGTCTTGGAAATTTGATGAGTGTCGTTCGTGTCTTTTATGGTTGCGGCTTTCCCCCAGATTTGTGGGACGATAAATGAGACATTCAGCTCAGTGCACGTTCGTGTGGTTTGTGCAAAGATTCCGGCTGTTCGTGTTGCGCTGTGCGAAAGTGTTCAAAGGTGTTCATGTCGTTTCAGGTCACCCACGTTCCACAACTTCATCAAAGTAGCTTTAACCAAAAATCCCAAGAAACGGCCAAATGCAGACAGACTTCTGGAGGTGAATATTTGTTCCACAGATCGTGCGTAAATTCTCGTCCCGACCATTTGTGAAACTGATTTCCAGCTTCATACATATTTTGGCAAATGCACCAAGACAACACTTATCAATCCAAACCTCATATTCCACAACCGTTTCAAGACGCGGATGTCTTGTGAGTTTGGCTTCAGGAACACTCAAATGAAACTTCACCGCCTTTTGCAGCACATGTTCGTCCAGGGAGACCTGACGCGACGGTTAGCGACAGAGTTGTTGGACAAGTATTGGAATTCCAACAGTCATTACATGGACCCGTCCGACCTGGATGATGCTGAGGATGCGGTGGGTAGCGCCACTTACACTGTTGCTGCTGAATAGAAATGTTTCCAAATCTGACACAAACTTCAATGTTTTGCCGACATTTGCAGGTGGCCTTGGTTCCCAGACGAATATCTTCCAAGTCAGCCAAGGAGAAGCCGAGAACCAAGTCAGAGATACACAGTACGTTTCCTGACAGGATTTTTCAAGATAACTTGTTGGCCTTACTTGGAACAGAAAATTGAGTGCTCGTCTTCTCGTTCTCCTTCAGTGGGCAGTGTGAACTTTGACCCACCCATCACAACAGAAACGAAGTCGGATCAGGTCAGTGAGCCGTGAATGTCCGAACTGAATGTATTAGTGACGTGTAAAGTGTTGTAAGTTGGTTCAACTGTTCGCAAATGCAAGTAACAAAGAGTGTGGAAGACATTGAAACGAGACAGTGTGACTGGATCTAACCAGTGGCATCATGTGTTACACCTAACCGGTACGGAACACGATAAGCCCCAATCACCTTCCACTCTAAACTAAACAGTTCATTCAAAAATATCCTTCACAAGTGAATTCAAATAGTCTCTTTGTTGCACATAATCCCCGGAAGGAAAAGGAACAAAAGAGAAAGCTCACTCTGCTAGAAATCGTGCAGATGACCCTCAAGGTGTGATTCCGCTGTTGTGCTTCTCTCGAAACTTCTGTTCCCAAATTCCACTTCAGGCTTTAACTGGTTTTGAAAAGAAAAACAAAAAAGGGATTATGGCTGTGGCTTCCATTGTGATGTGGTCATTTGGTGACAGACATTTTGGACGGACACGTTTTAATCGACTTTGCCACGGTGGTGGACATGTTTTCCAGGGATCAGCTGGTAGTGAGTTGACGAAGGCATGGGGTCTTGATGATCTCGACTCAAATGTGGCCAGAAATGTAACGATTGTTTTCTCAAATCACAACTAAATCATTTCCGTTTTCACTAACACTCTCACCCTTCTTGTCGCTTGTGCTCTTTCTTCAGCTATTGTTTGGGACTTTTGGTAGAACTAATCTGCAGCTTGAATTTTTCATTCTGTTTATTGACACTTTTTTTCCTTCCATCAAAATTGCTCCTGACGCACTTTCTGTCAACTTCATCCAAACTTCTTCAGAAGTTCCCCACAATTCGAACGAAATGCTTGCTGGAATCTGTTCGCACAAAGGAGTTTGGATCAAGTGCAGAACTTTGACTCTTTTTCAATTTAAATATTTCAGGATCAAGCACTTTGTGACTTTCTGGAATAAAGTTCGATTCAAAGATTTTGCAAAATGCGACAAATTTCCCTGCAGACTCACAAAACAGTCGGCTGGCACAGAAATTGTAAAGCTAAGGCCTGTTTTGCACTTCAACATGACAGTCTAAGTCCGTGCGCTTCTTTTACAGGAGGAGAGTTACAACTTGAGGCACGGCTGGGAACTGTCCGGCAGGAGCGAGCCCAAGTAAGTCCGGGTGATGTCAGATATCTCCGTTCGTGTGTTCTTCACGTTTGTCACACCCCTAGTGTTGTGCCGTGAGTGGAATCCTCGTGTGAAGTCCTCCACGTTGTGCGACCCTGATCTCAGGCTGGGTAGGTCTAGCGGAGCAACAAGTACGTGTAGACAGACGTCTGGCAAAGAAGTCCGTTGGTGCGTCGAGCAAATTAGAAGATTCCAATCCCTGCTGTGTGATGGCGACTCTTTGTTGACATGTGTGTCTCGTGCGTCTTCGTACGTCGTAAAATCAACACAAAAAGACAAAAGTTGATTTGAAAGTGTTCAACCAATTGGTTTGATATTACATTTTGTAAAATGTCGGAATGGACATTGCAATGCATGCATTTCAATAATTTAATCTGTTTATTTGAACACACAAAAACAGTATTGTCTTTGTTCATTTGTAAAAGTCTCTTATCTCTTTGGTCCATTTCTTTTGTTGCATGATTTTCTTGCCACATCGCAAAGTATGCTGCCACTGAAATTTTTGTTCTGCAAGCAACACTGGAAGTCGCTTCCTTGCATCTTCAAGATCTTCCAGAACTGACTGAGCCACTGTGTGTTCGTTCGCATCCTCGTCAGCGCTCTCGATGCCACAGCAGATGCATTGCATGACTTCACGACGGATTGTCGTTGCGACTGCGATCTTGAAACCGTCGGACGTAGATTCTCATTTTCAACATTCTTGTTGCGAGCGTAAGCGCCCAAATTTGGAAGACACGTCTGACGTGTAAAAGTGTTTGAAGCAAGTCAACCACTGTCCTCAGCTTTGCAACTCGACGGCTGTTCACATCTGGCATACTTTACGATGTACTTTCTCTGTCACTATCTTCTTCAGATCTTTGGTCACCTACTACTTATCACTTTTCCTTTTTGTTTTGCTTTGGATATTGTAGGAGCTTACTACGATCCGTAGATGAGGAATTATTGCAAAGGTACTGGTATTTTTTGTGTATTATGTACCCCGTTAAGCCTGGCAAAGTGAATACCAATGTTTTGTTGAGAACCAGGAGTGATATTTCACAACAGCCTGGAAGGCTGGAAAGTTTGGACAACTCTGTTCTTGTCAGCTGAACCTGTTTTTACTTTACGTGGATCATAGAACTCTCAGTGCTGTTTCAATATTGAGAAATTTTAAAGATGCTTAGTTCCGTTCGAACATTTTGAGCCCTTTGGCCATCCTTTCTCAACTTTAATCTCTTTAATTTGCTCGAAACACTAACAGCGTTGAACACTGATGGAGTTGGACATTGTTTTCTTCGGATTTCATGCACCAGTTCTTGATCTGCTGACAGTTGCAGGAAAAATTTTTCCAGTCAACAAACTGAAACAAAACAGAAACACACAAAGCGAACAAATGTAAACCTGTCATCGGAGAAAAGTGTTTGTAAATTTCAAAGACGAAGGATTGTGAAGCCAAGAAATTTTGTTGAGAATTATGTTGTTCAGAAGGATCTTTGTTTGACATCTTTCAGGGGTCATCGAAATAGCTTAGTTGACCTCGATGACGAAATCCATTATTCTGAACAGTAAGCAAGTTGTCTTTATTCGTAGTGTTGTATCGTGAAAAACTGTAACGTAACATGCGAGAATTCTTTGCTTCTGGTGATGTGCATAAGCAGAGAAATTCCTGAGCAATTGTCCGAAACTAGCTTTGAGTGTACAAGTTTGTAATGTTTAGTTTTGGTAAGATTGATTTTGCTGCAGTTTCTCGCACTGTTCTTCTCTGGTGTGATTGCTCGTTCCATTCTGTTGTGCTTGCTTGTTGTTGTGGATGTAGTTTGCTCAACGAAGAGTACGAGACCTGGCGTGGCGTCGTGTCCTTCTCAGTCGTTTGTTTGCGCAGGAAAGCAGCCATTTTCGAGATCTCTTGACGTCGAAACGTATGTTGTTGATGAAAGGTCACTGACGATGATCCAGAATTGATCATTGACTCAGTGCAATACATTTCGAACGTGTGATGGTGCGAATGGTGACTGGTATCTGGTGTTCCGAGAATCGCGTGTGTGCGTGTAAACTTGTACAGTCAGCAGAAACTGCCCTGCTTGATATTGCGCTGCACAGCGTTGCGGCAATAGTATCCAAAATGCATGCATTGTAATGTGCCTGGTAGACTGAACTCACAAACCATAGCTGTTTTAGTAGTTGTTTGCCCGTCCGGTTGTGATGCATGTCCTTCGTCGTTCGTCTTCCACTGTCCAAAGTTTGGGTTTTCCAGAACCAAACCGATTTTGTTCGACCACATGTTATGCCCGTCTGGGCTGTCGTTGGGTGTTGCTCGGGTGTGTTTGTTGCTGTTGTCCTGGGGTGTGGGGGTGTGCGTGTCGCTCCAGATCAAGCCTGCATTGAGCATTGCCCAGTCGAAAATGAATGCAATTTTGGATGAATGTCTTAACGGAATCTGGAACTCTTCAGACGCTAAATAATTCAAGGTATATTCTCTCTTTTCTCAGAGCGACATTGCCACTTGGACCAGCACCCTTGCCACCGAAGGTGAGTTGGTTATGTTCAGCACATTTGTTTGGACACGATTGTGACCATCACAAAAATTGTCAAGTTTACGCCTTGCGTTCTCGCATGTTTTTTCGGCCTTGCGATCAGAAGTGATCAAAATGTTCAGGAACAGGCTTTGCTGAGCACCAGCCAAGTGGAAAGTCGCTCGTGTACACAGTTCTTCATTTTGTGCAGACCATTTCTTCCAGTCAGGTTCACAGATACAAACAAAATTGAAGGTGCCCGTGAAAAAAAGCTCCACGGAGACGACACTGTGTAGAAGACCACACTGAGCGAGACACCTCCAGTTGACGTTCTGATTCGTGTGTTGCAGTCTCCGGGATCGCGGGGCAACTCTGACGAGGAGTTCCACGACACGACGGCCGACCTGGACGAGACGACGGACGAGAACGGCATCGACCGCGAGCGCTTCTCCAATCTCGTCGACTTCATGGGGACACTCGTGCCAGGTGAGATGCCTGACTGCTCTTCTGGATTGGACACTGTGCGGGAAGACTCTCCTGCATTGGCATGAATATTTCACATTCGATCGCTGAAGGTTCTGGATTGAACCCACGTGGAGTGTGGAAATATATGCGTGTTGTCACTCTCATAATACTTGCAGACAGTTGTTGCTTTGATATCTTGAAAGTGCAAAACTGTCTCGATTGCGGGGAAGGGCGCATTTTGAATCACCGCACACCACAGAGTCCTTGTCCTCGTGCAGGTATGGAGCCGCCTCGGGACGCGCCGCCGGCGCTGCCGCCCAAGACGCGCGCGCGGGATCAGCACAGCAACCTGCAGCACGCGGCGGTGAACGGAACGTCCGGGGCCCCGGGGGCGGACGACGTGCTCCCCGGGACCAGCAGCGACGGCGCGCCGGCGCAGCCGAGCGACCCGGCGCCGCCGCTCCCCACCGTGCCGCCGCGCTTCCGCGCGCAGCTCAAGAAAGACAAGCGGCCCGTCAGCAACGGTCTCCCACCGACTCCCAAAGTACATGTGAGTATCGGATGCCGCGCACATTTGCTTCTCAAATGTGTGTCACGTGTTGAATTTTTGCTGGGAAATGGTGCTGCCAGTGATGCTTCAGGCAACCTGATGTGTTTTTGTGACTTCACCTTGCACTGTTCAATTTTAGATGGGTGCTTGCTTTTCGAAAGTCTTCAACGAGTGTCCATTACATATCAACTGCACTGCGAGTTGGGTCCACCCGGAGACGAAAGGTGGGTCAGACTTTTGCATTCGGATCTTTGTGGTTGCACAGTCGTTTCTGATGTCATCAGAGATTTTCCAAAGCTGAATAAATGCTGCAGCACAAATTTCATTCCCCTGTTTGCTGTTTTGCAGATCAGCACATTTTGATTGGAGCTGATGAGGGAATCTACACCTTCAATCTGAACGAAATCCACGAAAACTCAATGGAATTGGTGAGTGGACAATAATGCACAACCTCACCGAGTCTATTTGTTTTTGCTTTGTTGTGTCACTTGGTGCGACAGGCTTGATTTAATTTGTGGGTTGTCTTTTTCTTTGCAGTTACATCCAAGAAAGTGCACTTGGATTTATGTGATAAAAGATGTGATGATGTCCTTGTCGGGTGAGCGAAAGACGCTGTCACGTGCTAAATTTTCTTGTGGCCAAACAGCGTGTTCAAATAGCTTTGTGTTTGTTCAGATTTATCTGAGATATTTGAGTGCAAATGAGAGCGAGTGCGCAAACAAGATTGAAATGTTTTCTGACTTGGTTTCAGGAAAACACACACAATTGTACAGACACGATTTAGTGGCGTTACACGGAAAACAGAGTCATCGCTTGTCCTTGCCCATGAACAAAATACCAGAGCGACTGATACCCAGGTGAGAAGAGACTCCGAAGGAAAATTGAGTTTCCGTGAAGTACAAGTGCAATGGCAAATTCAGACAACCAAAATGACGTCAACCAATTGCGAGTGAACTTTTCGTGCTTCGTAACTTTCTTCAGCAACACTCCGTGCGCGTCCAGCTGAGTGAAAAGTGATCATGTTTTTGAGCGTCTTTTTTTTTTCAGGAAGTTTGTGATGACCACCAAAGTGCCAGACACCAAGGGCTGCATGAGGTGCTCAGTGGGGAGGAACCCGTACAACGGCTACAAGTATCTGTGCGGTGCGCAGGCCAACAGCATCTTCCTCATGCAGTGGTGAGTGTCCACCTTGCAGCGGGGGGACCCAGTTGAAGGTTTGTGTTCAAGTCGTCCCACAAACGCCAGCTGACAACAGTCAAACAATAAATCTGTCACACACGAACGTCACTTTTCTCTCATCAGGTACGAACCGCTGAACAAGTTCATGCTGCTCAAGCAGTTCGACTGTCAGATCTCGTGGCCCCTGGGCGTGTTCGAGATGCTCATCACTCCGGAGCTCGAGTACCCGCTCGTCTGCATCGGCGTCAACAAGACGTGAGTGCGCGTGATCGGAAAGAAGCCGTCTGCACCACTTCGTCAGAGAATGCCTTTTCCTATCAAACATTCACTCCCGTGCTCTTGTTTTGTCGTGCGCCTGACCACACGTGGTTGCGATTGCAGGGCGGATCCGAAAGGTCACCTTAAGTTTGACCTGATCAACCTGAACTCGACAAGTAACTGGTTCACGGACATCCACGGCGACCCGGACGACGTCCTCAGGGCGCAGAACGTGACGCAGCTCGAGAAGGACACGATCCTCGTCTGCTACGAGAGTGAGTCTCCGCGCAGATAAAGTTTCCAGGGCAGGTTATTGATCGCAACTCCCCCTGAGCCAGAACGGCAAAATCAAAACTGCTGTTTTTCGTTTTCAGACCAGATCAAAGTCGTGAACATCAGCGGAAAGCTCAAGTCTAGTCGGAAACAAGCCGCTCATCTGCACTTCGACTTCACCGTCGAGTTCATAGGTGTGTGCTTCATTGATTTGACGTCCTAAACTTTCCTGAAGCACTGACTACTTTTGTTCGAGAGGCAAATCACATTATGTTGTGTTCTTTTCCAGTATGTCTTCAAGACAGTGTTCTAGCCTTCCACAAACATGGCATGCAAGGACGAAGCTTCAAAGCCAACGAGGTCAGACTTTCATCTCTGTCCGCGTCTTCATCTTGTCTCTCGAACAGTCGATTTGTTCTTGTATCCTTGGCACAACAGAACTTTGCAATGGTATCTTGCGATTGCAGGTCACCCAGGAGATTTGTGACAAGTCGAGAATATTTCGACTGCTGGGATCAGACAAGTAAGTCAAAAGATTCATGTCAAAATGTAAAACACACGCGGACATTCGGTGGAGCAAATTTCCAATTGAAGTTTGGGCGCAGGGTGTGACCATTTCCCTGTTCACCGGACTCGTTCAAAAATCACGCAAAGTGTGTTCTTATTTTCAGAGTCGTGGTGCTGGAGAGTCGGCCGGTGGACAATCGCACGGCACCAGCCAATCTCTACGTGCTGGCAGGGCACGAAAACTCGGCCTTTTGACAGCGCCGGGTCGGTTGACTTTGGTTCACACTCCTCGTGTGTTGGTGCCGTGACCGATCCGTGCTGAGTTGCAGACTGTTCCGCCCGAACGTGGCACTGAGCGGCTGCGCGGAGATGCGTTGCTGCGTGTGGACAAATCATGCGTGCAGGATGTGATGATGCTGACGACAGGGCGCTGCGTCGCGTGTCCCAAGACTGCTTCACATGGAAGAGAACAGTTGCCAGGCAACTGGAGCAGTGAGCGTCGCTCAAGAGGAACGCTTGTTGGACAGTGGCGGTCAGTTCCAAAACCATTCTTGCTGTGTTGAACGCTCAATGTCCGCGATCCCGAATCCTCCTGTTGTCAATTCAGTATTTGTGACTGGTTGCTAAGCGGCTGGAGCCACGTTGTTGTGTTGAAGGGTGAGAAATTTTATTCGTGTAAATTGCGTGAAAACGATTCCTGAGCCATCCAATCCAGCCCCAGACTTGATGTTGACTCGTGATTGTGCTCAGTGTTGCGACAAACGGTGCCAGTGTTGTAGTACTCGCGACGAATGTCCCAGCAGAAGCAATCATGAAAGTCCTCAGTTGTTCAACTCTCTAGTCATTCAATATGATCGAGTACAGCTTCTCTCGGAGCATCACCAGTCAGCTGTGTAGTTTGCACCAAGCACTTCGTCAGACTTGTTCTGCGTGAACCGTTCATTTCATCCGCTCCTCACTCGTTCACGTCTCATCCCACATGAACTTGGCACGAACAAGTTCGCTTCCAGTCGTCGTTTGACTGCACCGCATTTCGACCTTCATCAGCGTCAATTCTCATCACATTGTAGATCCACTTGATCCTTCTGATGCAACTATTTGGTTGTCCAGGGTTTATTTTCCAGTCCACTGATTTTGTGTGAAACTGATGAATTTTGAACGCGTGATTATTGACTCCAGATCGAATCCAGTGAGTTGAGCCCGTTGTGTTTTCACGCGTTTTGCATTGCAAGCTCGAACTTGGTGCTTTGTAAATTTATGCAGCGAGTTTGTCTCGCGCAGAAACCATGTGAAATTTATGGGCTCACAAGAATATTTCCAGAGGAACTGAGGAGGTGGCAGTCAATGCGGGGTTCCGTGACGCAAGAGGTAAACCTTGCGGTAGCACTCGCTTCAAACTTTTGTCAGGGGAAACTGAAAGGGAATTCAGTTTTGGGTCTCGTGTGGTCAAACGAAGCTTCCATGCAATTCACGACCCCATTTACCTCCAAAAATATGTCGGAGAAAGCGGTCTCCAGTTCCGAAATCTTCAGACAAAAACAAATCAGGGGTGAAGAAAACAGTGGATTGTTCTTTCTTTTCTTTTTGTTTGTCAGTGGCGCTCTTGTCAGCGCTGCATTTTTATTGCTTGCTGTTCGATCGCCAAGTGATGAGAGAATGAGGAGATCTTGCTGTGTACATTATCTTGTACAGTCGGGTGTGGGTGAAAATGAAAAAGTATTAAATGTCTCTGAAGTCTTTCCTGCATACAACAACCTTCAATCGTGTTGCTGTAAATTTGTGTACAATCTTGTAAATGTATTATTTATTACCTGCGCTAGAAATGTTATTTTTTTACCGAAAGTAGATTTGGTGTCGTTCTCAAGAAACACCACATGGAATGAAACAAGACTGCAACACAGATTCCGACTTCAGTCTCTCTTGTCCCACTGTGAAAATGGGTGCAGTGGTTCGTTTTGAATATCTAAAATGGCCCCGCATCCAGGAGACAAATTCAGACGAAACCAAAACTGGTGCCGATGAGTTTGAAGTTGATAATCACAGAACAGCAACACCGTGATGGACAAGTGTGTTTAATGCTTTGTAGATTTTGTACAAAATGCATCGAAATGATGAATAAAAAGTGAATTTTACATAAAGTCCTCTTTGAGGGGTTGGGTGTCTGTGCGCGCGATACGATCAGTGGACACACTGTTCTGTGACAGGGAAGATGCGAATTTGAATCATACGGGGCAAGGCAGCGAACTGTTGGACACCTGCTGTCGTTCCGAGGTGTTTCACAGCAGCAGGTGGACCTTTCCAATTACCAAATAGAAAAGTGATGTGTTATTTTGGACAAACAGTGCTTGTCTTCGGGCGTGTTCACAAAATGTATCTGCTGCAAAAGAGCAGGCTTGGGTTTCAACGTCTTGTTGGCGACCCGAACTCTTTTGCCAAACCTTCACTGACACACCTGTGTTCGTTTCAGATAACAGAAAGCTTTGAAACCACAAAATCTGAAAGTAAATTCAAGAACTGAGTTGTGCGACAATGTTCTGTCTGCGTTGGTTTTGATCACATTGGTCGATAATGGAAAGGAAAAATCCACCTCAGGTTGCAAAACGTATTGTTCAAGTTCCCACGAACCATCTGAGAACAACACGTGTCCAGCAACTGCACGAACAGTGACGCAACCGACTCATTCACATCACCTGCTGCGCATCCTGCACCAATGCGTGAAACATCTCCATTCGACATTCGTGAATGCAAGAAATGCCGGAGTTGCAACAGTTGCACAACAAATTGATTTCATTTTCAACGTGATTACCTCAGAATAGGAGTGAAATGAAAGGCATTTTGCAACCGTTGACACGTTGAGCGGTTTGTCCATCCACCACCCTGATCTCTAGCAGAGATGGAAGAACATTTTGGCAATCTGCAGAGAAATGTTGGTTCCAAAGGTGTGTCAAACTGGTTTTGGGTCCACACCAAAAATCACAAATGCCCTCCTCCCCCCCCCCCCAACCTTTTCTTCTGGCAGAAAAAAGGGTTCACCAAAAAAGCACTTCAAACGAACCAAGCCTCTAAGATTAAAACCCCATCATTTACTTGCTTATCATCTCTGAAAATGTCGTCGGAGTTCGTCAGAAAAGCGATAAGAAAATGATGGCTGGCAATTCCCAGCAGACACCGAAGTGCACAAAAGGTCAATAAATACTTGAGCTCATCAAGTCCATTATTCATTCAGGTTCCTTCAACCTCCCCCGAACAAATTTAAACTTCCAACGGTTTCTGCTTTTGGAATGCGCGCGGCGCGTGCCACTCGTCGCTAATTCATGTCCCCCAGACATCGGAGCGCTTCAGTTCTGGGGACGCGTGAGCCTGAGACGCACTCATCCGGTCACGGAACAATACGTCGCTTTTGTCCCAGCCCCTTCACTCGTCAGCCAGCCCGCAAGTGAAGTATGAATTTGTGCACATTTGGGCATAGTGATACCCGAGCAAGTGCTCACACGGCAGCTGGGTCCACACGGAGGCTGCACTGGCGCACGACATTCACAATGACAAGTGGAAACCTTCAATGGTAAGGAACTTTTTGTGGTATGTTGGACTTTGAGGTGATGCCCAGCACCTGTAACGGCGTTTGGCCCCAGCTGTTGATGCGAGGGATTTAAATGGACTGAAAGTCATTTCAGCTGAGGTGCTGCGAGCGACAGGAACAAATTGCAGCAAACGACCTTTTCCACGTTGGAAAATAAAGAAGTCTCCGGCCACACCAAAACAAAAAATTGCGGAATTGAAAAGAGACAAAAGTTGGGCGTGTACACAACTAAACAACAATTGCACAGAAAGCAAGGTCAGTCGTTCTCTCTTGCATTAATTTTTGCTTGGCAAAAATCTTCAAGGAAATGTGCGTGTGTTGCGTTGCGTTGCGTCTCTGACGTACCGAACAGACACACACGTCCTCGCGCTCGTTTCTCCACAGGAACGCGTCTCAAAGAATCTCGCGCATTGCAAGTGCAGTGACAGTAGATCTGCTGAGCACACAACGAAAATACCGAGAAGCTAGAAACAGTCGTACATTCTAATGGGCTGCAACCATGCAGGTTGAGGGCAGATCCTGGAACGGACACAAAATTGCATTGTCAACGCCGCGATCTTGGTTTCGCTTGGAAAACTCATTGTGCGTCTGCATCCTGTTGTTCGCTCGCAGTTTCGTGAGAATATCACCACTGTCTAATTTTTCACTTGCAGCAACATTTCTTACCGATGAGCACATAAAGGAAAAGTGAGAGGAATGTTATGTGGAGCAGAACTCTTGGCAGTAAACAACTCCGAGATTGGTGTCGTGAAAAACCTTTGGCAACACGGACATATACAGTGGGATATGTAATGGGTAGCATCGCCTGACTGTTTGACGATCAACTTATGAATATTCTGAATCCGAGTGAGGAATGTTGTGACCTCTCCTGGTATTTAGTTGGTGGGCAACTACAGTCGCACCGTTTGCGGTGAAACGTCAGGTGGCTGTCAGCAAATCTTAGCGAAAATAAAAATCCACCGCACACTCGCGCTGGAATTGCAACTCTTGCAAAAAGAGAAAATCACTCACATCTGCAGCACTCAAGTGCAAAAGTGGACGCAAATTTTCCCACATGTGCTTGGGAAAGTTGATGTGCAGCAGTGACACTCGCAAACACTTTCACGCCAAAATAGGACAAAAGCGATTCTTCGGCAGGTTGCACAATTCACTTTCATCTTCACCGACGACAAGCATTTAATGCCGATGGCGTCAGGGAAGGGATATCGCACGTTCGCGTTGACGGGGCAACAGACGCTGACAAGTGGCTCCATGCCAAACCTCAACAGCCTCTTCCGCGGCTGCGGCGCCGCCGAATCGAAGCGAACCAGGCACCTGGAGAACAACGCAGGATTCTACCACACTCCAGACGACATCAGAAGAGCCGTGCAGAAATACATGTCGCTGTCCGCATCAGACTTGACGCGGCTCAACGACACCACGAGAGGAGCGGGTCCCAGTCTGAGTCTGCGCAAATCGTCATCCGGAGGATCACTCAACTCATCTGGATCCTCCGGAATCAACTCTCCCGCCGCAGCGGACCGTCTGGACCTCAGCATCAGAGTTTCCACTCCGGACGAGTCGAGCGGCAAGTTGCCTCCCACTGGCCGCGGCAGACCTCACTCTCCCAACATCAGCGCGATCCGCGGACCCAAGCTCTCCGTTTACCACTTCAACGATGACTTCACGTTTGACGAGGACACCAGTGATGGGCATCTCACCGAGAGCATGCTCAATGACCTGACCATTGGCTCCACACTGGATCAAACAACGGACACAGAAGACGCCGACAAAACTCCAATGAACAGCAGTAACTCGGACGGAGGCTACGTAAGTTCTGATCTCTCCGACAACACACTGCTGGACAGTCCAAAGCTCAATGTAAAGGAGGCCACGGAACCAACGGCAACAGACGAACCTGACCAGAACAACAACGTCAACAGCTCGGAAAATCTTCAACGGGAACCAGACAAACCGGGAGAAAGCACAGGAAACATTGATGGACATTTAAACTTGCCACAACGGAGATTGATTGAAGACGGAGCACAGAGGGCGGACGCTGCCACGGGAGAAAGCGCGCCTTCACAAAGCACTGCAGTTTCAAACCTGAGCAACGTGAGTGCGATTACCGACGAGACGTCGACAGACGACACTATGAGGTTTTCAGAATTGAAATCCAGCGAAGCGTCATCGATGGCATCGCCCCTTCACGACGATGATTTAGACCCGAGTATTTCATATGACATTCGCATCAACGACACCATGGGGATCCCCACAGTGTCGACCCTGAAGAGACAAGAGCACAACCACAAAGCACCCGGCGACGTATCCGCGATAAATATTGAAAATGATACCATTCTCGCTTTTGGACTGTTACCTGCCAAAAATGACAAAGTGGCGCCCAGCGAAAGTGCAAGCAAAACTGATGTGGTGGAAAATAGGAATTGGACACAGGAAAGATGCTCTTCGTTCAGTGGGCTCAGTGAGCTGGAAAAGCTGAAGGCGAAAACAAACAGATCCCACCGCGAGCTGGAGCGCATCACGCGCGAACACAACTATGTGAAGAGAAACGACTCCTTTGTCAAGTCCATTGAAAACGCTTCCCCTTGGAAGGGCAGCTGGACCGCTCGCAATGTCACTTTTGATGAAACGGCCAATACAAAAATTCAAATTGAAAGTAGGCACGACAGGTATGACCTCAGCAGTTTTGAAAAGCCAGAACCAACAACAACATATGCGCATCCAAGACACAGACCAACGAGAACGCAAAGTTACCAGGAGCCCCGAAGTCCAAGGCACGTGATACTCGAACAGAAAACTGTCGTGCCCAAGCAGAGCAGTTTGGCCCGACACTTGCACAATACCTCAGCACCAGTCGCGACTACTTCCCAGCAAGTTGAGAGCGTGCACCCTTCACCATCGTCTTTAATTCCTCGACGGACTCATGCTGGTGCTGACAACAAAAACATCACTCAAGAATCTCAAGTGCAAAAATCTCAAGTTCAAAATTCCCAGGCTTCTCAGCCTTCCAGAAACACTTCAGTGCAGAATCAGGGACAAGTCTTTCAACCCAAGAGAGCCGTGAATCCTCCACAGCGTTTGTATCGCAACGAAGTTGCTGTGAATCACGACGGTCGGGGGCGGCCCCCGCCGCACCGGAACCAGCGATCGGGCCGGTCCGGATCCGAGCAGGCGCAGGCGCAGGCGTATCGCAGACCGGGCCAAGGCAACATCAATCAGAGGATCGTCCGGCAGTACTACGCCCAGTTCTACGACCAGAAGCCGATCCACCCTGACAAGCCTGGGTCTCCCAGGCACAACACAGAAGCTCCACCACACAGAACCCTGCAGCACGCACAAGACATTCACCATCCCCTGCACCAAAACAGAAACTCTCAACTCTTTTCAAGTCAGAGAGGGCTCGGTCAAAACAGAAATCCGGCTCTTGTTTCTCGGAGGAGCCATTCCTTCTCTTCATTCTCTCCCTCCAACCCGTCCAGTCCAGGTAACAGTGCAGCGTCCCCAAATCGCACCCTCGTTCCCAATGCCACGGATCACGTCAACAAGAACCTCAATACAACGAACAGAACGCGGAGCGCAAGAAGAAAACTGCAGCTCACGGCATCCAATGGAGATGAGGTGTTTGAACAGTCGACTGAGAGACGACAGGGCCAGGCGGGAGGCCTCGATGAGGAACTGGGGGACGACACTGTCCCCAGGCATCCCGCCATACAAACCATACAAGAACCACACCGATGGGTTGGCAGGTAGGCAGACCGTAATTAAATCTTCTTAGACTTGAGAATATGAACTTGTGAATGAACGTGATACGTTTGAAGCTCAGCTCGAACAATTTGTCGAGACAGACTCCGAGCCTTTGATTGAACTCTTCCTCAGACTTTGCACCACAAGTAACCTGTGCAAATTTTTCGAAATTTAATCTGCAAATGTCCTTTTGATGAGTATGCATGCACACAAATTTGAACAGAGAGAAGGCAGGAAACTATAACTTTTGCCCACAACGGCGAAAGCTTCATTGCCGCAGACACCACACACAAAGGTGTTCACCCAATTCTCAAGTGTTCACTCAATTGTCCCCAGACAAATGCGCGCGGCGGCGTTCTTCTCTTCCATTTTTATGTGCGGTTAATTAAAGTTCCTTTCCCAGCCAGAACAAGTGTCAAAAAAGTCTTTGGAAACTTTCACTTTGCCTGGATGCACAAAGTTACAACCTTCATCTCTTGAAGTTTCTTTTTGCTCTGCTCCGGCGATGGGAAAAAATTTGAAACGAACGATAAGGGCAATTTGTTGCCTTATCGGTGCATCCCGCATTTTCAACCTGTGCATTTTTCTTCCCAACCGGGCCACATCTGCTTTGCACTTACACGGCTGCAGAAATGATGATAATAAGTGGCGCGATGGAGGCGGTTTTTGAGATGAACACCCTTCAAAAACAGCCATTTACCAAGATAATTACAGCTGATAAGCGTGGAGCTGATGTTTTCAAAAAGCCAAAGAGATTTTGCTGAAGAAGTCTGGGGTGGTCAACAGCCCACTTCCCCCAGGCACACAAAATGTCCGTTTGGGAGCAACACCCCGCACAGATCCCTTTTCAGACAGACGCCGAAAATAATTGTCAAAGTGTGATCCATCAGGACTTTGGAGACCAGAACATGAGGCGTGACTCGAAAGTGGCTTGGCAGACGACGAATCTCGAAAGCGAACACACTCACAATGGGTTCTCATCGATCTGATGCAGCATCTTTCAACCACACCACGAAAATATTTTCAACGAGGAAACAAATTGCACTTCAGCGAACAACAATTTGCAAAATGAGGAACCACCGATGGGGTTATCAAAGAGCTATCTGTTAACAGAGTTGTCAAATGTTCACGAGCATACAAGGCTTGCACCATTTCACGTTCTGAGACTGGATCCGTGGGTCTCCAGTCAGAAGACCACGAAGTCCTTCACCCCTATTTGGTGTTCTGATATTACAAATTCTCCGGGAATCCAATACTTGCTCAGTACTGTGTCCAATTGCATTCAAACAAGAATGTTTTTGTAAGCACATCTTGCCAAGTACATATCCTCACGGAACTTGTCACGCGATTCCTTTCACAAATGTCCTTGATGCCGAACTTGCCTTGAAGGGTAAATTTGGAGAACGATCAAGAAAGATACAAGGGCCCGCAGAATATGCACGAACATAAACATCGCGTTGCGTCTCAAGCAAACCCACTCTTTTGTCATGTTGAACAAGGGTTCCAAAATATCACAACAGAACCCACAATAGAAAAGGACTGCTGTCTGTTTGTGCGGCAGTATCGCGCTGTTGAGGAGTGCTGCGCGTATCTGAACCTGGGTGACTAAGACAGCACACAAAGACTCTGTCAAACGCCCAGTTAGAATGCAGTGCCAAAAACACCTCTTTTTTTCGTTGTTGCAGTGGTCACCAGGTGGAGCCTGCGCGGCTCAGCGCGGACCGAGGCGTCCTGCTGTGGCACCATCCCAAGGGCACCCTGGACGTCATGATCTCCTACGGGTTCACCGGGGAGGACTTCAGGTGCGTTCAGGGAAAACGAAGCGTCTCTCTGTCGCTTCCTTGGAAAGTCAAAATCATTCCGATGACCTCAGTCAACGTTTACTTGATTCCCAACCTCACCTTGCACACTCCCACACAAACGTCAGTTCACAACTACCAAGCAGAAGACAGTTTTGCAACACTGGCCGGAAACCTATCACTTTACGAGGCATGCAATCTAAGTAACCGATTGGGCAGCCTTTTGTGTGGATCGGGTGCAAACTTTTACCAATCCTTGGGGAATAGCAAAGAGGCAACCTTTATCTTCCATATC
>JAAUXT010057742.1_pt1 | contig 23545 bp, 29 predicted proteins | sample 7278171 | NCBI WGS metagenome assembly JAAUXT01 (sample SAMN14350112, study PRJNA611818) | marine sediment metagenome | isolation source: surface marine sediment (1.8m) | place: French Polynesia: Moorea | collected 2018-08
AGTTGAGCGCACATGAATAATGACAAACAAAGGACCTGACTAATTTGGTTGATCGGTCACACACCACAGAGATCATGTCAACTGTCAGAATACTTTGATTCTACTACGTAGATTCGAAGCCCGACTCTGTGGAAAAGCTCTGTTTGCAAGTCTGCAATGAAACTTTGCTTCGTAACCTGCGGTGATCCTTTGGGTGGAATTTGGCTTCCTCCTGGTGCGTCATGTTGTTCGATGTCAACCACAGTCGTGTGTCTCCAAAGGGAAACCTGCTGCAAGTGTGAGGAGAATGACAGGGAACACGTTACTGACCCAAGATTCAGAACATTGCACCATAAGCAGCGTTGTTTTCTGTCCTTCACTCCGAAGCAAAGAGCCACCGTCTGTGTTTCAAGCTGTGCTGAAAATACTTGGGAGTCCCAGCGAGCCGAAACAACACACACACACACACACAAACACACACACACACACACAAACACACACACACACACACACACACACACACACACACACACACACACACACAGAGGCAGAGAGTGAGTGAGTGAGTGTTTCGCATTGGGTGGCTGGCTGTTCTCGTTTATTTTTGTGCCCGCACCGCTCCGTAGATTTGCCCAATTCACCCCCTCCATGTTGGGAGGGCGGTGAGTAATTGGGACGGGAGAATGATTTGTACCGGGCGCTGATTCGGCGCACGCAATTGCCACAACAAGCGAAATTGCCATGTGGGTTCAGCGCAGGACTTCGTTGACAACATGATTCACTTATCTCTCAACCACCCCAGCGCTTGTCTTCTTCTGCAAATGTTGTGCATAATGTACATACGAAAAACAACAAATGTTTGATGCTTTCGATTGATGTCATTGTCTTACTGAGGTCATTTGTCAGAAGTGTGGTAATCTCACGAGACACGGACGCAGCCGCTCAATCACACGCTCTGCGAGATGTAATTTGCCGTGAAATCCCTTTTGGCGACTGCGACCATAAACAGCTAATTGATGCACTGCCTTGTCCTCTTCATTCAACCTCCCAAGTCGCAAAGATTTGTTGGCTTGTTTCTGGCTCCAGTCTGTTTTCATTTGGAGTCTTGGAGCTTTCCGCAACTGTGGCTTGTGACCCTGCAAACGTCGAAAACAAAAATCAAGTTCTCATCCATTTCAAACAACGAGACTTCCAGGAAGTTCGTGTGTGCACGTATGTCCGGGCGACTTTGTTGACACAATTCGTCATCTTTCCGGCCATAAATTCGCTGCTGAAGTAGGATTTGGAGAAGTGTGTCATGTTTAAAGTGATTCTGGTCGCCACTTTCACGAGAAATGCCACCAACAAGGTTTTGATTGACAATCTCTCAGCGACTACAGCAAAGTGGTGAAACTTTAAGCTTGTCAAGAAACAATGTGCAACTGAAGGAGTGAAAAGACACGCCAAAAAGGGAAGCGCACAACCCGCAATTGACGACACCAAAGGAAGAACCCCAATTCCCCAGACTAAGATGCTTTGCACGACTTGTGGTTGGCTTTTCTTCCACTTTTCCTTCGCTTCTTACTTCACAGATGCAGCCATGTTGCCAAGCAACGCTGGATAACTGGCTCGTACTTCACAAAAAGAGGTTTTAGGGAGACGTCCTTGATGCGCCATTCCCACAACAAAGAACTTGTGCATTTGGTATCCGCCGCCGGATGAGCAGCCACTTCCCGCCGCTGCTTCCCACTCTTAACCTTCTGCAGAACCTCTTGTGGCGAGATACCATTCGAGGCTTTCGACCCGTTTTGAAAGAACGGGAAAGAAGAGAACAGCAAAGCTTCAATGGAAATTTCTGTGTGAACTTGAAGCAGTCGTCTGACTTGTTCTTCCGTTCTTGGGTTGCCAAAAGTTTGGTGTCTCCCAGGAAAAAAGCGGACTCGACCTCAATGATGGCTGCCTCCAAGTTCACAGTTTCTCTGTACGCGGTTGACATAAATCTGAAGTCTTGTGGCGGGAGCTGTGCGTGGTTTTATCGGAGCATGGTTGATTTGTGCGAGCTGTGCGAGATGTGAAGATCAGTATTTGTTGGTTGATGGAATTTTTACCAGCGTCCCGGGGTATTGGGGTTGAGAGGTCATATGATAGTACTCACCTTAACTCCACATTAATTTATCTGTCTACGTGCCTGCTGCGCCTGCAACGAACGTTTGCGAATGTTGAACAATTTATTTGCTCCACACATCTCGTCAGTGGTAAAATTTAATATTCGAGCAGAAATCATTTGCAGGCGGATCACGTCGTTTGCAGTGTTGGGCCCCCGAGGTAGAAGCAAGTTAATCACAGTGGTGCGGCTCAAGACAAAGCTACAATTACATCTTTCATCAAGATTATGCAAACGCAATAGTCAAAGCGACAAATTGGTTGCCTGCAGGCATCCGGATTGGGGGATTGTGATCAGTTGAACTCGCTGATATCCAACGCATGGCTGGTGTGTCAGCCTGGGACACCAATGGGTGTAATCCCTGAGCTGGAGATAAACAGATCAAATGGGCAGATTTGGTGGACAATTTCCTATTGAAATATTGGTTGAGCCGACACTTCCATCCGTGAAAAAGACAGACTAAAGTGCAGTAATTGAAGTCCCACATGATGTTCAATGGAGCCGACAAAAATGAGCAGAATTTCCCGGTATGGAATGCCTCAATACGAAAGGAATTTCTGAAATTTGCTGGAACAGTTACATACGAGTCTGGCATAATATCATCATGGAAGTAGATCATTTTGTCATGATGTGGGCTTGGTTATGAAACATTCATCTCGCATGAGCTGTTCCCAAAAATCTCAATGATCAGGAAGATGGGAGGCGTTTTGCCGCTCGAACCCACCCTTGAGCCCGTGTGGTTCCCATGATGTGTTTGCTTTCTGTCCAAAGTGATGAACATTGAAAATATCAGTTGTTCAAACACAAATGGTTTATGGAAAAATCTCCTGAGTGACGTGTTCTGTCCAAGCGACAACACTGAGCTGCATAAAATTAACAATGCCTGCACACTCGTGTACGTTTGCGGAGGGCTGATAAAGGAAGACACCATATCTGCAGTGACCATGAGGAAAACCAGTGCCTAATGTCGTGTTCAGCACTTTACGAAAGGGGAGATTGCACCAGGGTATGGGACTGGTTTCAGAAAAAGCCTGTCTAAAGGGTAATATCGCACTTAGAGGCCATTAAGACATTCGTAATGAATCTGTTTTCAGCAATGCATCAGAAGCCTGCAAATGAAAGTGGAACAAAAGCACTGCGTTGCGCTGGCAGGCATTTGCGAACATGCCTTCCCAGGGCATCGTCTCCTAATTGCGGTGCAATTGAACAGTATGATTGTCATCGTGGTCTGCCGGCTTGCTAAGAATCTGCAGATCTGAGTACGGCACTTTTCATGGTTGCATGTCCACGTGAGGTCTGCTGCGGTGTGGGCAGACGCATATGGGTGGCCACTACTGCTCTCTCAGCAGGGATGCGACAGAAAGAAGGATCCTTCGGCTGAGTTCAGCCTCCGTCTTACACTCGCTTGTGTGCTTTTGGGGGATAGATACCACAACTTTTCTCGAAAGTGGTCAGAAATTACTTCCTATTCATTTTTGGTCAGGTGCCCAAAAAGTTCGTCCAGTTGTTCCAACGTTTTTCAAAAATGCTCAGGGATGATTCATGGGATCATGTTTGAAAAAAAAAGTTTGTGGAACCCCACCGACTTTTGAGGCACGCTTTCTGACCGCAGCCTCATTTCTTATTCTTCTTTTTTTTTTCGAACTGTGTTTTTTGCAGTTGCAACACGTACATGCGAGCGTATAATCGGTGTTCGCTTTGTATTTTGTCAGGTGCTCAATGGGTGTTTGGATTTGCAGTCAAGTTCTACGCACCAGACCCCGCGCAACTACAAGAAGATCTCACCAGGTAAACTGCTGATCTGTAAATATTGCCTCGAGTTTATGTTGGCCAAGAGTAATGTAGTGCAAGAGATAGCTTTTCTTGCATAACAGTCGAGCCGAGCTATCTTCATGATCATTCTTCTATATTGTTGTGACAGTCTATCTGTGCAGCGCACAGTTCAACATGGAGAGCGTTGCAAGGCCCAGCCCTGCTCCCACTATGATGCCTCAAAAGTTTGACTCGTGGAGACAGCATTTTACGTCCTTCGAAATCGTCTTCCCCCTCCCCTCAGAATTGTGAGCCTGCGCTGGGTTTGGGGGGGGGGCAATTGTTTCGCAGGTTGAACGGTGGTTGCGATTGACACAACATTTATTGTGCTTGAGAGGGAAAACATTTCGTTCCTGTGTTCTTCGTCAACAGATAAAACAAACTGGTGTACGTTTCACCCCTCCCGCCCCTCCCCCCCCCCAAAAAAAAAAAAGAAGAAAGAGAAGAGATCATTTGAGAGCAGTCCACGAAATGCCCACTTTGAGCTGAAATGTAAAATTGAGTGAGACTTGGTCGAATGGAAACACAACTTTGGCCTTTGAAACAAGCGTGTCTGTAATCCCAGAAGCTCTTCCCAAATTTGTGCGCCGCAGAGTTGGGTTTTGTGAACTGGCAATCCAGGTCACTATTGGTTTGATTGTGTGCACGAGATAGTCGCGGGTCTTTCTCCGCGGCACGAGGAAACTGTCCCATCCACTTGATCGGGAGTAGATAATCAATGTAGTGGTGCTCTTATTGATCTGGAACAACAGATTGTTCCTGAGGCCCGGCCCTCGCTCGACTCTATCGAGTCATGATTCACCCCGCTGTGGGCTCTTCGCTTTGTAATTTCCATCTGTGTATTGTGCAGCATTAGTTTTTGTGGACTCTGCCAAATGGTTTGAGTTTGCTTTGCTTGGTCTTTTTATATGATTTGAGGAGGTTGCACCAGTTGAAGGTTGCTCAATTTTGAGCGACCGAAACAAGGCGGTTTTTAGGTGGGGCCCAAGTTCACGTGTGTATTTTGTTATCAGGAAAGTGTTCAAAATAGATATTTGGCAAAGATTTTGGTGGGCTTTATGTGCAATTGGGCAATAATTTTCAAGAGAGATAATTTATATAACGTACATTTGGGTGCATTCGAAGTCACAAAAAACAATTATTGATTGTTTGTGCATTTCACTCATGCGTTTCGGTTGCTTGTGTTTCGGTCGCTTGCATTCTGGATTCTCAATCACCGCGAGCTTTTGGGGGCTGTTTTTTGTGGTGTTGTTGAGTGGAGCCAACTCTGAAGAAACAAGTACAAGCTGACGAATTCTTTCCGAGTCATTTTGCACGCATTTTTATCTTTCGTTTCAGGTATCAACTGTGCCTCCAGATCCGACAGGACATCTTGACCAACAAGTAGGTTTTATGACTGGATTTTCTGGGAAAGGGGGCCATGTCGCTCTTTTTGTTTGCATTGCCATTTCCATGTCGGTCGATATTTTGAATGTATGTAATGGAGCACAATTGCACGTGTATCATTTCAATGTAATTGGTCAACTGTGCGAGTTTTCGGGTTTGAAGGAGTGAAATGAAAGACTTGTCACGCACCAAATTGCCCAAACCCCCATCAAAACGCGCCTCCAAATGGGAGCAATTTTATGTGTCTGTGTTTCGTGTCTGGAGTGATGATCGCTTCTCTGTGGTGCCGTTCGAGGCAGACAGAGGCAGCATATGGTATTCTGTGCAGTCGTGGATTGAAATTTCTTTGCAAGCTGCAAGATTCTTTCGTGAGGAATGCTTTCAAAGCAACTTGTTTCCAAAGTGCGCGGGGGAAAGGTTCTGTTGTCGACGGAGTGGTGGCCACAGGCAGACTGCAATGCTTGTGGGTCCTCGGTTGCATTGCCAAGCTTTCAAATCAGAACACTTGACTGAGATGTTGAATTTCTTCCAATTTCTTGCCTCAGAAAATCCAGCTGTTTGATGCAATTACGGTGTGGATTTCAAATTCTTCCTCTGTTCCACATTGAGGCCCCTGTGTCACTTCTTGTCGTGTCTCAGGCGCGGCAAATGCAGTAATCAACATTGAGATCTCATGAAATATTTTCGCTGATTCCATCTGAATCAATCTCCAGTGTCCTGAAGGCACCTATTGGGATGTGCACTCGAGTGAGCAACAATTCCAGTCGATGGAGAAACCACGTGCTGGTGATCAAACCGCATCATGCCAAATCGTCAATCCAGCGACGTATCGATTCAGAAGGAAACCATTGTAATGCAACAACAATCTTAGCTCTTGACCTGATTCATTTCTCCGTTCTTGAAGAGGATCGAATTGTGCCTGTCAGCCGATTTCATTCTCTCTTGCACGGCACTCTTCCCAGAAGGTCACTTGTTTGACATCTTGGTGAGGTCTGGCCCTTCTCCCTCGTCCTCAGTGCACCTGAACTGCCGGTTGTTTCCAAGCTTCTCGGGTGACAACACCCGATTCTTGACCCTCTGGTGATAGACTCGAACCCAGATTGCTTCCCTCGTACCTTGCAGACTGCCGTGTTCGTTCGTGACGCACGCGCTGCTCGGCTCCTACACGGTGCAGTCGGACATGGGTGACTACGACCCGGAGGAGCACGGCAACACGACCGACTACATCTCCGAGATCCGCTTCGCACCCAACCAGACGGACGAGCTGCTCGAGAAGATCGCCGAGCTCCACAGAACGCACAAGTGAGCGCGATGTGACCGGATAACACGGCACCAAGGCCGTGCACACGCTCAACGTTCTGGCTTCGTAACTTCTGTTTTGGGTGCAAAGAATCATAGTGCAGTGAAACTGGCTCCAAGCACAAAGTCGAGAGCGTTTCTGCAAAGAACTGCTGCTTTGGCCTGAGAGAACTTGGCTTCGCAGGCTAATTAGGACTGTTTGAAGATGGTGTCGTTGTTTCACTTGTTCATTCCCCGATCGTTTTGCTTGCAGAGGACAGACGCCCGCTGAGGCAGAGCTGCATTACCTTGAAAATGCCAAGAAGCTGGCGATGTACGGTGTCGATCTGCATCAAGCAAAAGTGAGGCTGACGCGCTCTGGCTTCGAGTCAAATGAAACCTCGTTCTTGTAGTTCGGAAAGGTCTTGGCATTTTGAACTCATCTGGAGACCACACATGATTCATCGCATTATTGAAGACGACAGCTCACGGCCTGCATGTTTGGTTGTTCAGGACTCGGAGGGAGTGGACATCATGATCGGGGTGTGTGCGAGCGGACTGCTCATCTACAGAGACCGGCTGCGCATCAACCGGTTCGCGTGGCCCAAGATCCTCAAGATTTCCTACAAACGCAACAACTTTTACATCAAGATCAGACCAGGAGAGGTAAGTCCGTGCTCAAAACAGACCTTTTGTGTCATTATTGTTGGAGCAGACGGAGTTGTGAAACTTTGTGAAAGGACGACGCGATAATCGTCAATTCTTGCACGTGTGATGTGCCCCCACGTAGAACGTGCCTCTCAAACCGCATGTCCAACTACAGACCGAACCCCCTCCCCCCCCCCCCCCAAGAAACAAAACCCTGTGAACAGATTTTTTGCTGTGAACGTAGACGTGTGCCAAATACTAATTTCACACACACGCGCGCGCGCACGCACGCTCGCACGCACACAAACACACACACACACACACACACACACACACACACACACACACACGAGTTCATTATCATTCTGCCAGCCTCGTGTTCGTGTGAAAAAAATGCTTTCTGCACAGCGAAATGTACTTGCGTTGAGCTTTTGAAAAAGCATGACATGTTCACGTTTTGTAAAAAGTTTACGAGTTTGGCCACGATGCTTCTGCTCTTTTGTTGCTGATGCTCAAGGCGATTGTGTTGGCGACAGTTGAGTTCAGAAGAACGTGCACCCAGTCCGTCCCAGTTTGATGCGGTGAAGTCAAATTTCACAAGTTGATGATGTGTGTGCAGTAACTGTGCTTTGCTGCATGTGACTAAAATGTTGCCTGTGATTTCTGTGTGTCGTTTCAGTTTGAACAGTTTGAGAGTACAATAGGCTTTAAGCTTCTTAACCATCGACTAGCCAAGCGCTTGTGGAAGATCGCACTAGAACACCACACCTTCTTCAGGTAGTGAACTCATGTCCGAAAGGATACTTTTCGCTGTAACTTGTTGGTTGGTTTCTTTCAGTTCGAGCAGTTTGAAAACACGATAGGTTTCAAACTGGAAAATCACCGTCTTGCCAAACGGGTGTGGAAGATTGCCGTCGAACATCATGCCTTCTTCAGGTAGCTCAGCGGCAAAGTTGTTCGGTTGGAGAGAAAATGGACACTGGTGAAAATGGTGAAGTGCACTTTGTGTCGGGCAGAAATTTGTTGCTGCTCATTGTTGGGTTCGAATCTGAGCCCCTGTTTGTGTTTCGCAACTGGACGGAACCGAATTGGTTGAAAGTGTCTTCATTGATGTCCGGAGCTCGTGAAAACGTGCAGCAAGTTGCACAGATCTGCGCGCCTTGCCAGCGAGGCTGCATCACCTCCAAACAATTCAGGTACCGGTACCATGTTGTAGTCACGGTCTTCCTCCCTTTGCCAGGCTGAAGGAGCCGGAGCCAGCTCTGAAGTCGGGCTTCTTCCCTCGTTTCGGCTCCAAGTTCCGCTACTCGGGGCGCACGCAGTACCAGACGCGGCAGCAGGCTGCGCTCATCGACCGCATGCCACCCGACTTCGACCGCACCGGCAGCAGGAGGTTCCCCGCCTCCAGAACCGTCGACGGAGGTGCGTGTTACTTGCTGCTGGCCACTTGGCTTGAATAAAAATCCATTTTGAAAAGAACGCGTTGTGTCTGTCGCTACTCCCACGTCATCAGGGACTCCGGCCTCCCTCCGGGAAAGAACCCCCATGAAAGAATGTTTTGGTCGTTTGTGGAGAAAGAGAGTTGGAAGGAGATTGGAGATCACCCTGATGACGATTTTAGTTGCAGATACATTTTGTACATAATCCGTGTGCAGTACTCGCAGGCCGGATGCATTGTGATCTCTCGCAGTTCGTACTGCATTTCTTTCCCGTTTTTGTCGTTTCCGATATCGTTTGCTGCCATTTGGTTTGGTTGGGACTTCCCAGACACCCAAATTTTGACAGCTCACGCGATTTACGTTTTTCACGTTTTGAGTCTAATTCGTTGCTTCTTCCTTTGTTCTGTCATTCCCGTTGTTCAGGATTTTATAGTCCGGGATCAGGTAAAGAAAAGTGTCAACAGGAGGTGCAGACTTGGTGGCAAAATTGTTTATCGTTCATGATGCGATGTTCTATCACGTAGAGAAACACTGTAGAATCTAGCTACAACTGCGCACTTTTTGTCGGTGTAGACATGAGTCTCGTGACGAGTTTTGTTTGAAATTCACAGGAAATGTGAAATGTGCTACTTCTGTTTGTCATATATGAGGGTGTTTGGTGGATTGTGTGTGGTTGAGTGAATGTGTGTGATCTGGGAACAAGTACTAAATGGTAAAGGGTCGAACAAGTTTTCATTCATAAACAGTCGATCGTATGTTACATTTTGTCAAACCGACTGTGACAGTTTGACAAGCACGACGTAAAAACAGCAGCTGTTTCAGGAGAACTCCCAATCGTACTTTGAAGTTTTGGCAAAATGTAACGATACGAGTGCCTTTGGGACGTGACTCGAGTACAATGTGTTTGCAACGACTAATCGAGGTGCATCTTTTGATTTTGAGAATGTGAGGGAAACTTTGTGCATTGTTTCTTTGTAGGCCGCGTAGGCACAGCCTCTGAACCTTGTCTCAATGACTCAACAGGTACCCCCAATGCCACCGCAAACTGTTTCTTTTCTGTCCACTAGCTGTTGTGAATTGTGTTTTCGCTTGTTCTGGGATGATACATAGTTGTATGATCTGGAGTGCAGAATGCTACACAGTGAAATGTGCACCAGGGCCACAGCTCACATCTGAACTTTCCTGATGAATCGTGCTGGCACATAATGATGAACATTCGTCACATGTGGGCTGTGAATTACCTCCAGTTTGCACATTTCACCAACTGAAGCCGACTGAGCAGTGCATGCTGCAAATTCTGGTGCATATTCAATGGTAGATTTCTTTGTGTTCAGCGTCACAATTCTTCAGTTGCGTCGGTTAGTCGCCCTTGATATCACGGTTTGCCAGTTTAGTGGAAAGTGCTCGGCCGACGAACGTTTGCTAACTGGTGAAATCTTTTGACAATTTATTGCATTCTGCGCTTATTAACAACTTGACAGTTTGATGAGAGTCCAGTTCTTTGAATTTCAAGAGGCCGAAGCAGCATGTGGTTCAGCTTCCGTTCAGAGCAGGAAGTGTAGAAGCCTGTAGAGGTGCCGGTACATGTGCAATCGTGTGCCACAGCATTCTGAGAGCGGAATCTTTTTAAGTTTCATTCTTCCGTTTGTGACATTCTTGGTTGAAATTTCCGTTGGAGGCTTTTTTTTTTTTTAGGCTCGTTGTGTTCAGGGTTTAAGATTTTATTTGTGGCATGGATACGAGGAAATAATGTTTGATTTGACAGGCATTTTTGTTGTTTTAGACGTGTTTGAGTTGCAGGGCAAGGATGGTGTACTCACGATATTGAACCTAACATTTTCCCAATGCTAAACCCGTCAGAACAAGCTGCCTTTTCTTTGTTTAGCATGTCATAACGACACTAATACAGTGAGAGTCGGGATGCATGTGTGTATAAACGAGGCATCACGCATTGCAGTCAGACATGAACGTTTTGCCCTTTGGTTTTCAGCCGGACACGGCTACACGGACCGTTCCGAGGTCTACCAGTCGGACCCGTCGAGGACGGCGACGCTCGACCTCAAGAACCGACGGAAACCGGGAGGCACGGCGCCGTACGCCGAGGACGACCTGGGATACGAACACGACCCCGTAAGTGCCTTTCCGCTTCCCACGACTGCGACTTTCACTGCTGTTCAGTACAGACGGTGACCAGTGTCGAAGCAAAAGCTAAATTAAGCTGCAATGATCCAGCGCTTTGCCGCAATTGCGTTGATGCCACCAGAACTGTGTTCAGCTGTGAAATGATGTGTGCTGACACAGGAGAAGGCAGGGAGAGAGCAGTTGGGGGCCGCAGACTCGGCAGGGAGAGCTCCGTATGATGAGAAACACCCAGGTGTTGGCGGGGGACACCCAGGTGTTGGACAGGACGACGCGCAGCGCAGACACCCCGGCGCGGCCGTAGGTCCAGACGACGGGGAATGGCATCCGGGTGGTGACGCCTCCCGTCCGGGCGACGCGTCGCTGCGGCAGCCCGGCGGCGGAGTGGCGCCGGGGCGCGGTCAGGACGACGCGGCTCACCAGCATTACGGCCCGGGCGGGGTAGCTGCAGACGAAGGGCAGTGGCACGCACCCGGGAGTCACGACCATCCGGGTGACCCCGCCCACAGACACGCCCCAGACAGACACCCGGGAGAGGCGGATCCGCACAGTCGGCTGGGTGGCGGCGCCCCGCTCGCCACGGGCGAAGACGATCTGACCGGCTCCTCAAGACCGACGGACATAGATGAGGCGATCGCGCGCGCCACAGCAGCGGGACCCCTCGAGTCTGGAGTCGCAGGACCCGGCTTCCCTGGAGCAGCTGGAGCGGGGGCAGACCGACCATACACGCGCGTCAGACAGTCGGAAAATGTGAAGCAAACCATGAAGGTGCCTCTCGTAGCCTTAACAAGCGTAGTCTCCTCTCTTTCAGTTGACCAACCTGAGTGCAGTGTGTAACAGAACCCTTCGAGATGCGGTGTTCAATTTTAGTTTGTGCTGTCGTCTTTTGTGTTCTCTTTATGTTGCGATAGTCTGTCGCCTCCCTTGCTCAATCCATATCACAAGAAGCAGCAGTGAGAACTGCTGCAGTTCTAAAATTCATTTCGTTGGTTTCTGAAAGATGCTCTGTGTGTATCGAGCAAAGGCCCGCCGACCGAAGCCATGGTAGCATTTTCTTTCTTCGAGCTGCCCACAGTTTCTCAGCTAAATGTTCTGCTGTCACCATAGATCCAGACGTCTACACGACATTATTTTGCAGTTTTTAAGTGTGAAACTAAACTCTCATCTTTTGATGGCGTTGTGGTTGAGTAAACACAACTTCACTTTGTCGTGCGATTTTGTTCGCACCATATTTTGGACGCGCCAATTTTTAGTGTCAAGGCATCTTATCCTCTCATCCCGGACCGTTCGTGCACAGAAACCTCGTGGAACCGTCTGGTGTAATTCGGTCGTCATTGCGAGATTTCGTTTGCAGGCGAAGAAGAGGCGAAAGATGATCGCGCACAAAGACGCGCAGGGAAACATTGTCTTGATTCCTGTAGAGGAAGAACCAGAGGCAGCAGACCCCAGTACCGAACAACAGGTCATAGTCTCAAGCATGCAGCTGGATTCATGACTTGACAGTTTGTTTTTGCCTTTGCAGCCATTTGTTGTGCACTAATTGGCAAAACTGTGTCCCTCATCCCGTCCTTTCGTTGACTCACGGCAGGTGCTGCAGTTCCGCATGCTGAATGGGTCTGTGTTGGTCTGCACTGAATCGTACTGACTGCACGAGCCGTTGGCCTGACACTAATCGCGCCAGGCATGCTGTTGTGATTGCAGGAAGGGGGACAAGTTTCGGTGCTAGCGGGAACAGGACCGGACCGCAGCCAAGTTGCCTATGTGAAAACCGTCAAAGCGCACGACCCCAATGACCCGGTTTGTTGTTTTCGTCTTCCACACTGTCCAAGACCCGAATTAGTTGATGAAAATTTTTGCTGACAACAGCGAAACAGCATTTGGCCCAGTTTTCGTGACCTGAGTCAGGGATTTTTTCTTTTGGCAGAAGACCCACAAACAAAGACCATACAGAACTTCAGTTTGTTTTGTTCGCTGAATTCAGTCGGGGAAAATGCGGGTGTCCTGCATTTTACCGAGCATGATTGTTGAGTTGCACCTTTGTTTCGCGACGAGCATCTGAACCTGGTTGTGTTGAGTGAACTGACCCTCACTAACGGTGTTGCAGTACGGACAGGGCGGTTACGACCCCAGGTACGGTGGCGCTGACGACCCTCGTTACGGTGGCGCTGACGACCCTCGTTACGGTGGCGCGAGGGACCCGCGCTACGGCGGGCATGATGACCCGCGCTACGGAGGCCCTGGCTACGGAGGCTCTGGCTACGGAGACGGCTCTGGCGTGAACGGAGAGCCATACGGACAGCCCGGCTACGGAGCGGACACCATCCCAGGACAGCAGACTCGAACCATCAACGTGAACATCATGGCCAGTCCAGGCGGACAGGTGCCCACACTAACACATTACCCCCCAACGTTGTGTTTCTGTGATTTTCATTTCGGTACCAACAGATCAAGAACTGTTTTGTCGACATTTTGCCTGGAAATCACGTCAAAAAATGTTTCGGCACGAGCACTTGTTGCAGTTTCTGCTTTGTTCGTGTACTGCATGACAAAGAGCCCAAGAACGAAAACAAGTAACGTTTTGTTTGTGGTCACGGAAGTCGACTGAAAACTTGGGTTGTTGTCATCAGGCGTCTGGTTGGTTGTGCGTTTCAGGGTGGAGACGGACGCCCCACCCAGGAGGACCTGCTAGCGCAGCATGGTGGCATGCACCCCGCTGGCATGGAAGGCCAATGGGCTCCTGGGCAGTACGGTGGAGCCGACCCTAACAAGTCTCACACTCAAAGGACCATCACCACCTCTGAGGTTTGTTGTGTTTGACACAGTAACTCATCCACACAGCGTGCTGCAGCCCTGCCTCTAGTTCAGTGCAGTAGGAATTCCAGATATGTCCACGCTTTAATAGTGCCAGAATAGCCATGCAATCGCTGTATGACATTCCATCGAGGCGTTGGATTCGTTTTTGTTCTGGTTGGTGTGGCTAACAACGCTGTGTGAAAAAATTGAGCTCTTTTGAGTTTCCTTGTGTTTTTGTGCGCGGTTGTAGTCGGTAGAAACATTTGTCCGCAAGTCTAAAACCATGTTTTCGTTGCATGTGGCATGACGTGTAACTTGTGAATCGCAAATAATCTCCAGTGCGGAGAAAGAAAAGCCCTTGATGTTGGTACTGGTGATGAAGAACCTGTTCCGGTGTTGAACTTGCACACTTCTCTGTCTCACTTCTTCAGATCTGTTTTTGTCCTCCGCTGTTTAGACAAGACACAGTGTCATGAGATGCGCTCGAGCTAGAGTCACGAAACAGTGTTGCTCACAATCCTCGACAGGCAGCAATTACCAAGCAATTTCCCAGCTTCATCACAGTTGTGCTTAGTTGTGCGAATTACGGTTGATAATTGCACCTCACTATCATTGGCATTGGTACAAGAGCTCCGATTAGGGACCCGAAGAACCACCCTGGTGTCGAAATTTATGTTGTTTAGTCAATATAACTTTGTTTTACAAGGCTAGGTTCGCCTCTTTATCAGTTCATTCTGACATAAAGTGATTAAGTTTTCACCTCTGATTTTAGTAGGGTTACATCGTTGCTTTCACATTTGGTATGCAACACTGGAATTTTGATTGGCCAAGTTCACGAGGCAGGCTGTTCATGTTTGATGTCTTTTCTGTTTGGGAAGCCACAGTTATTCACTGTGAGCTGGTGAAGAATGCATGAAAACGTGTCACTGAAGAAAACGCAAAGTCTGAGTAATTCCATTGATACATTGTACTGAAACCTGTTGGGAATAGGTTTAGTGATTTTGGTCTCTGATTTTCTAGCCTCCTACGGTGGCGACACATGCAGTCAAGTATGACTCGCATAATGATCATAGTACCCAGTCAACCACTGACGTACCTCTGGTCAAAACTGAGAAACGAACGGTAACCTATGAAAGCGGGGGTAATAAAGACGACAACCTGGACCCAGGAATCCTAGTTAGTGCTCAATCCCATTCCTCACGTTCTCAGACCATCGAAACTACTACGGTAAGCTTAAGTGCTGCACCCTCCATCATCTCTCTTCCGTCACTTTTGTTTTCTGTTCTTTTGTCACTTTCAACTGCACAGATCTCTTCTCGCTGTCTGTTGCAGCTGGGCTTGAAAATCACATCGCGTCCCTTCTCGTGCAGTCGCTTTCAATCTCAAGAGAAGTGTGCAAGCAAACGGTGTTCGATGTAAAAAAAATCGATTTTGTCTTTTGAAAATAAGACGTGTGAGCAGCATGAATTTCTACTGCCTCTAACCTTCTGTTCTGTGTGCAGGGCAGTGCTCAACAAATTTGGCTTCAGCGTCCTCAAATTTGGAACACCCAAAACGAATTTCAAGCCCCGCTTCGGCTCTCTGTGTGCGTGTGTGTGCGTGCGTCCGCGCGCGATGTTGACGGTAATTTCTGGCAAATATCCGGAGGCTTCACTCAGCTTTTCATTGGGTTCCGCTTTTGGACGCTTCTGGGGAACAACGAAATGGCGAGACGCTCCGAAACAGGAGACACGGGTCTGACCTTTTGGATTTGAAAACCCGAAATGGCAAAGCACTTCCCTCTCCCTCCCGCTCCGAAATAGTGAAGCACAGGCCAGTGCTTCAATCGCTGACCCTCACCTTGTGCTTCCTGATTTCAGCTCACATTGATAGTTGTTCGTGTTTGGCCTCCTGAGGCTTGATGAGTACGAGCGTGGACGTACGTTGGGCACACATGTCTGGCTGGGGGGGGGGGTGAAACCCGACACATTTTGATTTTGCTGTCCGAAATGTGCAGACACTATGGCCTCTACCTCGAGAAGCCCTGCTCTCTCCATTTCGTTCCACTCGGAGTGGTGGCTTTTCAAACAAAGATGTCACGGAATGCCACATGCTGCTTCCCGTGAGGGCGAAGCAATTATCAATCAGTAAACTGTACGTAGTGCAAGACATCAGACTAAATTTTGCGAAGCGAGCAAATGATTCTGCGTTAAAATTTCGAGCACGGTCAGCATTTTTAGCAGATATGCAGCATTCAGTTCTTCAAAAGCTTTGTCAACATCATTTGTGTGTGTGTGTGGTGATAGATTCTCGCTTCGCGTGTTCAAATGCTTTCTGTACCGTCTTGCAAACGAAAGTTGAACGATTTCTGATTTTCGAATTTTACCTGGCGTTGAAAACATTTGAAAGTTGTGGGTGTTTTCTGTCATTTATTCACCCTGTGTTCATGAGTCTCCGCCGTCTGTTATTCGTACAATGCTACGGCGCACGATTGAAAAGTTCATCAGTGCACGGCGTACTTTTTGAATCGCACCACTTTTGACATCGTTTATGCGTTGTTGTCAGTAAAATCGGAGTGCCAACACTCCATGGAAATTTTCGCCGGAATCTTGGATTGCACGTGCGTGTGTAAATGGACGTCGTCTGCTTCTAACATCCTTTGGCCAGTTTCGCTGAATAAATACCTTTTTGGCCACATTTGTTTTTTTACAGTACAAGACGGAGAAAGACGGAGTGATAGAAACCAGAATAGAACGCAAGATGGTGATCACAAGCGACAGTGATGACATCGACCATGACGCTGTGAGTTCCCCGTTGCAACTTTTCAACTTTCCTTTCTCGCATTGGAATTCCGGCGACAATGACGCGGCAATACCTGGTACATTTCAACGTGAGCGCATTGTTTCCAGGCGCTGGCGGAAGCGATCAAGGCAGTGACAGAAATGAACCCCGACCTGTCTGTAGAAAAGATCGAGATAAAGACGGAAACGGAGAGTCACGAATAGTCTGGTGAGTCTCAAAAATGCGAAAACTTTGTCAACTCGAACTATTTCAAAGTTCTGAACCTGCACTCTTGGAAGTTTTTGCTTCCTGTTTCGCAAGCTTTTCTCTCAGTTTTGAGTGGTCATTCTCTTCTTTTGCAGGGAAAAGTGGGCACATCACAAGTGCCTTTGTTTGTGTGATGCCGTTGATATCTGAGAAGCACGCGAGCTGCCATGTGTACATTGACCGATGGACATCCTGAAAACATTGCTGAACAATTTACTGGAATAAATGCTGCCCGGAAGTTTCTGTGAACGGACAGCAATGTGCCGAGCCTGGACTGAAAACAGCTTTCGTCGAAAAACAGAAAGGATGGGGAATAAGCAACGTCCATTCACATGCCTTTCTACTCGCTTTCTCAACTCGCTGGGTTTTCAGACCTGTTGCTTCAGTGGAACTTCTCGTGGCAAACATGGATGTTCGCTCGTCCGAGTGTCCATGCAACTTTTCGTACGCCAGAATGCTTGAGAAGAGCCATGTTTTTAAAAAGTTTTACATAGGAACCTTGTACAGGAACCGTGTACAGATTTGTGTTCAGATCGGTCTGAATTACACTTCAGTGTAAATACCTTGGTGGAAAGGGGTCAGAGTGCGAAATTCTTCGTTGTGCGATGAATGAAAACAGAAACGATAACCGTTCCAAGTCTTCGGGTGCATGCAATCGAAAGTCTGTTACAAGTTCTTGACCTGTGGAAGGGCTTCTGAAGTAATTTTGAAAACGAGAGGAAGGTGGTTCAAACACCTTCGTACAGTTTTCGGTCCACACTTGATGCACAATGGTTGCAAGCCACATGTTTCGGTCCGGTCGACTGGTCTCCCAACAGCACAGGCGCCGTGGCGTGCAGCAGACGAACGTACCGCGAGGTCTCCACGGCTTTCCATTCGCAGCGGCTCCAGAAAACTGAGGACTGACAAATTCCATTTCAAGCCACAGGCCTCGGGGAACGTGACGTCGTTCATGGTGACTCGCGGCAGACGCTGCAGATCTTGCGAAACACTTGTCCTTTTTCGCCGCAGACGAGCGATGCGTGAATAGATTTTAGGGTTATGCTGTCGACAGAATAACCTGAAATCCTGTGTATATTTTTGAAATGAGCTGCATTGTGCTGTAATTTTTTAACTTGCTATCGAAGTTTGTACCGTTAGGTTTTAAACATTTTACTTTGCTTTTCCCATCTGTGTGCAAGTGTACGCGTGTAAGGTGTAAAACGACAAACACATCAATGTTAATGAAGAAGTTGTTGATTTTTTCTTTGGATTCGGTTCAGAATTGGGAAGTGCAGAATTTTTTTGAGGAGAGAAAGTTGTGTCCGCGAACATGAAGGCAAATGCTTGATGAGGATTATGTTCACCTTTTGTATCGCCAGACATTTTTACATGTCACAAACGACAAAGTTTTCTCGCGTGAATGTGCAATTTAGATCAATGTGTCGCTGCGCTACGTAGGATATAGAAAAGAACTGAGCCTTCTGAAGGCGTTGCAAGTCGGGGAATCTGCGAAGTAGAGCAAATGCGTTTCGGCAAATGTGGAGTCTATTGGAGCTGTGTTGCGCTTTGTTTTCTGTTCTGTGTGCTTCAAACGTCAGATGAGAAAAGAGTTCAGGCGATTTCGTGGCGCTGATGCGCTTCTGTGGAATGAATCAATTTTCGACACTGAAAACACGTGAAACAAGTGTATTGCCGAATGTTAACACTCCAAGAAATAAATTCACTTCCCTTGTCTAATGAATTGTCAATTTTATTACTGTTGACGGTGTGAGCAACAAGTCGACGGCTACAACCCCGAGAGAACAAAGAATGTCGGCACAGCCAGAACTGGAAGATTGGTTGTACAAGATCACACTGATGGTTGTACAACAAGATCACACTGATATGGAATGGTAATCTTTTGCAAACAGATGACTTTTTATTGGTCAAATGTGTGATGTGGGTCAGTGGGTCTCGACGAGTACAACACTGGTTGTGAATGAACATGGCGGAGTGGAAAGTGTTCGTGTGGACCGCGCCAAGAAGCCTCGGCCAGGCGTTTTCACGAGCCCTCGAGAGCAGGGATCAATCTAGAGTGAGTGTGGCGTGCGTTCTTGCGTGCAGTTTTGTTGTTGATGTGAGGGTTCACACTCGTCGAATTATCGAAACCAACGTGTCCGGGTAAATTTAAATTGATTCTGAAGCAGTTTTATTTCGGGTTTCGTTATTTTCAGGTGTACCTGGAACCATGGTTGGCCGCGTACTTTTTTAGTTCGGACCGGATCAGTCCCAGGTTCATGGATCAACCTCAGAAGCCGGGCTGCAGTTTCGCTGACCGTTGGAAGAACCTCATGAAGGTGTCTGTAGATCTGTGCTTGTACGCAATTTGACCAGAAAGCCATCTGTTACAGGAAATCAAATTTTGACAAACGCTTGTGTAAAGTTGTAGACTTCATGCGACACGACACAGCATCTCGAGTGCTGGTGTCCATTTGACAAAAAAAAGAAGAAGTAAACAACGCATGGTGTGGTGTCAGGGGCGGACCCAGTCGTGACCCCAGGCCTTCATAATTTTGTGCCGCATTTATAAAATGGAAGCCTCCCCCTTCAACCAAATTCTGGTTCCGCTCCAGAGTGTACGTGGACTCAACTGTACGTGTGGCACTTTCCAGGTCTGAAGGAGGTGTGGGTCAAAGAAATGGGTTACAGGCTGAAGGGATTCTTTGAGAAAGGAACCGTGCAAGAGGTCTTACCTTCCGGCTACATCCATACGTTTCTCATCCGGAACCCACGCAAATCTGTGCCGTCTCTGTACAACGGAACGCAGAAATTTGGTGAAGGTATAGATCTGAGTCAGGTGATAAGGTTCATGTTCGCCAAGTCAAGAACCGCGCTGGGTGAAAAAAAGGAGGGGGGGGGGCACTGTCTGAACCTCACTCAGGCCCCTTTGTGAATAAAATTGTTGTTCCTCTTGAAAATAGTTTGACAAGGATCTTCGGCAGACAAATTCCTTCACAGCAAACGTGAATGAATGTGCTTTCCATTTGGCAAAAACAACCAAATTTTCAACCGTTGTGCTTGCGTGCAAGACAAAACGGGTTCTCACGACGCAAAGTTCTTTTGTGCTCTCGACAGGTTTTGAGGGTTTTGTGGAGCAGGAGGCCAGTTATGAGGAACTGGTTAAAATGCATGAGTACGTAACAACTCAGCTGAAGCAGAAAAGCATCATCCTGGACGCCGACGATTTGCAGCGAAATCCCGGTGAGAAGGCGCGAATTTTGTTCACAGAATTGGTCACAGCATATCAGTTGAGTCCAGTGGGAATACACCCACAGTTTGTGGTCCAGTGGAAATGCTCTGGTCCCTTTCACTATATGAAGCTACAGGATGATATGACCGCCTTCAGACTGATACTCATACACTGTACCCTGCAGTTTCTGCTCAAAACATTAATTTGCATGCGCACGAGTCGTCAGGATCATTTCCTTTGTTCTGGTTGGTTCGCTCTTCATTTCAGAACAATTTGATCTCGATCGAACACGCAAATGGCGATTTGTGGATTTGTTTTTTTCAGAAGCAATGATGAAACTGTACTGCAAAGAGATCGGCATTGAGTACCAAGATCACATGGTGAACTGGCGACCTCTCAGTTCGGAGACGGCAGCCGAGTGGGAACCATGGAGAAACTGGGTTGGAACAGCGATGGGCACCAGTGGTTTTCTGAAGTCGACGCCGAAACCCATTGAGGATTTGACAACACTGCCGGAAGAAGTTCAGCGGTGTATGGAAGAAGCCATGGTGCCCTACACGAAGCTGCATGCCAAACGTCTGCAATAGTTTTCCAGTTCTCGTATTCATTGTTTGTCGAAGCAAGCAACAAACAGAAGAGGTCCTTGTTGTCGGCGAAAGAGATATTGCGAGGCATGTCAATTACGAGCGTATGATGCTGCTGTTTCGCTCATATCTCTCCACTTTTTCGGCCGATTTTCTTGAGGCTTTGGCGACATGTCCCTGGGGGCCTTGTCATCAGTTTGCTCAAGTGGGATCAATGTCACACAAGCAGAGATCGATCTCCAGGGTCACAGTTCTAATGAGGTCACAATGTCTGCGGTTGGCAAAACATTGGTGCTTTAGTGTTCATAAGTGAGCACCTGCAATTGTCACCATGCACATGTTTGTCACCTTGATTCTGCTCATCCTGGCCAATGTCCACAAGCCAGAGCAATGGCATGAGGAGCAAGTAAACCTCAAATTCTTGTGAAAGGTGGGGTTCAAACCAATTGAGTGTTGGACACACCTCAAGCAGGTGTTTTGAGAGGACACAACAGTGGAAAATATTCAAAGCTGGAGAAGAAGTGACCAGTGACAGGCCAAAAAGTAGATGCCCCCACTCGAAGAGAACACACCCCAACACCCAGGTGATTCAAAATTTGGTCTCCACTGACAACAGAAGAAGCATTTGTGGTTTGGCCACTGCATCTGACTTGCCCAGAGGGACTGTTTGGAACATTGTGAAGAAAGATTTGAGGATGAGGAGGCAGAGCACACATCTAGTGCCCCATCTTTTAACACAGGAACATAAAGCTTTCTACCAGAGATTGTGTGAGGGAAATTTGGCATTGATGAGAGTGAACCCAGGTGACTTTCTGAGCAAGATCATCACTCCTGACAAAATCTGGACAGCAACATTTGAGCCTGAGACAAAGAGACAGTCTTCAGCCTGGATCCTCCCTGATGAGAGTGTGCCACAGAAAGCAAGGCATCAGCATGGCCAAAGGAAAACAATGATGACAGTTTTCTTTGATTTTCAAGGTGTTGTTCATGTGGAATTCATGCCCCAGGGTGGCACTATCAGAATTCATAGAGGATTACTGTGAGACACCAGAAAGAAAGAAGCCATCCAAAGAGACCCCACTTGTGGATCTGCAACTAAGAAGGATACCACTCATTTCTGCTCCATCAAGACAACACCCCCTCCCTTGTGGCAGTTCCCACCTTGGCCAAATTTGGTGAATGGGGTATTGAACTGCTGGCCCACCCACCCTATTCACTGGATTTGGCCCCCTGTGACTTTGCCCTGTTTCCAAAATTGAAGGAAGACCTTCGAGGGAGAAGATTTGACAATCTCAACTTGCTCAAAGAAGCAATTGCCTGCTGTACTCTTAACCAGATGATTTCTATGAGCAGATCTTTGCAGTTTTGGTGACAAGATGGAAGAAGTGCATTGCCATGAACAGGGATTACTTTGAAGGGACACATGTGGCAGTGCCTCCAGAGGATGTGGAAGATGATGGGAGTTCCTCTGACAGTTCTCTTGATGGTCGAAATTGGTACTGACCAAGAAGTCCTGCACATGATATTGACTTCTTTGAACTGAGTTTTATTGCATTTATTGCATGAATTGTTGGCGTTTTGGTTGCCCAGTTTGTTGGCATGATGTTCACCTGTTGGCATTTAAAGTGGGCAGATATTTATCGCAATCCATCGCTGACTTATTCGCGGAAAAGCGGCATCATAATTGACAGGCTTCGTATGTTGTTGTAGTTGGTGGTATTGAAAAATAAACCAGCTCCATGGATGGAGCCCGCGGTGATTTGACAAACCATGGATATGGAGAATGCATGGCGACAGATCACTCCAATATTAGCGGAACTGAAATATAAATGAACCAGAAGTTGGCATAAGCATTGCGGGACAAAATATTTTGGATCCAGCTCTTTCAACCTCACACAAGCCCTCATTTCCTTTCAATGTCAAGTGGAACAGGCAAAGGATAGTTCTTGCGACTGCACCAAAGTTTTTCTTCTGCATTCCTATGCCAGGAACAAACACCTGAAATGGGTCCTCTCGGCTTATCCACAATGAGTAATCCTTGAAACAAGCAAAACAGTTACATTCACGTAAATTTGCAAAGTTGCTAATCTTTTCGTTTGTTCAAAAGGAGATGAGAAACCATTTACAAAGATGCTTGTATGAGGTTTGATATCCCCTTTTCCAAAATTTGAGTTGTCCAGGCCCAAAAGAACAAGGGTAAAGAAGACAAGATTCTTCTTTGTTGCTGATGCAGCATTCCAGATGTTGAAGGACTGAAAAATGAAGTTTTGGTCAGCAAATCTGGTTTTTTGTTACACCCTAACATGCACTTTTATGTGTCTTTCCCTGTCCCATTTATTTATTATTTTGTTTAAAATTTTGATTTGTTTGATCAGACTGGTTACATGCTCCACTTGTAATCATGTCATGCATACCAAAATTTAAAAAAATAAATAAAATGGTGGATTATAAAATGGTGGATGTAGAGGTTATCACATTGAACGAATCAATTTTTGTTTATTTATATGTGAGTGACAGTGCCTGCGTGTCATAGTAACCGTGAATAAATATATTGTTTGGAAGCAAAGTCAACCATCTCCAAAGTTTTTCTGGAATATGCTGCTTAGTTGCTTGGCTGTTTGGCGCGTTGTGGTTTCTATCGTTTTGCCATTTACGCCTATTCATTGGCCTTCACATCAAAAGTTCAAAGAAATATAACACTTTTCACTTATTGTGCAAAAAGACAACCACGGGTCGTTCCGAATAAATATTTAATACAATACAGGGGCCTATTTCTCGAAAGAAGATGCGTGGAAATTTGCGTGTATCTCAGGGTTCAGATCCGTGTTTTTCTGGTTTTCACCCAAATTTGCACGCATCTCCAAGGGGGTGGTTTCTCGAAAAAAAAAGTCACGCATCTGAGCAAAAATTCACGTATATTTGCACGTAATTTATGTGAGCTTTTTGTGCACGCAACTCCAAAATGTCACGCATGTCCCAGCCAATCAAAACTGACCTCTCTCTCCAAGAATGGCAGGGATATTGGCTCTGCATCATCTGCATGATGATTCTGACGAGATTCCACTGCACCAAGTTCAGGCTGGTCGCATCCAAAGGAGAAGGGTGC